>Ga0208492_1000661_pt1 | contig 26983 bp, 26 predicted proteins | sample Subbioar_CSW14AB_FD_184820 | JGI IMG/M metagenome (GOLD analysis project Ga0208492, IMG submission 184820) | Serpentinite rock and fluid subsurface biosphere microbial communities from McLaughlin Reserve, California, USA - CR12Mar_CSW14AB (SPAdes) | ecosystem: Environmental > Terrestrial > Deep... | reverse complement strand
TCAACTCGAAGACGCCTGCAGGAACCGACGTGACCAGTAGATCGGGCAGATAGCCAACCCCTGCGAACGCCTCACCAACCTTGGCGGCCAGTTCGTCCTTCTTGAGTTTGGCATGCGCCTTGATGACAGCCTCGCGCGATCGCTCCGACCGGTTTGCGGGAACCGGGGCCTCTGCGAAAGCCGCCAAAAGGTCTGCCTTCGGAAGGCGCGTCCAGTACGAGGTGTCCGCTTCCCAAAACTGACGCATATCGAGATCGAGGATAGAAGCCAGCCTGTCAGCCAGCGCATGGCGACGATGGTCGGCCAGCGAGCCCCTCTCGTGAACCAGATCAACCGAATCTGCGACGACGACGGCAAGCAGCGAGAGGAGTGTCTCTGGCGGTTGGATCAGGCACCAATCCAGCAACTCATCCTCTTCGTCAGGAACGTGCGCGAGAACTGCGCTGCGCGTTTCTACGAGAGCATCAAGATCGTGAACGTGCGCCGGATGCGCCGCGACTCCGATTCCGGGCAGTTCGCTCTTGAACACAGAACGAGCGATCATCGCGGCGACGGTCACTGCAAGAGCAGTTTCGCGATCACGTGTTAGCAGGAGACGAATGGCGCGCGTGCGCGCGTGTGACAAATCGCGGATCAGCGTCTTGGGCAGGCCGCTCTCCCTTGGCGCCGCATTGGTGCTGTAGATTTTGCCGTCCCCGACACCTTCCTCGCTATGCACGTCATCGGTTGCCAGCCGCTTGCGGATCGCTTTGACCTTCTTCTCATCGGATTGCCGCACGACGCCAAGGGTCGCGTGAGCTTCCCCATTTTGACTAATCGACAACACGACGCCAGCGTGCGCGATGATCTCCCTGTCCCATACGCGCGCTGACTGACGCAGGCTTTCGATCTCGCCCGCTATCGTGTCGCGCGTTTCCCACCGTGGGTCGTCTTCCACGCTGTCATCATCCAATGCTGCATCCAAAGCTTCCAACTCACCCCGCAGACGTGCAAGCTCGACCTCGTCTCCATCTGTGAACTCGCGCCAGTCGGGTTGAAGCCGCGTCGCAGCATAGCCGCCATCAGCGCGTCCTTGGCCGAGGCTGTAGTCAACCCAGCCCCACCCCTGGGCAAACCAACTATCCCGCTCTCCTTCGAGCTTTTTCTCAGCCAACTGCGTCATCAGCGCCGGGTCTTCCACATAGACGACTTCAGCGTCGAAAAGATCGCGCACCACGCCGCCTCCAGCGAGTTCATACGCTTCAAGCCCGACAAACGTGGCCAGCCGGTCAGAAGCGCGCATGCGTCCCTCCATCAGGCGTGCGCGGACGGACCCTGCGTGCGATACTGGCTTGCTGAGACTGCGGAATACTGCTTCCTGCTGCGCATGGCTCTCGACGAGGCAGAACGCGCGCGCGGCTTCAAGACTGACGTCGCCACGTTTCCAGGCTGCCTTGATCTTCGGGGACAATCCAGCGAGTGCGAGACGCTGATCGACGTGACGTCGAGTTACCCCGAACCGATGGGCAACGTTTTCGGCCGTAGCACCCTCGGCTACGAGCGCGGCATACGCATCAACTTCATCCATGGCGTCCATGGCCACTCGTTGGACATTCTCCGCGAGCGACACCTCGATGCCCTGCTCCAACGCCACGACATGACAGGGAATGGGATAGTCTTTGGCAATCACCTTCTGCTTGACCAATTGTTTCAGTGCAGCAAGACGGCGACCGCCGGCGTCCACCTCGAAGTTGTCGTTCTCGGTCGGAACCACGCATAGATTCTGAAGCAGACCGTGGGCAGCGATCGACGCGGCCAAGGCGTCGATATCGGCCTTTCGATCCTGCTTGCGGACATTGCGTGGCGAAGCGACAAGCTTGTTGAGCGCGATGAGTTGGATCGGTTGAAGTTGTGCAGTCATGGATGATCTCCTTGAGCTTGCCCGATGGCAACACGCCGGATCGGGGTCGCCTGCGCGACCCGCCTCCCCGGCCTGTCGCAGGAGGCCGCTGCTCAAGGGCGAAGAGCTTCAGCGTCCCTTGAACAGCGGACGCGACAGGCCACAGGCGAGGAGAAGCGCGCAGGCGCCCTACCGGCTTCGACACCCGCCTGCTCAACGTGTCGCTGATTGTCAGAACGTCAGCAGCAGGTCCGCCCGGCCGATGATCTCGCTTGCCTGTGTCACGCCAAAGTACCGCCCATCATAGGACCCCGCGGTATCACCAAGCAGGAACACCTGGCCCTCGTTCAGGGAGGTGCACCCCTGCCACGATGATAGCGGCTCTCCCGTCGAGTCGTTCGATCTGGCTTGTGCGATAATCTCGTCGTTGACGAGGACCGTGCCATCATGTCGACAAACGGAATCTCCGCCCACAGCGACAACCCGTTTGATCAGGAGTTTGCCTCTCGGCAGAACGCCGCGACGATTCAGCTCTGCAGCCAGCGCATCGGCGGGCAGCACCGCGACCCGATCTCCTAAACCCCAGCGCTCACGATCAATAGTATAGAGCCCTGCCGGAGCGCTTGCGGTCGTGTTCCAGACAAGTCGCGCAGATCCGGCGGCAACCGGAAGCGCTAAAGCTGCGGCGCCCAGCGTGGCGACAATCAGGAGGCCAAGCTTTGTCCGCACACGACGACGAAGCCGTCCAATCCGTCTTCCTCGCGTGCCTCCGTGGTCTTCAACCATTCGCTGACGTTTGCCTTCAAGCTCTCAGAGCATCGTTCGAGACGACCCGGCCGGCAAACACAGTTTCGGCTCGGGGGGGACGTAGATCTCTCGGAAACAAGCGTGATGGCGCGGATCAAAGCAGGTCCTGATCCAGTGCAGGATCGGTTGGCTGGCCTGCAGATTGCGGACGCGCTCTGTGTAAGTGAGCCAAAACTTGACCGACGCGAGCGGTTTAATGCCGAGGAGCGGGACAACGCGGTCCTCAAATTCGGAGACATAACTCGGCAGGACAGCAATGCCAGCTCCGGAGGCGCAGGCCTCCATGAGCACAGTGCCTGTGTCGGTCTCCATCGCGTTGGGCAGGATCTCACCCCAGGCTGCAGCGCCGGGCCGCCAGCTCGCAGGCTGGTATTCCTTGCCGGACAGGCGCAGGCACTGATGTTTGCGCAGGTCCGCCATCTCTTTCGGCTCGCCAAACCGCTTCAGATAGTCCGGCGTTGCGTAGAGAATGTAATGCAGCCAGCCGAGTTGCCGCGAGACGATGTTGCTGGCGCTGGGCTCTTCGAACTGGATCGCGATATCGCCATCGCCTTCGAGCAGGTTCGGGGCTGTCGGCAGCACTTTCAGAAAGACCCGCATTTCCGGCTGAAGCGTCAGCAGTTCGGACATACGGCGTGCGAGCCAGTAGGTTGCGATGCCCTCACGCGCACAGATCACGAGATGGTCCGGCGCGCTTTCAGTTGCGCGCTCGATGATCGATTGCACCGAGTCGGCCATATTGCGCGCCGAGCGTAAGATGTCTTCGCCGACGTTGGTCAACTCAAGGCCCCGACTTGATCGTTCGAACAGCTGGTGGCCGAGTGTGCGCTCAAGCTCTTCGAGATCCTTGGACACCTTGCCGTAGCTCAGGCAGAGTGTCTTCGAAGCTGCGTTGATGCTTCCCGTGTCGGCTAGCGTCTGGAAGACCTTAAGCCGATCCCAGTCCAGTTTTGCCCCGCCAACGCTCGTCATTTTTTGACGACCCCCTCGCGCAAACTACTTGAGGCGAAAATCCAGCGCCACGCCTAAGCCAGAGTCATCACTGGCTGAGTGGACGCGATGGACAGGCCCCTACCCCCGTTAACGTGTTATCCGTGCAACGCTCGGACCACGCAGGTTTTTTCGGCCCGCCTCCGTACACGGACGTTCTTTGAAACGTTTGGCGTCGCCAAATTCGATATCGCCCTACTCCCGCAGACGGCGACTTTATCAGCGGCCTTTTCGCGGGGCGCGTCCCGTACCGCGGCGACAGATTCGCGCTTCACGCGTCGTCCTGCGCTTAACGCTCGCCGTTCAACGGGAGTCGTAAACGCATGAACGCCGGACGCGTTTATTGGGGTCAGATCCTCTGCGTGCTCGCGGCTTTCCTCGCGAGCCTGATCATCACGACACAATGGACGGCCGGCGCACTGGGTTACCAGTCGCAACTCGGGACGCCTGATTTCATCCTGTTTGGCTATCCGCTCTACGCGCCCTGGAAATTCTTCCTCTGGTGGTATGCCTATGACGCCTACGCGCGATCCATCTTCGAGACAGGCGCTCTGTTCTTCCTTTCTGGCGTGGCTATCTCCGTCGCGACTGCCTTCGGTTTCTCACTCTGGCGGGCGCGGGAGGCCAAGGACTCCGCTACGTATGGCAGCGCCCGCTGGGCAACTGCGCGCGATGTCCGCAGGCTGGAGCTGACAAATGGCGATGGCGTCGTCCTCGGGGCGCTTGATCGGCAACTTCTCCGACATGACGGCGACGAACATGTACTGGTGATCGCTCCGACCAATACAGGTAAGAGCGTTGGCATATCGCTTCCGACAGGCCTGGTCTGGCGGCATTCTTATCTCGCGCTCGACCTCAAGGGCGAGAACTGGAGTGTGACCTCCGGACTCCGGAAGGCATTCGGGCCCGTCTACCGCTTTGCGCCAACAACGGCCGACACGCATCGCTACAACCCACTCACACAGATCCGTCGCGGTGAGGCGGAGGTCCGTGATGCGCAGGTCCTGGCTGACATGCTGGTCGATCCAGAAGGCGCACTTCGCGAGCGTAGCCACTGGCAGCTGCGCGCCTTTGAACTGCTTGTCGCGACGATTCTCTGGACGCTCTATGCAGAGAAACGCAAATCGCTCGCACGCGTCGGCGAGTTGCTGGCCGATCCGGCCCGCCCTGTGCTCGATCTCTTCGACGAGATGTTGCGTCGCCCAATCAAGGACGGCGCCGCACATCCGGTCGTCGCCGCAGGCGCCCGCCAGCTCCTGGACATGGCTGACGCTGAGCGCTCGGGCGTTGTCTCGACCGCTTTGGGCTTCCTCGCACTCTATCGCGATCCCATTCTGGCGCACGCAACCGAGGCCTCCGACTTCTCAATCGAGGAGCTGATAACTGGGCCCAGGCCCGTCTCCCTCTATCTGGTTGTCCCGCCCGAAGAGATGTCACGCCTGAAGGCGCTGTTGCGCCTCATGATAAACCAGATCCTGAAGCGATTGACCGAGATCGCATCGCAGAACACGGACGGGCGGCGGGTCCTTCTGATGCTGGATGAGTTTCCCCAGCTGGGCAAACTGGACTTCTTTGAGCACGCCCTCGCCTACATTCGCGGGTACAGGATCAAGGCCTGTCTGGTCGCCCAGTCGCTGAACCAGCTGGTCCAGACTTATGGCGAGAACTCCTCCATTCTCGACAACGCGCATGTCCGCGTCGCGTTCGCCTGCAACGACGAACGCACCGCACGCCGCATCTCCGACATGCTGGGCGTCACCACCGAGACCCGTGCGCAGATGAACTACGCCGGATCGCGCATGGCGCCGTGGCTGGGACATACTATGGTCTCGCGCCAGGAAGTCCCTCGGCCCTTGCTGACGCCGGGCGAAGTGATGCAGCTCCCGCATGCGGACGCGCTGATCCTGCCAGGCGGCGCGCCTCCCATACGCGCTAAAAAAGTGCGCTACTTTTCGGAACCCGTCTTTCAGGCGCGTCTGCTGCCGCCTTACGCGTCGCCCCGCCATTCAGCCAACGGCCTGCCGACAGCTTGGTCAAATCTGTTCGCGCCCGATACGCCGCTCTCCCCTCGCCCTAGACCGACGGCAGCCAAGCGCACATCCACGCCGACGAATGGCCAGAATCATCAGGCGCTCCAAAACACGTTTGATTTCTCGACCCCCGTATCGGGTGAAGCAGCGCAAACGAACGCCACGGCCTCAACGTCAGCTGCAAGCCTGTCCGACGATCTAGGCGCGGCGTTCACCGGCCCGACTCTCGCGGGAACGGTTTTCGCGCTCGATCCCGATCATTTCGACACGGATGTCTGATCGTCATGTCACGCGCAAAGATAACCGCCTACATCAACCAGGATCTCGTCGCTGCTATGCGGCGTCTGGCCGTCCAGCAGGATCGCAGTTCTTCTGACGTGCTGGAAGACGCCGTCCATCGCTTCTTCGATGCGACGCGGCGGGAGGGCGAGCATCATGCGCTGATGGCGCGCCTCGACCGGATCATGGCGCGGCTTGCCTTGATTGAGCATGGTCAGGAGACACTGTTCGAACTGACGGCGCACACGACGCGCTTCGTGATGAGCGTCTCGCCTGACATCCCCGAGATGGACAAGGCGGACGTGAATGCGCGCGGATCGGAGCGCTTCCGCAATGTCATCGCGGCGATGGTTGCCAAGCTGCGGACCGGCCGCAGCATCCTGCGCGACCAGTTTGGTCCGACCAGCGCGCCTACCACGGCCGACTCCAGTATGGGAGCGGCTGCCGAATGAGCAACGCATTTCCTCAACACGACGCGTCGCGTGGCCATGATGCCTCCCGCGGTCTGGCCATGCTCACGACGGCGCTCGGACCATCGATCGCCGCCATGCTGGACGCGCCTGACACGATCGAGGTCATTGCCAATCCGGATGGACGACTGTGGCTTGAACAGGTTGGCAAGGGGCGGATTGCAACTCCGCATCGGCTTGAAGCCTCAGAGACCGAGCGGGTCATTCGGCTTGTCGCAACACTGACCGGCGCCGAGGTCAATCGCGACACTCCTATTGTGTCCGCCGAACTTCCGCCCCGAGGGGAGAGGTTCGAAGGCGTCCTGCCGCCGGTTTCGCGCGCGCCGTGCTTTGCCATCCGGAAACCTGCGGGCCGGGTGTTCACACTAGATGATTACCTGGCTTCCGGCGTTATCACGCCCACGCAGGCCGTCACCCTTCGCGCCGCCGTACGTGACCATGCCAACATTGTGGTCGCAGGCGGTACGGGTTCAGGCAAGACAACGCTAGCCAATGCCCTGCTCCATGAGATCGCCCAGCTCGGTGAGCGTGTGGTCATTCTCGAAGATACGCGCGAGTTGCAGTGTGCAGCGGAGGATGTGGTCGCTCTGCGGACGCAGCCCGGATCGGTCTCCCTGTCGGACCTGGTGAGATCCACCCTTCGGCTTCGGCCTGATCGCATTGTGGTCGGCGAAGTGCGGGGTCCTGAAGCCCTCGACCTCCTCAAGGCTTGGAACACGGGTCATCCCGGCGGCATCGCGACGCTTCACGCCAACTCCGCACAGGCGGCCCTGTCCCGGCTGGAACAACTCACCATGGAAGTCTGCGAGACACCGCCCCGGGCGCTGATCGCGGAAGCCATCGATCTCATCGTCTTTGTGGAGCGCGGCGGACCCGCCGGCCGCCGCATCCCGGAAATCCTCGCGCCCAAGGGTCTGCCCCTTCAAGCGCCGGACCACATCGCACCCCAGCCCGGGGCGCGAGGCGCAAACGCGCCTGAACCTGGCAAAAATGAACCCACCAACAGGAGTGAACCATGAGACTGACCAAGACGCTGCGCGCAATGGTGCGCGCAGCAACCCTCGGCGCCACCGCCGTTCTCGTCAGCGGGGCCGCACACGCAGCCACCGCTGGCGGCGGCATGCCGTGGGAAGGCCCGCTAACGGCGGTGCTGGATTCCATCACAGGGCCGGTCGCGCGGATCGTCGCCATCCTGATCATCGTCGCAACCGGCCTCACGCTGGCGTTCGGCGATGTCGGCCAGGGCTTCAAGAAGCTGCTGCAGATCCTGTTCGGTCTCGCCATCGCGTTCGCTGCGGCGAGCTTCTTCCTGCCGCTGGTTGGCGGCGGCGGCGCGGTGATCCCGTAAAGGACAAGCTTGCATGCGTGATCCCCGCGATGTTCCTGGATTTGTGGCGCCCGTCCGGCAGGCTTTGACCCAACCCCTCCTCATGGGCGGCGCCCCCCGGTCCTACGCCATCCTCAACGGCACCCTGGCGGCGATTGTCGCCTTTGCCGGGGCCCTCCTCCCGGGGCTGATCCTGGGCATCGCGGGGCATGTGCTCGGCGTCATCCTGGCCCGGCGCGATCCCGACGCCGTCGAAGTGATGAGTCGCGCCATGCGCATTCCCACCCATCTCGAGACATGAGCGCCTCGAGAGCTGACGCTTCACACGGATTTACCCCCAACGGATTTTAACATGTTCTCGCTTGCCCCCTACGCTCATACGCCCAATCGCCTTGAGGATTACCTTCCCTGGGCAATGCTGGTTGCGCCCGGAATTGTCCTCAACAAGGATGGCTCGTTCCAGGCGACAGCCCGATTCCGCGGGCCTGACGTGCGCTCGTCGACGCCAGAAGAGCTGGTCGCGTTCACGGCGCGCGCCAACAATGTGTTCCGGCGCCTGGGGCATGGCTGGGCCGTCTATATCGAGGCGGATCGCCGCGAGATCACGGACTATCCTGATGGCGCGTTCGAGGATGATCTCTCGCGTCTCATAGATTCGGAGCGCGCCGCCCAGTTCGAGCAGGCGGGCGCACAGTTCGAGACGGTCCATCACCTGACCCTGCAGTGGACGCCTCCACCCGATGCACACGCCAAGGCGTCGGCCTTCTTCTTCGAGATCGACCAGAAAAAGCCGGCGTCTGCTCCAGCCCCAAGGCGGACCCGGCAGACGCGGTCAACGGACAAGTTAGCGAACAGGGGCGCGCTCGACCGTCGTGTCGCCCGCGAAGCTGTGGAGACGTTCCAGCGCAGCGTCGCCCAGGCGTTTGGCATGTTCGAGGGCGTCGTCGCCGAGTTCCAAAGGCTGAGCGATGACGAGACGCTGTCCTACCTGAAGCGCCAGGTCTCGCCGCGCGCCACGAATTTGCGCGCGCCGACAAGTGCGGCCTTCCTCGATTGTCTCCTATGCGACGCCCCGCTTGTGGGCGGCATCGCACCGATGCTGGGGAACAGGCACCTGCGAGTTCTCACCATCAAAGGGTTCCCGCCATTCACACATCCGGGCGTGCTCGATGATCTCAGCGCCTCGGCCATGCCGTGGCGCTGGATGACGCGGTTCGTCTGCCTCGGTCGCGAGGAGGCCGAACGCGAACTCGTAAAATGGCGCAGGCTCTGGTTTGCCAAGCACAAGTCGATGGGCGCGCTCATCAAGGAGATGCTGACCAAAGAGGCGGCGACGTTCGCCAATCCCGACGCCATCGCCAAGTCCGAAGAGGTCGATGAAGCCTTGGCTGAACTCGGCTCCGAACTGATCGGGTTCGGGTTCCTGACGTCGACGCTGGTTGTCCTGGGCGCGACAGCCGAAGAGACCGACGAGAAGCTGCGTACTGCCGAGCGCATCATTGCTTCGCGCGGATTTGTGACCATCGCGGAAAGTCTCAACGCGGTGGAGGCCTAGCTCTCAAGTCTTGCGGGTCACGCTTACGCCAATGTGCGTCACCCGATGGTCTCCACCCTCAACCTCTCCCACATCGCCCCGCTCTCGACCGCGTGGGCGGGGGACGCACGTAACCGGCATCTCGATGCCCCCGCCCTTGCCGTTGCCCGCACGGATGGCTCAACTCCCTTCCGGCTGGATCTCCATGTCGGCGATGTCGGTCACACCATGGTTGTGGGCCCGACCGGCGCGGGCAAGTCAGTGCTGCTCTCTTTCCTTGCCCTGCAATGGCGCCGCTTTGCCGGCTCAAAAGTGTTTGTGTTCGACAAGGGCGGTTCGGCGCGCGCGGCCCTGCTCGGCATGGGCGGGACCGCAATCGATCTTGGCGGCAATGGCGTTGCGGCCTTCCAGCCGCTGGCCCGCATCGACTTGCCCCAAGGCCGCGCTGACGCTCTCAACTGGGTGATGACGCTTCTGGCTCAGGAGGGCCTTGCCGATACCCCGGAGGTCAAGGAGCCGGTCTGGTCGGCGCTGGGCAGCCTGATGTCCGCCCCGCCCGAGCAGCGACATCTCACGGGTTTGCGGCTCCTGGTCCAGAATGCGGCGGTGCAAGCAGCCCTCCAGCCTTACACGCAAGAGGGCGCTATGGGGGGCGTGTTCGATGGGGCGGAAGACCGTCTCACTCTCTCCGACCTTGTCCTGTTCGAGATGGAAGAGATCATGGCGCGGCCCAAGGCGGCGGCGCCCGCGCTCCTTCACCTGTTCGACCGGCTGGAGGAGCAGTTCGATGGCAGCCCCAGCCTGCTCATTCTCGATGAGGCCTGGCTGTTCCTCGATTCGCCGATCTTCGCGGCCCGCATCCGCGAATGGCTCAAGACCCTTCGCAAGAAGAATGTGGCGGTGGTGTTTGCCACCCAGTCGCTGGCGGACATTGCGACCAGCAGCATTGCGCCGGCCCTGATCGAGAGCTGTTCGACCCGGATCTACCTGCCGAACGAGCGCGCGTTCGAGCCACAGCAGCGGCAGGCTTATGAACGGTTCGGGCTCAACGAGACCGAGATCGATCTGATCGCAACCGCCCAGCGCAAGCGCCACTACTACTATGCGAGTCCCAAGGGCCGCCGCCTATTCGAACTGGCGCTTGGTCCGGTGTCGCTGGCGTTCTGCACGGCCTCCGACCCCGACGCCCGCGCCACGATCGCAGCCCTTGAGCGGCAAGCCTCCTCAACACCGTTCTGGCGCAGGTTCCTGCGCGCCCGCCAGCTCGGCTGGGTGCTCGACGCAATCGATGCGCCCGAACGCAATGCCGCCACTTCCCCTCACCGCGCCCTGGAGACCGTCTGATGTACCGACCTACACTCATCCGCATCTTCCGCTTGATGCTTGCCTCTGTGGCCCTTGTCTCTCCGCTACAACCCCCCGCCCAGGCGCAGCTTACCGTCTTCGACCCGTCCAACCTGATCCAGAATGCGCTCAACGCGACGCGCGCGCTGGAGCAGATCCGCAACCAGGTGCTGCAGATCACCAACCAGATCCGTCAGCTGGAGAATGACGCGAAGAACCTCACCAGCCTCGGGCGCACCTTTGCGCCTGAGCTCATGAGCCAGCTCGACCAGCTCGACCAGCTCATCAATGCGGCGCGTGGACTGGCGCTTAAAGTGAATGAGACACGGACAGCGCTCGAGACGCTCTATACCGGCGATTATCGCAACACGGATGTTGCCAGCCGCGCCCGCTCGGCTGCCCAGCAGATGGACAATGCCCGCTCGGCGCTTCAGGCCTCCCTGCTCCTGCAAGCGCAGACGACCGAACAGCTTCGCAGCGACCGGCGCATCCTGAGCACGCTGGCGGATGCAAGCGCCAACGCCACCGGCGCGCTGTCGGCGCAGCAGGCCACCAACGAGATCCTGTCGCTGCAGGCCCAGCAGGCGATGCGGCTGCAGGCGCTGCAGGTGGCGCAGTCGCGCGCCGAAGCACTGGAGCGCGCCCGCGAGATGGAAGTGCTCGCTCAGGCGCGCGCCCAGCATGCGCACTTCTTCTCTGGCGCGCGCTCCGCACACCCAGAAGCCCCGCCCTGGCCCTGAGACCGCAGATCCACGCCCCTCCCACACTCGCAGCCATCCTCACCAGAGCCACGCGCCATGAACGACTTCTCGGCCATTGACGGGTTTCTGACCACGTTCATCACCTACATCGATTCAGGCTTCGGCCTGATCTCGGGGGATGTGACGTCCCTTGCGGCGATCCTGATCGTCATCGATGTGACGCTGGCGGCGCTGTTCTGGGCTTGGGGAGCGCAAAACGACATCCTCCAGAGTCTCGTCAAGAAGACGCTCTATGTCGGCGCGTTCGCCTTCATCTTCGGCAATTTCGCCACGCTGTCGACGATCGTTTTCGATAGTTTTGCGGCCCTTGGATTGAACGCGTCAGCTGCAACGCTTGCGCCCGCCGACCTCCTCAAACCCGGGCTGGTTGCAGCCGAGGGACTTTCCGCTTCCCAGCCGATCTTCGATCATATTGGCACGATTGCGCCGGGTCCGTTCGAGTTCTTCGGCAACCTCACGGAAGTCATCCTGCTATGCTTGGGCGGCATCATCGTCATCGCGGCGTTCTTTGTCCTGTCGATCCAGCTGTTCGTATTGGTGGTCGAATTCAAGATCACGACGCTGGCGGGCTTTGTGCTGGTGCCGTTCGCGTTCTGGAAGCAGACGACGTTCCTGGCCGAGCGCGTGCTGGGGAACGTCATTTCTTCGGGCATCAAGGTGCTGGTGATCGCAGTGGTGATCGGCATCGGGTCGGGCATGTTCTCGACGCTCCGGACCGCCCTGTCGCCTGACGACATGACGATCGAGCAGGCGTTCTCGGTTGTTCTTGGCTCCCTTACTTTGATGGGCCTCGCCATCTTCTGCCCGCGCATAGCAGCCGGTCTCGTCTCTGGCGCGCCGCAGCTTTCAGCGGGCGCGGCCGCCGGAACGATGCTGGGCGTCGGGGGTGCTGCGGCGGGGGCGTTCGCCGCAGCGCGTGCTGGCGCCGGCGCCGCTGTTGGCGCCACGCGCGCAGCGAGCAATGGCTCGGCGTCAGCGGCCGGAGGTCTCCGCGCGGCAACCGCGCTGGGCGCAATGCGCACCGGCCTCTCCGGTCCGATCGCTGCGCCGCTCAATGCTGCGGTGGGACTTGGCGCGTCGGCGGCTGGCGGTCTCGGCCAGGCGGCAGGCCGTGTCGCCGGTCACTTCCGAGCGCGCGGGACGGCAGGTCAGCGCGCTGTTGCTGGCGCGGCGGGTGCAATCACACCGCCGCCCACTTCCGCGCCAACGTCAGCATCCGCAACTCCATCATCCAGTACGTCGTCCGCCACATCCGGCCAACCGGCCTGGGCCAACCGGTTCAAGCGCACGCAGGCGATCCGGGAGGGCGTGCTGGTTGCCGCTCACACGCTGAACGCCGGTGACGGCGGCGGCGCTTCTGAAGGCCCCAATCTCAAGCAGAGGGACTAATCATGTTCACCGCAACTTCGTCTGGCCGGGGGCGATCCTCGCGTCTTGGCCGGGCACCCGAACCCGACACGCCCTACCGGCAGGCCCAGCAGCTCTGGGACAATCGCATGGGCTCATCGCTTGCCCATGTCCGCACCTGGCGGACAGCAGCGTTTGCAAGCCTCGCGCTTGCAGGCGCGATGGCGGCAGGCGTGGTGGTGCTGGCCCTGCGCCCCGCAGCCGTCCCGTTCGTGATCGAAGCGAACGAGACAGGCGAAGCGAGGCTCGTAGGCCCCGCAACGTCGGCCTACGTGCCGAGCGACGCCCAGCTGTCCTGGCATCTGGCCCGGTTCATCGAGATGATCCGCGGCCTACCCTCAGATGCCATCGTGGTCCGCCAGAACTGGCTGCGCGCCTATGACTGGACCACGCAGGGCGGCGCGCAGGTTCTGAACGCCATGGCGAAGGAGGACGATCCGTTCGCCAAGGTCGGCAAGCGGACGGTTGCGGTCGAGGTGATCTCGGTCGTGCGCGCTTCCCCGGACAGTTTTCAGCTGCGCTGGCGCGAGAGCAAATATGCCAGCGGTACGCTGATTGATGTTGAGCGCTATTCCGGCGTCGCCAGCATCGTGATTGCGCCGTCCTCCTCGCCCGAGCAGCTCGCGAAGAACCCGCTCGGTCTTTACGTCCACGCCTTCAACTGGTCACGGGATCTCCAGCAATGAAACGCCCTCTTCTGCTCTCCGCCTGCATCGCCACACTCATGCTCGCCTCACCCGCGCTGGCGCAACCATCACCCAAAGATGCCGCATCGATCTCCGCCAGCAATGAGTCCGCAACGCGTGGACTCAGCGATGCATCGCTCGTCGGCGCCCTGCATGAGTTCGCCTACGAGCGCGGCGCCCTCTATGCGGTCCAGGCATCCCCACAACGGATCACCGACATCGCCCTCGAGCCCGGCGAGACCCTGCTGTCCGTCTCAGCGGGCGACACGACAAGATGGATCGTCGGCGACGCGCAGTCCGGCATCGCCGGCGACATCCAGTCCCACATCCTCGTCAAACCGAACGCCGCCAACCTTGCGACCAACCTCGTCATCATGACGGACCGGCGCGTCTACCACATCGACCTCAAGAGTACGTCCGGGGCTGCCATGGCGTCTGTCGCCTGGCGCTATCCGGTCGAGATGACACTGCCAAGCAGTCTCCCGCCTCCTCCACCGCCGCCTGCAGCCGCTTCTTCGGCAGCGCCGGGGTTCACGCCGGAGACGCTCAACCTTCGCTACCGGATCGATGGCGACAAGCCGGACTGGCGCCCGCTGTCGGCATTCGATGATGGCAAACAGGTCTATATCGAGATGCCGGACAATCTGATCGAGGCCCCGCCCCTGTCAGTGATTGGCGATGAAGGCCTTGAAGCCGTCAACTACCGGATCCGTGGCAAGTACTACATCGTCGATCGCCTGTTCAAAAAGGCGGAACTCCGTCTTGGCTCCGGCTGGACCCAGAAGAAGGTCGTCATCATCCGCCAGACGCCGACCGCCACCGTGAACACAAACGGAGGCCCCAATGGCTGATGGTCTCCCGCCCAATCCTGATGCTGGCGCCGACGAGCCGCCACCCAAGCCGCCCTCCAGCCCGACTGAACCGCCCCAGCTTGATGCGATCCGCGTGAAGGGTCCTGGCGCACGCGGACTCAACAAGCCTGCGATCCTCACGGCGGCTGGTGGCGGCGTTGCGGTTGTACTGTTGCTGGCGTCAGGCGCGTTCTCCAGCAATCCCTCCACAACGCCCGCGACCACCAAACCAATGATGTCTGATCCGGCGCGCCCGGAGATGGCGCAGGGCGCCATCAAATCCCTGCCCGCCGACTATGCGCAGGCAGCAGTGCTTGAGAAGCATCAGGCAGATCAGACGCCGGCGTCCTTCGATCAGGCGGGGCCGCCACAGCTTGGTCCGCCCCTGCCGGGCGACATCGCAGCGTTTGCGCAGGCGCAGCAGGTGCCGGGAGAGATGCCGGCTTACGGCAATGACTGGAGCACGCCCGCAGCCTACGCGCCCCCAGGGGCGCCGGATCCTGCGGTGGTGGAAGCCGCTGCGGCGGATCGGGCGGGGATTTTCTTCGCGCTACGCGAGGAACCGCGCAAGGCCGATACAGCGGCACGACAACAGGTCGCCTATCAAGCACCGGCGCGCTCTCCCCTCACCGAAGTCGCGTCCCAGAATGACGATCAACCCGCAAGCAGCGCCAGAAACGGCCGCGTGCTGTTCCCTGGGACCGTCATCCCGGCAAGCCTGGTCACAGACCTGAACACTGAATCCCCCGGGCCGGTCATCGCCCAGGTGACGCAGACCATCTACGACAGCGCGACCGGGCGCATTGCTCTCATCCCGCAGGGCGCGCGGCTGATGGGCGAGTACAGATCGTCCAGCCGCTACGGCCAGAGCCGTGTCGCGATCATCTGGTCACGGTTGATCATGCCGAATGGCGATGAAATCGTGCTTGATGAAGTAGCGGCCGATCCCTCCGGCGCAGCTGGGGTCAAAGGCGAGGTCGATAATCATTGGGGCGATGTGTTCGGATCGGCTACGCTCGGGACACTGATCAATATCGGCGTCGCGACTACGGAGGAGCCGCAGCTCACCTATGGAGGCATTGGCGCAATCTCGCGCGATCCGGTTGATGCAGCTATTGCGGACGGTGTCCAGAGAAGCGCGAGCGGCGTGACAAATCGGGTTGTTGATCGGGGGCTGGCGATACCGCCGACAATTCGTGTCGGCGCCGGGACGCGGATTTCCGTCACAACTTCGAGGACGATTGTGCTTTGATCTGCGCCGACACTAGAAGGCCCGCAGGTTCAACCTGCGGGCCCTCCGGCGAAGCGGTCATGCCGAAATAGCAAATAAGCTAAGACACACCCCGACGATTGCTGCGGCGCTCTACCGAAGATGCGCGTGTTTTGTTTTCTTCGGACACCTTGGCCTCTTCAGCGGCGATCACCGCCAGCTTCTGCACAAGGCCCGATAGGTCGTATTCGTTGCTGGTTTGGCCACGATGCGCTTCGAAACGTACAATGCGGCGGATCAGGCCCGAATCCTCAAGCGCCTTCAGGTAGCGCTGCACGGTCTTGGGGCTCTTATCCATGCGTGCCGCGATCGTCGCCTTGGCGGGATAAGGGTTATTGTCGGGCTCCCACCAATGATAGACGAGGTGTAGCAGTGCGTTGAAATGCTCAGGCTCGAGGCCCAGGCGGTGCTGGGCTCGGATCATAACTGCCGGCAGCATTGTGTAGCCGCGCCCGGCAACGAGCTTGCCCCAACGGGCTTCAAAGCGTCGTTGATCGGCTTTTGAGGCCTTGGTCTTAGGGAAGGCAATTACCTCTGCATCGGTCGGGGTCGAGGGATTTGATGGTGTTTCGGTCATGGGATACGAATACGCCCCGAAATCGTTATATTCAAGGCTACTACGGACCAACCCCATGGTCAAGCTTGGGGCAGGCCCCGGATCAAATATGATCCTCCCGCCCTGGACGCCAGCGACCCCCTAAGTAGGCTCATCGCCATACATCATCATGTGTCCAGCATCATAGTATCACGGGGGCCCTACCCATTTATGACCCGGGGGTGGGTTGACTATTAGCCCCCGGGGGCCTAACTACAGCATCGAGACGCGGCCCCTAGCGGAGCTGCCCTCGTTCCGAGGCCCACGCGAGAGCGTGGGCTTTCGTGTATCTGGGGGGAGGACTTTCGTTGCTGTACTTCGCCTACCTGGATGAGTTCGGCCATATCGGGCCTTACATCGCCCGCGACGATCCCAAGCATAATGACAGCCCCGTTTTTGGCCTCGGCGGGATGATCCTCCCTTATGATGAGGTGCGACACTTCTCGACCTGGTTCTACCAGCTAAAATGCAGGCTGCTTGAATGGGAGATCAAACAGTCCGGCGAACACCCAGCCGCTTGGGAGAAAAAAGGCTCGGCGCTTTATACGACGGCCAACGTCAAGAAGTACCAACAGGTCCGAGCCGCGACCAACCGGTTGCTAAATCAGATCCGGAAAATTCGCGGACATGTGTTTTATGTCGGCCTACAGAAGAACAAGCCGGTGGATCAGTCGAACCCTCAAGGGCTTTATCTGACGGTGCTGGCTGAAGCGATGAAGCGCCTCAATCAGTACGCCGACGAGCGCGATGCCGGCATAATCATCGTCATGGACCAGCATCAGGATCGCGAAGCAATTCTCACACGCGCTAGCCAAGCCATGTACGGCGGACCGACTCCTAGAAGGCGGATCATTGAGCCGCCATTCCAGGTTGAAAGCGAACGCTTCCAAACCTGCCAGTGTGCTGACTGGCTTTGCGGGCTGATCGGCCGTGTAGGAGCCTATCAAGCGCGCCCGGACGAATACAGCGAGATGATCTGGACACAGACCTACTTTCAAGATCGGCTCGACGCTGCTGCCACACGGAGCTCGATACGCCTGCAGACGGCCACGGCTGCTGTTGAAAACCCCGAAGCACTCCCAGAGGTCGTAGATGCTGGGGTTGCGCCGGCCGATGGGGCAAAGTCATTGGCGAATGACCAGCAGCCAAGAGATGAACCGTAGGTTGTAAAATGAGAGATCCCAGCGCTTCGAACTAATAGAGTCGCGATCAACTCGCACGGCGCAAGCGCCGGATTGAGTGATCCAATCACATGAAGAAGCGAACCTGATACGGCGAGCTGCCGAGGATCGGCATCCGTTTGACCACGCGCGCCAACACACGGGCAAAGCTCATCGTCACGGGCGAAGGGTCATAGAGCGAGTCATTGTTCCAGTTCATCTTGGAGAGGGCCAGGGCCGAGCGCGCATTGTCGTCCCACGGCCCGTGGCCGGCGTGCCGAACGAGCCGGATGGGCCGCGGCGTCCCCTTTTTGCCCTGGAAGTACGTATTTGAACTGTCGATTCCGCGCACGGCGCCATGCAGCCACAGCAGGCTGTCACGGGGGCCGATCTCCAGAAGCGTTCCGCGTTCGACGGGGTATCGTGCAGCGACGGCCTTCGCGCCCGCCGCTGTGCTGGCCGACTGATCCATTTTTACCGCCCTCCACGGCACATCATCGACGATCTGGAGGAGATCGACGGACTCGCACAGGTGCAGGGCTTCCATGCACCCCTCGATTTCGTCTTGTTTGAACTCCGTCGATTTGTGAACGACCATCCGCAAGGGTGACCTGCCTGCATGACGCCTGCGATAGAGGTCGAGCGAGCGCGTCATGACGCGGAACATCTCGGAGCGTGACAGATAAGGGTTGTCGCGAAGGACTTCGACCTCGCGCGCATCGTAGGCCACGAACTCGAGGCCCGAACCGTCGGCGTCAAACACCTGGCTGCAGCAGGTAACGAAGCGCGCGCCCTGTGCCGATGTTTGCGCCCGCACGGCATAAGATATTCCGATATAGGCCGTCTCCGGGTCGGCCTCAGCTAGCTTCCATGGGACGCCGCCAGCCTTGGCGTAGAGTGCAAGTCCGATACGCCACATGACGCTTGCCCGGCAACTATACGCCACTGCCCTGTCTTCACGAATGATCTGCAACGGGATGGCTCGCGTGGCAGTGACCGCCTTGAGATGGTCGTGGAGATCGAAGTCATCGAGCTCCGTCCCCCAGAACCCGCGGCTCCAGCGCGTGGGCAGGTAGACGAACACCACATCGTATTCGGAGCGCCGCGCCTGCAGGTTCTGCAGCTCTCGCAACAGACGGTCTGACAGCGTAACATGCGGCGCGTTCGACTTCTCGAACTCGGCCTCGAACTCCTTGTCGAGTTCGACCCTGCAGGCCTCGCTGGCCGGCACAACCTGCACTTTGAAAACACTCTCGAAGCCGGGCCAATCGGGAAGGTACTCCCTCCTCTCCTTGGGCGTCTGCTTCTCCTTCAGCTCGCGCAAGAAGCCGTTCAGCCTTTTGCTCTCGCAGAACGGCGCGATCGTCGCGATGCGGATGGGCGACGGCACGAGCTGGCGGGAGTACGGCCCGAACTCGATCAGGCCCTCCAGCGGATGGATATGAATATCGGACGCCCTTTCAGCGTGAAATGACAGCCGGGGTTCTGGAAGCTTGATGTGACGAGACAGAGAAGACGTCATGGGCTGAGCCGTCCTGAGAATGCGTTTTCCGGGCTGAGAACGAACACAGCGTCGACACCGGTTGTGAGATTGAGGGCGCGCAGGTTCGCGCCTGAAGCGGCAAGGAAGGTCGACCAGAAGTTGATGAGCCCGTTGGCCTTCTCGTTGTACCGATTGAAGGTCTTCTCCTTGAAGAACGCGGCCGCCGCAGCCCGGTTTTCCTCAGTGATGTCCAGCCCGATCGGGCGCGGATCGATCACCAGCCACAGTCTCTCGTCTGCCCACTCCAGCTGGAGCATGACGCCTTCGCGCCAGGATAGGTTGGCCGGCGCCGACAATCTGCCGCCCAGCGGGCCGGCGACCTCGCGTAGCTGCTTCAGCTTGGCGTCATCCGGATTGCGGGGATAAAGAATGTCCCTGCTCCGCCGGTGCAGCACCTCGAGCCCGTGATGCCTTGCGAGCGCCCGCGACAGGGCGCTCTTGAGCAGCCCCCTCTCCTGGGAGTCGTACCGCAGCCGGCGCGGCTCGATGGAATGAAGATCGATTGTGCGAACGTTGAACGCGCCAAAGGCGCGCCTGACATTGGCCTCTGTACCGAAGGCGAGGACCCCGCGCCGTGAGCGCGTCGCAAGAACATCCACGCCGGCGGCCGCGATCGCTGCTGTCACGTCGGCATGCCCGCCAATGTCACAGTCGATGCGAAGACAGCTGACGGGCGTGGTCACAACCGGGACGGCATTCAGGCGAAGGACAGGATAGGTCGACTTTCCCGTTGGCTTCGGGGACGGGCTCCAGATCGACCGTTCAGCGCCAAACTTGTCCAGTTCGGTCGTGTCGAGGTCAGGCAGGATCCGGACAAGATCCCGCAGCGCCTCATCGAAATTCTCGACCCGGACGAGCCCGTTTTCCATGCCGGCAGCTGCGGCTTGCGTCAGCAGATCCTGCACGGCGGCCGGCGGATCTTCCTCGCCGCGATGCAGCCAGAACAATCCTGCGGGGAAACTGCCGGCCTGGCGCACGGCTTCGCGCAATGTGTCCATGATCGAGTCGTCGCGACCACTGTACCCCGCGACCACCAGACCGAAGCGCTTTGCGGCTTCGACCAGGCTTTGCCGGAGCTTCACGTCCTGGGTGAGAAGTTCGTCGGACGTGTTCTTCAGCCGCCTAGACCTGAAGTCGCCGTGCAGCTTCATTTCGATCGGCCATTGCCCCTGTACGATGGCTTCGAGCCCAACATCCGGAGCATCGAGCGCCGCGGTGGTAAGATTTTTCGTGCTGCCGTAGATGCGCGCGCAGGCGTCAGCGATGAGCGTGTCGAAGTTTGTCGTCCAGACCAGGTTGAGGCGCCTGGCGCGCATCAATGTCGCCATGGCGAGGTGGCCATAGGACGGCTTCCCCCGGGAGATTTTGGCGTCGATGTAGGTGCGGCGATCCCGCTCATTCGGGTATGCGGCCTCGAACAGAGCGGCATACTCATCGACATGTCCGGGGGCGGGATAGTTCCCGTTGGCCTCAATGAAACTCTGAAGTTGAGCTCTCACAGCGGGATTGGTCAGATCACGGACGGTCTCAGGGGCGACCCGGCGTTGCGTGATGTAGAGCTGCTGCTTGAAATCCCAAATCATATCTCCGGCGGTAGGAATTCCAGCAGACGCAGATGCGCCAGCGCCCAGCAGCCACATGAGCTTGTCACCCCGCATTGCAAAGCGACGAGCAAAATCATCTGCTGTAACTTCCGGGAAGCTCATTGAGACTTTCCAAGATCATTGCGCTGCAGAAGCGTTGAACGATTCAAACCTACGCACAACCCACGGACACTAATGAGCGTGCTCATGGGTGTGGGTATCGTCCAAGGAGTTGGTGGATTATGTGTCTTTGGCGGGCATGCAGGCGCACGTGATGCTGATGATGGCGCGTCTAAGGACTTGTGCTGGGCCGCCTCTTCGGTGCGATTTTGCTCGGACCTGCCGAGTGGCCTGCCGAAACTTACGAGGATTGGCACGGCAGAGCAGCGCTGGCGATCGCACCGAGCCCCGGCATGTCACCGGCACAGAAGAAGGTCATCGGGCGCGACTAAACGAGATACGCTGTGTTCTGGCTAGGCAGGCTGTGTCGTTAAAATAAGGTCGAAGCCGTCACGCACCCACAGAGTGGAGCGGCGCGACTGGTACATCGCCGGACGTCCAATCATCGAGCGTAACGAACTCGTGAAATGTGCAGCCGGCGACTGGGCAGACGACGCTTGGATGCGCGCGACCGGTGGATTCGATGGAATGCCCGCGCAGTGTCAGGCCGTGTCCATTGGGGCAAGTCATCTGTGCTTTGAAGCGGGCAACCGTTGAGGGATGGCAAGGCGACCAATGACCGGCGGGCGGCTCGCCTGGCCCGGTGTAGCGCGGGATATGTTTGACTCTGTACTTGCGCTCAACCGGAGGAGCGGGCGACAAAGCGGGCGGGCGATCTGATCGGGCGAACGATCGCCAGACGTTCCTGCAAAACGCAGCAAAGTCCGAAAGCAGTTTCATCTGCCGCGATCCAGAGCAAACACGTTCATGAGACGGAAAGTCATAGCCTGGACGCTGACTCCATATCGTTTGGCGAGCTCACCAATCTTGATCTCATCATCGATGTCGAGCGTCTCACCTTGAAGGTCACGGATCAAGAAGGCCATCGGCATCAGGAGCGCGGCCGCGAAGGCGTTCGCCTCGATCTCTTCAACGTCCTCGGCTTTAGACGATAGTGACGACCGCAGATTCACGCGAAAATGCTTGTCGACATGAACTTCGTCCCCATCATGCAACAAAAGATGTCCGACTTCGTGGGCGATGGTGAAGCGCTGGCGTTGAAGGGCCTGTTTGTTGTCAACGCCGATAACGACGGAGCCCTTCTTGCGAATAAGCAGACCCGAAACCTCATCATTGAAGTTGCGGTAGACAACCTCCGCGCCAACGGCAGCGGCGATCTTTTCGACTGGAACTGGAGCCTTTTTGACATTCGCAGCGGTCAATAGCCGATCGACTTCGGCATTGATCTTTGTGTAGCGCGGACGGACCGGCTTCATGACCTTGCCGCCTTCCCTGCATCAAGGGTCTTCTCGATAAACTTGGCGACCGTGGGCATCGAGTTGAGATCCGCGTTGGCTGCGCGCTTCGGACGCTTGCCACTTATGGCGCCGGCCAGAAGATCATCATGATTGCAACGCAGAATGTCGGCCAACTTGCAGAACTGATCGATCAGCAGACGCTGGCGGCCTCGCTCGATGTTGGTCACGGACGTCCGAGACAAGCCCATCCGTTCCGACAGATCGAGCTGAGTCATCTTGAGCCCTTCGCGCCGCAGTCGAATGGCTGTGCCGAGTTCCTCGTAAAACGTGTCTGCCCTAACCATGCGCGCCCATGTGATTTGCCCTTGACTCACCATAAGCCGAATCAACTCGATGTCAACTTGGCAAACATCGTGTCTCGTGTCCGTATTGTTGACGTTTTGAATTGTTCGATATACAAACATAGATAGGCCGCCATGGAATCGGCCCCAAGGAGGTCGACATGACGAAAGACAGTGACACGGAAAACAAAGAGGTCGCGGTAGCGATCATCACGCCCAGCGGCATCTATCCAGGCGAGGACACGCTACATCGCGCCGAGGCCGAGACCCCGGTCGCCAAGGTGCTGACGCTGGCCGCTGAAGCGCTCGGGCTGACGAACACGACAGACTGGGTCGCCCGGATCGGCGAGCGTGAAATCAATGCTGAGGAGTCGTTCAAAAAGCTGCACCTTCGCTGCATTGTCGATATCGAATGGCACAAGCCGGAGGGCGGCGGCGGTGCATGAGGCTCTCGCCCGCAAGAACTTTGAGCGTGACACAGCATTCCTGACCGAGGCCTATTGCAACCGTCTCGGTTGGGAGCTGCACCAATGCGCATTTCCGGTCCTCGACATCACGGTCAAAGCGGCGACGCCCATCAGATTCAGATGCTCCTGCCTCAACTGGGACGAGGAGCCGCCATCGATCGCGATCTTGAAGCCTGACGGTCAGCCCTGGGCCGAGAATCTCCCCGGCGGACAGTTTCACAACGGCCCGCACGATGCCACCGGTCGGCCCTTCATCTGCATGCGCGGCGTGCAGGAGTACCACACTCACAGCAGTCATCTGCAGGAGCATTGGGCAACCTATCGAGGCCAGGATGGGATGACCCTGACCGGCATCCTTACGCAATTGTCCCACGCGTGGAGAAGGTTCAAGGGAGCATGATCCGACCCCTCATCTGCAAGCCCGACATCATCGACGAGACGCTCGCGGAGGTGTGGCGCGGCGGCGCGAAGAACTGCGAGGCGTTGGTTCTGTGGCTCGGCCAGCGGTCCGGCGACGTTACGAAAGTCGTTGAGGCCTACGTGCCGGACTATGAGGCCAGACGCGACCAGTTTCACGTCCGCCCAGATTCGATGCGGGCCATCATGACCTATTTGCGGACGACGCGGACGCACATCTGCGCCCAGGTTCATTCACACCCCGGCCGGGCCTTCCATTCGCACGTGGATGACGAATGGGCCATTGTTCGCCACCAGGGCGCTATTTCACTGGTCGTTCCGAATTTCGGATCTGGCCTCGGGACAGCTGGGTTTCTCGACGCCGTGGCGGCGTTCGCGTTGTCGGCAACTGATCGCTGGGAGCAGATCTTGCCAGACACGCTGCCGGCGATCGTGAGGATTCAAGATGCTGACGCCTGAGCAAGAGAACGCTCGCACGTTGATGAAGTTGATGGGGTTGTCAGAGGATGAAGCCGTTCAGAAATTGAAATGGCGCGTCGCCATCTCTGCCACAGGATCGGCTGGCGAGCGGCTTGCCTTGCTGATCAAACAGGTCGTCGGCCTGACTGTCGAGGTGGTCGCGATCGAAGATCAGCCCGATCTCGAGTTTGCGATCAACGGACCACCCGCGGGTCAAGCCCCGCTCCAAATACTGGCGACAATTGATGCACAGGGCATGGTCGCATGGTCGCCATCGAATTCTGGCCGCGCGCCAGCTGGTGACATGCCGCCTGATGTCGCGATGAAAATCGCGGCCTGCTATGCAGCCGGCTACATCCTCTCCGAATGGCGCGGCGGCGAGCATTGCGCTGCTCTACCCCGCCCCTTTGCCGTGGATTTCGCGAAGCTCGGCATCACGCCAGCACTGGCCAATCAGGCGATCGACATGAGCGCTAGCGTTCTTGTCGGCGGCGGCGGCGTGGCGAACGGGTTTCTCTGGGCGGCTGAAGAGCTGTTGCTGACGGGTCGCTTGCTGATCGTTGACCCCAAGACAGTATCCAAGGGCAATCTCAACCGCTGTCTTCTGTTCACCGAGGCCGACTTGGGAGAAAACAAGGCCGAGGTGCTCGCCCGAAACGTTCGTATCGGCAATCTTGAACTGGTTCCGTTTGTCGGCTCATTCGACGCTGTCGTCCGAGCGAGACAACGGGTCAAACAAGCGATCGTCACGGTCGATAGCCGCGCTGCCCGCCGGGTGATTCAGAATGGACTCCCGCTGGAAGTTCTGGACGCCTCGACGACTGACGTTACGTCTGTGGTGGTTCACAGCCACGCCCAACCGACGGATGGGGCCTGCCTCGCCTGTATCTACAAGCACAATCCTGCGGAAGACGAACGTGAGCTCAGCATTGCCGAAGGCCTTGGCATCTCCGTGGCCGAGGTAAAGCAGGACTTCATCGATGCCACACTAGCCCGCAAGCTATGCGGCATCCATCCTGGCCTTGATGAAGCAGCGTTGATCAATACGCAGCTGACCAGCCTCTACAAGCAGCTGTGCGGCGCACAGTCGCTTCTCACGAACGCGGGAGAGCAGGCACTGGCTCCTTTTGCTTTCGTTTCAAATTTGGCCGGGGCGCTGCTGGCTCTCGAACTCTTGAAATTCAGCGCTGACCGCGAGGCGGCGACACAGTCGCACTATCTTACGCTTGATCCGTGGCGACCGCCGCACAAATTGGCCCGCCGCGTCTATGGCCGCGCGGCCGACTGCGGGTTTTGTGCTGATCCGGCAAACCTGAGCGTTCTCGCCTCCGTATGGCCAGAATGGCTTGGGTCGGGCGATGATGGCCCCAGTGAAGCAGCTGCGTAATCAGTTCGTCGGTATCGCTACGCATCCATGATCAGCTCGCCATCGAGCGGCTTACAACGGACCGACGGGCAATGGACTTGCCCATTTGATCACCGTTTGCTCTCATTTTCCGCGAGCATGCTACTGTCTAACTGCTTGGCCTCGACGCAGGTAAGTGTCTGCTATGGCCTCGCCTCCGCTTTCGTGCGCGCGACACAGCGGTCATCTTTCAATGCCGGCGCAGCAAGCTTCGCAGCGATCTGACGCCCGATTTCATCGGCAGCTCGCCGAAGCGGCGTGTCTGCCAGGTGCGCATACCGCTGCGTTGTGGACGCCTGTCGGTGACCGAGGATACCGCCGATGAGCGGAAGCCCAACCCCACCACTCGCACCAACGCTGGCGAACGTGTGCCTCAAGTCGTGAATGCGGACATCGCCGATGCCGGCCGCCTTGCGGATGCGACACCACTCCTTCGAGAGTCCATCGAAGTGCCCGTCCGAGCGCGCGGCCGGAAACACCCACTTTGCATTGTCGTTCGCCCATTCGCGCTCGGCCACCAGCAGGTCGATGGCAGCACTGGCCAGAGGAATGATCTTTGCGCCGGTCTTGCTGCTCTCGAGCCGGAGCATCCCGAACTCAAAGTCCACTTCGGGCCATTTCAGGGCTTCAATCTCGCCGCGACGCGCACCCGTCAGGATGAGGAGCCGGATGATGGTTGCTGCCTTGCCAGCTGTTGGCGAGGCAGCGGGCGTATCGAGCGCCTGACCGAGCTGTCTGATCTCAGCTGCGCTTAGGTAGCGGTGCCGCTTCTGGCTTGGAGCCAGTTTGACCCCCAATGCCGGATTCCGCTCAATCAGCCTTTGATCCACTGCGAAGGACAGGATTGACGACAGCAGGCGGATCGTACGGGCAGCTGTGCCTGCACCTCCCTTGACGTTGACGAGGCCCCGCTTCCTACCCTTCCGCTTGGTGCGAGAGTCTCCCTTGGCGATCTGATTGCGAAGGTGCTCGATGTCACTTCTCGTCAGATCGACGACGGCGCGGTGTCCAATCAGGGGTTTCAGGTGATGATTGGCCTGCGCCACCTCGTTAGCGATATTCTGCGGGGAGCGAGGTTCGCCGGTCCGTCGATTGGTCGTGACACCCGTTGTCGACCAGATGTCGATGAGCTCGGCAACCGTTGCAGCCGTCCGATGGCGAAGGCGCTCCTCCGCTGGATCTTCCCCTAGCCCCGCTTTCCGCAGAACCGCTTTGGCTTCAATCCGGGCCTCGTCCACGGTCGATGTTCCGTAGACGCCGACGGTGAGTTTCCTGAGCCTCGCCTTGCGACCGCCGCCCACACGATACTGAACGACGAATGTCTTCTTGCCAGCGGGCCTGACGCGAAGTCCGAACATCGGAAGCTCGTCGTCCCAATAGATGCGATCCACCGCTTCGGGCATCACCGCATCGACAGATCGTTTGGTCAGGCGCACCGGAACCCCCGTTTTTGCTCTATTTCTGAGACCCTAGCGCGAGATTTCTGGGCATCACCTGGGCATCACCGTGCACGGGAATCGGAGGTGATTTGAGGAAACAGGAGGAAACGTAAATTGCCATCGAACCTTCCTCGTCTGATGGATTTGCGGACTGTGAGTATCGCTGCAAACCCTTGTGGCACTGGCAGAATTGCCACGCGATGCTACAGCCGGATATGGAAGGTGGCAGGCGCTGATGCATGTCGACTCAGCCGACTGCGAACGCTCTGTCTGGATTCGTAATGCGGGGGTCAGGTGTTCAAGTCACCTAGGCAGCACCATCTTTTCAAACACTTAGCTCAGTTGACGGACGGCCCGACGTGCTCGGAGTAGCACCGGAGTAGCACCGTGAAACTAAACTCTCCACAGTTTCCTGCCCTGAACCGCCCCGGTAACCCCGGAGGCTATTTGGTTTGAGTCAGGCTGCGACGGCTTGGTTCTCCATCATAGCATAGTAGGCGGCTTCGGCCTCGGCAGGCGGG
>Ga0208492_1000660_pt1 | contig 27051 bp, 38 predicted proteins | sample Subbioar_CSW14AB_FD_184820 | JGI IMG/M metagenome (GOLD analysis project Ga0208492, IMG submission 184820) | Serpentinite rock and fluid subsurface biosphere microbial communities from McLaughlin Reserve, California, USA - CR12Mar_CSW14AB (SPAdes) | ecosystem: Environmental > Terrestrial > Deep... | reverse complement strand
CTGATCCGCACCCTTGTCATCCATAACTTTACCCTGGATCGCCATGGGACCTCGGTGGGATCCTTCCCAGCGCTGTCTCACATCTGTCCAGTTATCCTATTCGCCCCAAGATGGTGCGTTCGCCCTGCCCCAGTGGCGATTTTTGCCGCGGTTCTGCGCATAGAACTTCCAGTGTGGACTAAATAGGAACACCCAGACCTTTCGATCTGGGTGCTAAACCGCCGCCTAGGCAACGGTGGGAGAATACCTTCCAAAGTGTGCATGCTTTGCAGTAGAGGCATGGACGGAATTACGGCGCGACAGTCCAAGCGCCGCTTGATGACATTGAATAACTAATTTTCGCCACATCTTTTGTGCTTGTGTCAATCTTTAGCGATGTGACCAGCGCGTCCCCTGTGAATGATGCGGGTGAACTACTGGTCGAATTCACATCGAGTGTCAGAGTCACGAGTGTGCCTTGCGTGACCAACGACGCACCGTTATAAGGCCCTGACGCTGAAATGTCTATACTAAAAATACCAGCTATCATTTCCTGCCATCCACCAGATGTGAAGTTGGTCGTGTCGACCCCTTCGGTCTTAACGTCCATGCTCCACTCAGTCAAAGGGAGTGCCGTCGAGCCGATCTTGATCACGCCGCTCTTGCCTGCGAAAAATGCCATGGGTTACTCCTTTATGGGCTAATGGAAACTGGTGTGCCAGTTGATGATGCCGTGTATGAGATTTTCGCCACGTCTTTCACCGACGTGTCGACCTTGAGCGAAGTGACGATCGCGCTGACTTCGAACGATGGACCTGTGAAAACGCCCGTGGTCCCAGTCGACAAAATGAACGTGACGGCACTGCCCTGGGTTACCCCCGAACTCCCGTCGTAGGGCCCTTCCGCCGAAATGTCGACGGATGCGATCGTGGACAGCAACTCTTGCCAACCGCTTGACGTGAAGTTCGTCACGTCGGCTGTTTCCGTCTTCACGTCGATCGACCAATTGGTGAGAGGCTGAGCAGCGCCTCCAACGCTTATCGATCCATTTTTTCCTGACAAGAATGCCATGCCTTAGATCTCCTCAACAAAAGCCAAATAAGAGACCGGAATTTGCGTCACGGGTTTGCCCGACTTGGGCCGTTGCGTCTGAATTTTGATCGTGTCGCTGACTCGCACCAGCGCGAGCAGGTTTTGATTCGAATCAAAGGTCCCGGTCAGCGGATTCAACACGGCATGGCAGGCCTTGCCGATATCCCAAGCAAGGCCCCCATCCTCGGCATAGACCGTAACAACAATCGTGCCGCGACCCAGTTCCTTGCCGCCGAAGAGATGATCGTTGTCTCCTCGCGGTTCGGTGATGACCACGCGCGGCAGACCACTCCCTTCAGGGATTTCGTTGGCATAGATATTCGTGGCGGCGCAAAGGTTCGTCACACCGGAAGCGGCCGCCAAAGCCGAACGGATAAAGCCAGTGAGGCGTACCGCCATTACTCCCGCACCTCATCGCACTGGTAAGTGAAATAGCTGGGAATCGTTCCCAAGGATCGGCTCCATTTGACTGAAATGACTCGCAATCGCAAGCCATCGGAAGTTGTGAGGAAATCGCCGTTGAGGACCGAGCCGATGAAGGTGTAGACGGTCCGGGAAACCGTCATCTGTTTGCCTTCAAACAGAACCTCCTGATTGCCTCCGGCATCCTCGACGCGGCATGGATTGCCGCTGGACAACATCGTCTCGCTCGTGCGGATCGGACCGCCCGCCTCGTCGGTTCCCCAGACCGGACGCAGGTGTGTGAACGAATCCCGCGCCAGCAAAGATTCCAACGACATCAGAACGCCACCTCTCGATAGGGAGAAAGCAACTGACGCATCGTCGCCAGTTCGGGGTATTTGCCACCGTGATCGTTCATGAGCGAATAAGAATAAGACCCCAGGCTTTCCGAAGAGGCAATTTGGCCCTGTTTCCCGGCCCCCAGATAGAGACGGCCAGCCAGGAAAGCGCAGGCATGTTTGACCGGCGCGGGCACCGTGGCATAGCCCGCGACATAGACGACCTTGATATTGCCGCTGCCGCGCGGCCAGAAGGCCGTGTTGCTGCCGCCCGACAGCGTGCCCGACCAGGTCAACGGCAGCGAACTGGAGCTACCCAAATTCGTTCGTCTCAAGATGCCGCTTTGCGAATAGTTGCCGGTCTTGTCGTCGATGACGAGAAGATAGTCGCTACCAGGACTTAACAGCGTGCTGGCGCCAAAGGCTGCCGGCCCCTGGCCATACCCGCCGTTTTGATCGAGATAGACACTCGTCACACTGATCACGGGTCGTTGCCGCAGCGTCAGATCTTGAAGCGCGTGGCCGTCGTAATAATGCGTGTAGCTGGTTTGTTCAAAGTTCTTTCTGCAATAATCGCGGATCGATTGATCGGCCGTGTCCAGGCACATCTGCAAGAGCGAATCGTAGGTCGAAACCGCGATCCCCAGCGGCAATTTCACTTCAGCTAATGTGCAAAGGGCCAAGGCGAGGAACTCCCATGAAGGAAACGAGGAGGCCCGGAAACGAGCACGAAAATGACGGGCAAACATTGAAATTCGAAAAGAGGTGAGGAGGGAGCAAAGTTGCTCCCTCCTCAAGGACGATCAGGGCGATGAACTCGTCGCGCCCTGGCGATTCAGCGGCGCAATGAGCGTGGCCGACATGAATCCGCCCGTGGAGGGCGAGCCGGAAACCGTATTGATCACCTGGATGTACCGTTTCTGGCGATAGAACCGGATGATCGCGCAAGCGCCCGTCACGCCGCCGACGCCAAGGCTATCGGCGGAGGTCAGGGCTACGCTGCCCGAATCGGGCCCGCTGGTCGCGGCGGTGGCGCCAGACATGTCCGAGGCATCGGACTCGTTGACCGTCCAGGTGTAGGTGCCATCGGTGATGGTGCCCGGAGTGATCACGACATTCGTCAGCAAGTGGGTGCTGGCGTCCTTGCAGTCGATGATCTTGCTGTTGGTCGTACCGGCCACGGTTGCCGTGATGATCGCTGCAGGCTTGTAGGCCAACTTGATCAATGCGCTGTTCGTCAAATCGAATAGTGTCGTCGCCATGGGTGCCGAACTCCTTGTGGATAACTGGGGTTAAATGATCTGTAGCGCGTCACAAAGCACGAACGGCTTGGTGTGAGTGAGCTGGAAGTCGAGGCGGAAGATCGCGCGAACCGCCGTCTGATCGGCCTTGAATTCGGCTCCCGAAGACAAGGCCGCGATTTCCATCGCGCCGGTGCGGGCGATGACCGCGCGCTTGAAGTTGCCGGTCAACACATAACCCAGGTTGGCCGCCGAACCGCGGGTGCGGGTGTTGGAACAGGTCGTCGAGACGAGTACCGGCAGATCCGACAGGGTCGGCGCCAGGCCCGCCGAGTAATCGCCCCTGCTGGTAAGGAAGACAAACGGCCCCTTACCATCGCCCGCGGTAACGCTGTCCGCACGGCGGTTCTTGATACCGGCCCATTGCAAGGGCCGCATGATCCAGGCGGTTGGGCCAACCGGATCGTTCGCTTCGAACACCTTGGCAACCATGTTCTCGACATCCTCGGGTTGAAACACATAGCCGGTATTGCCATCGCCGGGTGTGAAATTGGCGGTGTGGGTCGTGATGCCGCTATGGTTGATGATGCCCATGGGGCTATAGTTGCTGCCGTTGCCTTCAAGGAAGGTCGCGTCTTCAAATCGGGCTCCCTTCTCGGCCAGCGCCAACCGAGTAATCGTCTCGATGGCGGGGTTGGTATAAAGCAACGCGTCGTTGCTGATGATGACGAGCGCCGCCGCCTTCTTGGCGGAAAAGAGGATGTTGCCAAACGCCGGATCGGTCGGCGCGATCGAGCTATTCTCCCCGATCCAGGAAAAGGTCGGGTCGCTGGTCTGGCGCGCCCAGGAAAGCATGCCGCTTGGGGGCAACTGGATTTCCGTCGCCCCGGCCTTCACCGTCACGACCTGCGCCCGCAAGAGTTCGAGAATCGATCCAGCCAGTTTCGTATCGACGAGCGCGCCGCCCGCGGTGTCGAGTCCGAAGGCAGAGAGGCTCTTTTGCGCCGAAGATCCCAGCCGCTTGGCGATGTGGCGCAGGTTGGTCGGGTCAAGCTGATCGCCGCGCAGGGCCATGATCTCGCTCAAACCCATCGCCTTGAGCTTTTCGCTATAACGCTGGCAATCGGGAACATCGTAGGGGACAAGGGTGCCCCCTTCCTTGGCATAGCCGGCTGCCACGAGCTGGTTATGAATCTCTCGCTCGAGCTTGGCATTCTCCCAGTTACCGGTCTGGTACCCCTTCACGATGTTGAACATCGAGTAGGTCTGAGAATCTTTGGGGATGGGGCCGCTGATCGCCGCGAACAGATGCGCGGGGTTGGCGGCCGGTTCGCGAACCGGTTTCTTGAGCTCTGCAAGGTTGGCTGACAAGGCTTTGAAACCGGTTTTGAGTTCACTCACCGCTTCTATGAGCGACTTGGTTACTGCATTCGACATCGTGCACCTCCGGGGAATCCCGGTTGATCATGAAAGGAACGGTCATGGATCGAGGTGCTGGCTGGTGCTGCCCTGCTGATTCCATCTAGAGAAGATTGTTAAACCTGATCAATACAAACTAACACAAGAAAATGGAATCCATCAAACGGTGGCGAAAAGAGGATGCTCACCACACAAATCGGTGACGGAGCTTACTGGGAACTTGCCGGTAAGCCCGTCTCCGGATACCGAACCCGGAACCGGCGCCGGCGGCCGGCGAATGCACAGGCCCAAAGTTCCCGTGAGATCACCGTGACGACGCCAGTAGGGGCAGGTGCCGCAGTTTACTGGCAGAGCTTTTTGGTCTGGGTCATGTCCAGGCGCAGACTGGGCTGCACGGTTCCGTCTTTGACCACCCATGAAATGCGCACCTCTCCATAAAAGCCCTTGACCAGCGTCGCCTCGTGGGCCGCTGCGATCTCCGCCGCAATCTGGGCAACGCTTGCCGCGTTCACCGCCGAACCCGCTAGATCCAAATCAGTCCACCTTTCCCTTCATCCGGCGAAACTCGTTATTGAATCGCTGGAATTCGCTGGAAAGCCCCTTGAGCGAGGTGACCAGCTTCGCCATCATTTTTCGGGACTTCGGATTGTTCACTTGATCTTCGTCATCGTCTTCCAAGGCATCGTCGCCTTCTTCATCTTCGTCCTCAGAAGCATCTTCCGAGTCATCTGGCGCGAGATCGTCGCCGTCCTGGTCGTCTTCAACGGGCTCGTCGTCTTGCGAGACCGGCTTGGACCTTGGCCTTCCAGGCCGATGCACTTCGTCATCGTCGTAGTCATCTTCCTCTTCGTCATCGAGGCCATCATCAGCATCGTCGAGGGATTCGGCGTCCTCATCGTCATCGTCTTCCCCGAACTCTCCATCGTCCTCGTCGTCTTGAACGTCATCCGCTTCGGGGTCGGTGTCGCTCTGCTGTGAAAGCGATTCATGCCACTCGATGTCGTTACCTGGGTAACTGTTATCGGCCAGGTCCATCAGGCCGTGGTAAGTCGAGGTGATGAAATCACTGACCGACGGATTCTCCATGACGGCGGCACCCATTTCGAGCAATTCCTTGACGGCACGGACAAACTCCAGACCGGGTGGATCGACGCGGGCGCCTGATCCAGATTGCGGTTCTTTTTGAGGACGTTCGCCAAAGGTTTCCGGCAGGGAACTGGCCATCATTGGACTCCATCACAGGGGAATAGTAAAGAGAAATAGATCCGCAATCCGAATCGGTTACAATGTGGTTGCTATTGCATAATTGTGGTGAACACTTGGGCGTAAGCTTGCTTGGACGACGCTTCCGGACGCGAGTTGACGATTCGTTCGATGACCTTGAGTTTTTGGACCGCGCTCAGGCGAAGCCAGCGTTCGCCACGATGGCCTTTCACCTGCTCCTCGATCGCATGCGCGGCGATCGAGAGCGTCAGCGCCTGAGCGCGGGTTAGATCGTAATCGGCATGGTGCTTGTGGATTCGTTTGAGTGCCAGACTGAGCGCTCGATCATTCTTGGGCTTTCCCACAAGCGGGGTTAGATTGATGATCAGGCGACCCGATGCACCTCGGCCCTTGACAACCATTCGTCCACCAAGGCAGGGATCGCACGTGGACCATTTGACCGGCTTATTCTGCGCGGTGCACCGGCAGGCAAAGATCCGTTTCTGGCATCTTTTGCACTTGATGCAATAGTGCCGATGAGACCGTGGACGACCGCCGATCGGAATGAGCGGTCCCACTTCAGCACGAGAGAGGTTCTTCAGAAATGCCCAGGCGGGCGAAATCCTAGTTCGCATTTGCCGGAATGGCCCCGACCTGAGCGCTTTGAGGAATCGCGTTACCGGGGCTCGGAAATCAGAAAAAACACGAGAGGAGAATCGTTCTGGCACCAGCCCCTTCGATGGATTTGGGCCGAACCATCTACGGTTGAATGGGACAGAACGATGAATGCGAATTCGATCGTTTCGCCGCGTTAAGAATCCTTCTTTTTTCGCTTGGGCCTGGCCTTTGGCCTCTGCTTTGATGGAGGCGACGGTATGGTTCCCGCGAAGTAGGTATCCACCTCTGGTTCTGAAGCGCCAGCTTTTTCTTGCTGTATCAAGTCTGCTAGCTGCTTCTTGAAACATTGTGCTGCGAAGCTTTCCGAACCGTACTTTGCTTCGGAGATCGCGATTATCTTGCGAAGCTCCTCTTCTAATGTACTCATCATAATTCTCTTCTCCCATCACAATGGTATCGTATCGCCGAAACTCTGCTGAAGCAACCTCCGCCACCTTATTCAGTTTTTCCAAGACCCTTACAAGTACCCTCGTCTTATTCCGTATTTCCTTTTTTGCATTTTCCGGATTCCGCATGTAGTCCCGGTATTCCTGCTTATAGCGCATAGCGATTTCAGGAATATGCTGCAAAATAATGCCGGTAAACTTCTCTTCTCCTTGCTTGCGATCTGGAGCCGGGCACAAGACAAAACCATGAAATCCTTTGGAATATAACGATGCAAAAATCTCCTGGGCTTTCTTGACATCTTCCGGTTTCTTAAAGTAGATTTCTATTCCCGGCCGAGAATTGCGGCTTCTTTGTCCCGGCGCAAGAACTTTCGAAATAAATGCGTCCTTTTGTCCATATTTCTTGGCCGTTTTTGCCACAATTGATGCGATATCTATAGGACGATGCTTTCCTCGGATTCCATCCCATGATACATAAAAGCATGGTTCTTGACTATTATGATACACACCGACTGTTGGCTCAACTCTATGTTGAATAATTGTTGGATCTTTTTTGAACGCGTTATCAAGTTCCAGCCTGGCTTTTTCAGTCGTCGCAGGCCGTCGGGGCCTTTCTCGATAGATACTCAAACCAGCGAGGTAACTCTGGTGATCCGATCCTCCTGAATGGACGCTTTGTCCTGAGGGATCGCTTGGCCCCGAACTCCCCCGCCTTGCGCGGTTCGCCCCATTCGCTGGTGTACCTTCCGTTCCTACCCGACGATCGGTTTTCCCTGATCCAGCCTCAGGTCGACCCAGATTGTTGGTACGGCCGCTCGCTTCGGGTGGCTTCCTTGATTCAGGCCGTTCTTTTGCCGGCTTCTTCTTTGGCGTAGAGTGGCTGCCTGAACTTGATGAAAATTGACCCCGATTCTCGGATCGTCCGCCCCGCGGGTGTTTGGAAGGATCAAACTTTCCGCCCTTCTCAAGGAGTTCAAACTCGGCCGGCACCGCCACCACACCACCGTGCATTTTCGCGGCGAAGGGTTCTAGTGCCAGCTTCAATCGCTCGTCGATCGCCCTGCCCGCAATGAGCCCCTTTTGCAGGTGAACGAGCACGGCATCCGGATTCGCCCCAATGCCCACCCACGACCACTCGGTGACTTCGGCCGCCTGTATCCGGTACCCACCATCGCGGCCCCGGTTGGTCAGGCGAGCCATGCCCAGCGTTTCGGCCGCTTGCAGGGGCACCGCTCGCTTCACCAGGAAGCCGATCGAGGTGCCACGTAGCGTCTTGTCGGCAACCAAATGATAGATTTGCTCCGCTTGAGGAGAGTTCTGCGAAAAGTAGCAGGTGGCCGTGGTATAGTGGTCGAGTTTCTGGACGGTCAGGCGACCGCTTTCATCCTCCGATTTGCCGATGGGCAGCGGCCAGGCCTGGTGGTTGAAGAAGACGACCGGGTTTTTCGAGTAATTCTCAAAATCCAGTCCCGCCTGCTCGACGATGTCGCCATCGCGATCGAAGGATTCCGTCGAAATGATCGCCGTAGCGGCCATGCGCGCCGTGTCGAGCTGTATGTCTTCGTTGACGGCATCGATCGCCAAAAGGGTATCGGCGCCCGGTAACGGATAGGCCAGACCGATGCTTCGCTTTTGTCGAGTAAACAGGTTGGACACTCTGCGGACTCCCTGGTTCGTATCTTTCGATTGGAATCGATTTTCCGGTCCCCTGCCAAACGCTGGGCATGGTTGCTACAGCCTGCATGGATGATTGTGGTTAACACCGTGATCCGAATAAGGAACCTTGAAATTCGGGATAGTAGCCATCGGCAAAATCAAGCAGAACTTCGACAAGCCAAGGGGACATCACGATGGGATCAAATTGATCCCGGGAATAGGCGGCCTCAATCGTGGCAGTGATATCAAAGGCCTCGCAGGCGATTCCGGTCAGCTTTGTGGCCCAGATCGCGACAAGGTTATCTCCGGCTTCAACGCCCGCCTGAACTCGCATGGCTTCGCATTCGGCAAGAAATACCTTTTTGTTGATCGCACCAAGATGAGAGCGCAACTCGGCCGTGGTCAGCTGATTCATGGGCATCGCCTCCTTCGGCAGATTTTCTTCGTGACACTTCGATTCATTCGCTCGGCAAGTTCGCCCTTTACGATTAAACATACATGTGTATAACACGTCGATGCAGAGACGGAAGAAGTGAAAGCGAACGGGTCATGGGCCCGTGTTAGAAGACGAGAAGAGTTGTACTCATCCCTACAGCATTTCACTCTTTGAAGAATTCTGCCATATCGCGCAAAAGGCCCAAAGGGCCCAAATCCTGGATGGCCCGGTGGATTTCCTTCTCTGTCAACGGCGTGCCCTTGGCTTCTTCATTGCTTATCAGATGCCGGAGCCCTTTCATTTCTTCCGAATCGAGCGCATACGTCTTCTGAAGATCATCGAAATCCGGGCTCGACGGGATCCGATCGATATCGGGCGTAGATCTTAATGGGTTGCCCGCATCCATCATGATGTCCCTATTGCATCTTTGGCCGCGCTGGGACCATCAAAAATCGTTCCAGTCCGGCATGGTCCCGATCGAAAAGTCTTCCGAATCAATGATTCTCCCCGACTTGGAGCGCGCTGGCAAGTGTTTGGCCTGTCGCTTCCCTTCCGCCGGCTTATTGAAGAGTCCATCGAAAGGACTCGACTCTTTCCGCGGGTCCCGTGTAGGAGATGTTGCCTGTTCTCTTGGCGAACCCGGTGGCGACTTACCTGGCCCAACCGGTTTCTTGCCGGCTCCTGACGACAGTTTACCCCCCATGGCATCGGCCTGCGATCCCTGTCCCGGTCCTGCTGGCGACCCATTTCCGGCCGCAGATCCTTGTCCCTGTTGCGCCTGGCTCGCTTCGGAACGGACCTTGTCTCCCCCCTCGCGCGGCGCCCGTCCGCGCGCCGCCCTCACCTCATTCTCGGTGAGTGCATTCATGTTGTAGTCGGCGTTGAGATCGGCCGTCTTCTGAGCTGGATCGTCCGGCGCCAGGTCCTTCCAGTAGATGACCAGTTTGTCGTCAAACCGCCGTGCCAGTTTTTCCGTCGCCACCTGGCCGATGTAAGAAAGCTTGGGCCGGATCGTGCGCGTCATGAAGTTCGCCGTGGCGGCCACCATGCTCGCGTAGTTCACCTCTTCGGTGATACCGGCGATCGACTTGCCGACCCTGTGCACCGCCATGATCCAGTCCTTGACCTGGTCTCCTGATCGCTGAAAATCCATCTCCTTGGGCGATCGGGTTAGCGAATCGGCCTTCACGCCAGAAGGCAAAATGAGCGGCCGGTCATACTTCCCCTCCCCTCGCATGCGCGCATCGAGCCGTGCATAAATCTCATCGATCATCCCCGTGTCGGGATCTTGAATTTCTGGATCGAGGCTCAGCACCATCCCCGGCCAGATGCCGTTTTTGAAACTATGCCAGCGCGTGGCATCAATCGATTCGCCCGTATCGATCCACTCGGCGGCGGCCTGCAACGGCGACAGACCATCGATTTTCGAGAGCGGGTTTTTGTAACTGAAATGGATAATCTTGTCGGAGGGAATTTCCAATGCCCGATAACTTCCGGGTGCACCGTAAGGCCGCACGTCGTAATGATCGACGATTTTGCCGTTGCCTGAAATCGGCCACACCCACGAAGCCGGCAATACCCAGAGCTCGGCCGGCAGCCCCAATTGATTGTTGATCACCCACCAGTACGAATTGCCATTGAGCTCCAGCCACATCGCTGTTTCGTACCAGAAACTAAAGGCAACATCCGGCTCGTTCGGGTTGGCAAGTAACTGGCACAGGGGGTGCGAAGAATCGACCGGCTCCAGTTCTTCGTGCGATTGAATCGAAGCCAGGGTTTTACGCCGCTCCAGATCGCAAAGCAGACCCAGGCCCTTTTGTTTCGCCTCGGCACGCGTGCGCACGGCGGCCACGCTTGGCGAATTGCAGGCGATTTCCTCGGCGATCGCCTTGATGGCGATGTAGGTCCAGGCCTTGTAATGACGCGACTGTTCGATGCGGTCGGAGGTCCAGGCACCTGGAAATCCTGCGGAGCCACCGCCATGAAGCAATCCTGCCATGGCGGCCGCGCCCCGCGAAGGACTAAACAGGGAGTGCAACTGAATCCCGAAGGGCGCCTTGAGCACCGACGCCGCGCCCTTCCAAAGCTGATCGATAAATCCCATACTTAGCCTCCCCGGCCAATATCCAGAATAACCCGGCGCCGGCACCCTCAGGAAACGGTGGCGGTCAATAGACGAATAATTTTCGTTTGTTGTCGAGGGCCAGGCGGTTGAATGCACCCGAAGAGGCATCGACCTGGTCGGCAAACTCTCCTTCGGGAAAATTGGCCAGTTCGTCCAGATAAGCCTCGTTCCAGGAGCCACGCACCAGTTTGACATTGCCTGCTTCCGCCTGCGCGGCAAGAGGTTGAGCCCGCTCGATCTTGTTACCGGAGGGGCGCACCGCATGCACCTTGAATCCGGCGAGATCCTTGATCGTGTAGTCGGCCGATTCTTTGCCTCCCGAGCCGGGCTCCTGCTCGACAACAATCTCGACCTGACCATACCGCCCCCTGTCGGCTTCCGCGGTCTGCTTGATCAGTTGATTGCGTCCCAGAGCCGATAATTGCTCGCGCACGACATGTTCGACATAAAAGAGGCGATCGGGCGTTTTTGCCATGAGCACGCCCACCGAATAGCATCCGCCCCCCTCGGTGCTTGCCTTGTCCCAAAAACGAACGCGCGTCGCTTGCACGGGGCTGGCGTCGATCAAGCCAAACCAGGAACGCTGGAAAACGCCCGCGTTCAGATCGATGAATCGCCCTTGCAGTTCCTGTAGGGCATAATGGGCCGTGTACTGCCGGCGAATCGTCTCTTCAAAACTCTTGTGCAAAAAGATGTTCGCGCTGGTGGCCGAAGTGAAGAGCTCGACGATGGGCCGCCCCGATTCATCGATGTTGGAGAGAGGAAAGCCTGGTTCGGTCGGTTTGCCGAAAGTTTCGTAGGTCCAGTGCTGGCGGCCTTTGGGGGTGAAGGTGGCCCAAATTTCCCCCTGCCGGCCTCCTTCGCGCAAGCAGGCGATGACAATGTCGAAAACCTCTTTTTTGATTTCCCCGGCTTCGTCCATCCAGATCCAGGAGAGGTTTTTGCCACGCAGCCGGCCCGGTTGTTCGGCCGAGCAAAACAGGATCGAGCGATTCTCGGCAAAGCGAACCGTGAAATCCTGCTTGCTGACGGTGACATCCAGCCCCATCTTTTCCAAATGCTGCATGATCATTTTGAACGACACATCCCGCAGCACCTTGTAGGTCGGGGCGATGACCATGCCGGTCGTCTGCGGCGGCGACTTCAAGGTGCGGCGAATGGCCCGGTAGGCTCCGCTATGCGTTTTGCCGCCACCCCGTCCTGCGCAATAGGCAGAGAAAATCGCCTGCGAATGAATGAAATCGCGCTGCAGCGGCGTGAATTGAAATTTTCTCTTTTTTTCTGTTATCTGACACCCTCGCTTTTTTCCACGGTTTGGCCAAGATGAGGCGGTTGTTCGCGCGGAGTATCACTTACAGGCCCGGTTGCCATTGGGGGTTCAGGTGCTTGGTCACCTTGTGAAGACGCTGACTCTTCCCGCTGGATCTGCGAGCGCTCCGTGATGACCTGCTCGATGATGGTGATCGTAATCGGACCCTTTTCCTCGGCGGCGGGCCGTAGCAAGCCATGCAGTTCCTGCCAACACTCCATGGCACGCATCTTTTGCGCCAAGGTTGCATCTTCGCCATGAACGACGCTGATCCACCATTGTCCGGCAAGGCTCCTGCGGCCCTCCAGGCTTGCCTGTTCCCACGCTTCATGCCGGATCCTGGCCGCGGCAATGATCTCTTGAGCCGCTTTGCCCGCGAGGTTGTATTTTCGGGCAATTTCGAGTTTGACTTCCTCCGCGAAGAATCCGTTCCGCGCCAGCCACCAGGCGACATAGGAGACCTGCTCTTCTTTCTCCTCCGCAGTGGATTGACGGTTCTTTATCTTTGTTTCTTCCGGCGCAACCGGGCCAGACAACCCTTTCTGCGATATCGCGTGCGTTTCCTCCTGCGGCAGAGATGGACCTCTTTCCTCGAGGGATGGTTCGGCTTGCGAAATTTCAACGGTCTTCTTTGATCTTCGACGCTTCTGAGGATCTTGACCCATTCCTTGATCCTGATGGTCGTTGGCCCAGCCCATCGAGCGATGAAACAACTCTCGCCGCCGTCCAATGGCCAACTTGGGACAACATCACCTTTCGATTATCGCCGACGACTGAGGTGTCTGCCAAACGGAGGGTGCTTCGGCCGAAGACGCGCAAAAGGGATGAGAGGTTTCTTCTTGCCATCACCCAAGGGTCCAACCATTGCAGCGACTCTGGCATATCATGGCCACCGGAGGTGCTGTCGATGTCTAATTCTAACCTCATGGCAACGTACCGTAGCTACATTGCTTGCCTCAACAACAATCCTGGCCGGAACTGGGCCGATTCGTTGCGGAGGATGTGATTCACAATGGCAAACCCATCGGCTTGTCAGGCTACCGGAAGATGCTCGAAGGCAACTACCGCGACATTACCGATCTTCATTTCCAGATCGAACTTCTCACCGCCACGACTCCCTATCTTGCCAGTCGGCTCCAGTTCGACTGCACTCCCCAAGCGACTTTTCTTGGTCTGCCGATCCATGGCAAAAGGATCTCTTTTGCCGAGAATGTCTTTTATGAATTTCGCGAAGGGAAAATTCGGCAGGCCTGGTCGGTGATCGATAAGGCAGCGATTGAGGCCCAACTCTTGGAAACCCGCGCTTAAGAGTGGGCGGCGGCGAGAACCCTGACCCGCATCATGGCCGCGAAGCAACCATGTCCAATAGCCGTTCACACGACAGACTCAAACAACTCGTTGAGCACGCCGTCGCCGAGGTTTGCGGTCTTCCCCGTCCTGGTCTTTGGTTTTGCGTCGATGCCGTTGATTCTCAAGGCTATCCGCCAGATCATCTGAAAATCTGGGCTACGCTCCATTTCCTATCCGAAGGCTCCCCCTTTTGCTGTGGCGAACCCGGTTGTCATCTTGGCCTTTTTGGAGAGCGTCTTGAGCAGGTCGCCGACCATGTCCGCCGGGCGATGAAACTCTCTCAAAGAATCACGATCAATTTCGGAAATCGAATCGGGGTCATTTATCACGCGGAGGTCATCTTTCGTCGTGATTAGGCCGATGACGGAAATCATGTTCAACGAGCAGAGTTCGATTGGTAAGTCGAAAGGCGCACATGCGGGAAGGGTACCGGGTTTGCTGAAACCGTGCGCCCTTCCGTCAGCCAATGGCCTCTCGTCCAAGGCCCACATCATCATCCGCGCCACGAGCAAAGCCGAGAATAAAATCCGAAAGTGGTTTAAGGTTCCGACGAGACATTGATCTGCACATGCGGCGCCGTATCGGCGAGGAAATCCAGACCGGCCTGAGTCACTTTCGAATGGCGAAGTTCGAGACTAGTCAGGCTTTTGCATGCCCACAAGATTTTGATGCCTTGATCGGTGATGGCGGTCGATCTCAGATTGACCACTGCGAGTTTCTTGAATCGGTTTAATCCCTGAAGGCCCTGGTCGGTGATCTGGGTACCGCGCAAGTTGAGATCGCGCAAATTGTCGAGACCTATCAAGCTCTTGAGACCGGCATCACCGATTCGGTTTTCACCCAGGATGAGTTTTTCTAGCTGAGTAAGACTTTTCGGTTTGCTCAACGAGGCAAGGCCGGCCCCGGTGATCTTGGTCTGATAAAGATCGAGGTCGACAAGGGACCTGATCTTGCCCAGTTCGGATAGACCGGCATCGCTGACCTGTGTGCGCGAAAGATGGAGAATTCTGAGATGCCTCAGTTCCGCCCATGCATCCATACCGATGCCCGTTATCTGGTTGTCGCTGAGAATCAGCGTCCGCAGTTCGGTAAGACCGTGCAAATCGGGCAGGCCCACATCGGTCACTTTCGTGTGACTGAGATCAAGCCAAATTTGACCATAGAAATATCCACTGACAGGCCGCAATGAACCGGGGAGAAAGCCGTGGATCCAGAGCAAGCTCGCGAATTTGACCTAATGGAGCGAGATATCCTTCGCAAACTGCGATGCCATGCTTACATTGACGACCAGTACCTCGCCCATCAATTCCAGTATCTTGCCCTGCCGTCCTTCTCCTCCCCCATTTCTTGGGACCTGTTTTCTAAACGGCGACGTAACCAGCCAAACGAGTTCCGCCTTTTTCGAACGATTTGGCAATGCGATCTCGACCGAGAGAAGCTTCGCACACCGGTAGAACGGTTGCGCCACCCGTATCCCCTCGTTCCGAATATCGAGGTTCATGAGTTGGCGGCACCTTCGAATGAACTCGGGCGGCTGGCCGCGGATCTTTCGGTCTTGAAACTTTCAATCAACCCTTCTTCAAGGCTGGTTGGTTGCGATGGCGTGACCTTCGAGATCGCCGTCGAGCAACCCCCAGACCGCGCCTCTGCATCGGCGAGATGCCGGTTTTCTTGGTGGTGCGAACCACCTGCCGAATGGGACGATCTGCGATCGTGGCTCAGGAGAGCCGAAACTCTCTTTGAATTGGCCTGGCAAGAAAAGGGGGAGGCCAGGCCCATGACACCGTGGCTTCCTGCGATCGACATGGTGGTGACGAGACAGGAAGCCCGGCGACAATTTCTTGCCGGCCACTACGCGCGCGCCACGGAACTGTTGATGGACGTGGCATCCCGCGAAAAGTTGACACCTTCAGAAGGCAAGATGCTGGAACTTGCCTTGAAGCAAGTCGCCACCCGTTAGCACTTGAAGCCCTCAATCAAAGCTTGCGGCGATTCTGTTTTGTCCTGGTCAATCGGAGGAATCGGGATTCCCCCCTAATCAACTCCCTCGCACCCACCCTCTCATAAATATCAATTGGGAGACCGTTCCCCCTCCTATGCCTCGACCCGAGAGCGCCTTTGGTTGGAATTTGGATTGTTGGTCCCGCGCTTTCTCTCTGGTTTCTTCGTCCAGGCGTTGTCTTCAATCGACCTCGGAGGTAGGTTTTCATAAAGTCTTGCCTGCGGCATTCCGACATAGCCTATCTCTTGATACAGCACCAGAATCCACGATTAGCCTTTTGAAAAGGGAGCAGTGTGATGAACCAAGAACACGGCGGTCGCACGGCTAGTTTCTACCAGCCGTGGCTTGGGCGCTCCGGTGCCTCGTTTGTGGCCGCCCTGATCGCGGGTGGCATCGGCATCCCGTTGGGCCACAGTCTGATCTACGGTCAAACGGATCCCTTCACGCACGGCTGGCCGATAGGCCTTCAAATCTCCGCGCTCCTGTCGGCATCGGCCATCACCATGCTCCTGCATTGCCCCATTCCTTCCGCTCTGGGCCTCTACGGCGGACTTGTTGGGTTCATGCTGGCTTCCGGTGCCGCGGAATACCCCGTGGCATCGGCCATAGGTTTGGCCGTTCATGGATTGCTGCCTGCAGTTATTGGATCGGCGATCGCATGGAGTGTGGTTTGCCTGCTGAAGCAGCCAGCGATCGCAGTGAAATAGCGTAAAACTTTGCGCCGGATTCACTGCCATGGCGGTGGTTCGGCATGAGTATCGACTTCTTCCTCTAACCCGATCGGACGCCTGGGGCCCAGGCCAAGGGCCTGGCCTAAAACCCATACTGCCGGAATCAATCCGGGGCCGCAAAAGGAGAACAAGAAAAGCCAGTCAGCAGGCAGGTTTGGCTCGAGGGCCAATCCGATCGCCAGCACGATGACCCAGAAGAGGTACCAGACCGAACCAAAGATCTGGCAAAACCGCACGACCTTGTCAGGGAAATCCCCCGGTTCCAACATCACGAAGAGCACAAACGGCAAAATTGCAATCGGCAAGACCATCAGCGGCGAAAAGATCGGCCTCCAGAGAATCGACAAAAGCGCGCCGATGCCCAATGCGCCCAGGCCCAGCGTGAATTTGTACTTCGTGATCGACCAGTTGAGCATGAGGCGAATCCAAACTCCGTCCCGGGGCCACGTCCTCTAGACCTCGTCCTTGGGAATGATGACAAAGTTCTCGGAATGATACCCCTATCCGTTCCCTTTATCACCGGTCTTCGTCGGCACGCGTTCGGAGGGAGCGAAGGAAGTCTTTGATCACTTCTCGATCCTTGGGTTCGAGGCGCTCCATCACTTCAAAAGCAATCGGAACAGGAAGCGGTGGCAAGGGATCGCCTGACTTGCTCTTCGGAACGTCCTCCAAACCGCGATTCTGAGCCCGACGATTCATCTTTGTGACGGATTTGCGTTCTCTGGGTGCATCGGCCTTATCGACTTCCTCAACGACAATCCTGATTTCATCGCCAACCTCGAGGTCTTTTCGACCGCACCAGGTCACATGATCGCCGGTGTCTCCATCAATACCGCGGACACTTAGAAAACCATGGTCCCATCGTAGCCCAGTAAACAAGCGAATATCAACCGAAACGCTGCCATCCGTGACTCCCGCAGTGCAAATCTTCCCATCGCCAAGATAGATCGATAACGCTTGCATGTTGACACTCAGGCTCTCTTCTTGGGCAATGTGTATTTGATTACGACTCGTGGGGAAGCACGCGCTGAAGGCCGATTTGCTTCGCTGGCGACTCTCTGCCAAGCAGACCGGACGGCGCGCGACTGGCGATGAGAATCTGCCAACCGGTCGCCGATCCGGCCAGGGAGCGCGCGCAAACCATTCCTGCAACGCCGCATTGGCCCATGGGCCTTCGAATTCTTTTACAAGCGGCCATCCTTAATTCTCTTGCGGACCGAGTAGATCAAGTGTTCGATCACCTTCCGATCGCCGGGCTCGAGGCGTTCCAGAACCTCAAGAACGACAGCAGGAGGGGCCGGTTGCAATTCATCTTCGGAAATTCCCTCTGGACGGTCTTCCAGTCCGAGATTGCGAGCCGAGCGAATCACTTCCGCGGCCGATTTGCGTTCCTTGGGTTCATCGGACTCACTGACTTCCTCAACGACAACCCGGATTTCATCGCCAACCTTGATCTTTTGGAGGCACCATTTTAAATGATCACTGGTTTCTCCATCGAATCCACCGACATTCAGATAACAATGATCCCTTGGCGGCCCAGACATCAAGCTAACGCCGGCGCTAACGCCACCATTCTTCTCTCCCGCGGTACAAATCTTGTTGCCGCCAAAGTAGACCGATAGCGCTTGCATTAAGAATCTCGGTTTTTTGTGTCTGATTTCTCTGGTATCTTACCGTGAAGGGGTATCGATGACGAATGAACCTGAGCGGTTCACCCTTATGGCAAGGAACCCGGCTTCCTTCCGTGGTTTGACCCCTTCACCACCCGGCAATGCCGCGCCAAATAGCCCTCGAGCCCTACGATTGGGAGGTTCCGCCACGAAATTTCGTTTGGCAGAGAGTCCAGCTTGATGATCGATTCCATCTCCAAACCGAAGCAGCCCAAAGGGCTCGCCTATGTGCTCAAGACATCGCAGCTTGAGAAAGCGCTATCCGACGAAGGGCTCGATTGCCATGTGGATTTGCAGTACTGGCTTCCGCATGGCGGAGGCTCGATCCTTGAAGCACATTATTGGCTTCCTAACCCCAATGTCCCCTATCCCCGCGTCTATGTCCGGGCTGGCGTTGTCCCTATTGCCAAGGTTGGGGATGCGCGCGCCGCACTGGCAACGGTGGCCCTTCCCCGTTTCATTGCTTGGTTGCGCGAGATTGTCGATTTACCTGCCGACTCTCCCGCGCTGTATACCAAGCCCTATTTCAACGCAACTTATACGGATGCGGGTTTAGCAAACACCAATCAGCCCACCTACAAAATTCCACGAAGGCAGGGGTAACCCCTCGAAAAAGTTGCGGTCAATGCCTCCCAGGCCATTCCAAAGACGCGTGCCCGCGCACGGGCAAATTGGCCGATCACCGAAGGTGAGGGCACGCGTTCCTTCCTGTACGCCCAAAAGTAATTGGAAAAATTGATGAGAATCCCCCCTTTCAAACCCACCGTGTAACACTTACCGGGCCGTGGCTTTATTGAATTGCAACGCCCCGCGAGATCTTGTGGACTCAAGCGACAAAACCCGGAAGGCCCTCGGGCGCGCCTTTCAAGCGTGTCCGTCCGTTCGGCAACGTTTGCCAATGACCACTGACCGGCCTTGAGTTTGCGCATCGCAATTCCTGGCATTCAACGAAAGTAAAGCATGATCCCAGCAATTCTCTTGGTCCTTTCCAGCGGCGCCATGGCCTGGCCGGAAGCGCCCTTGCCTGCAATGGACGCCCAGATCTTCGCCGACAAGGCGACCGAGCTTTTCATAGTGAAATGCCTCGATCCCGACCTGAACAAAGGGGCCAAGATCAGTCCCAGCGCGATTTCTGAAATCGACGTCCTCTCGGTGATCAAGGGGAAGCGGCAACCCGGCAAGTCGACGCTGATCTCAAGGCCTCACCCGATGGAAGCGGGCAAACTTTACCTGGTCGCGGTCTTTCGCACCAAACCCAAACAGCCAGCCTATGAAGCGCAGAGCCCACAGGCTTTCACGGAGATTCCTGGGAATTTCGATCGCACGCGCCTGGCGGGAAAGCCTGCAGCGCAGCAAGCAGTCATGATTTTTGAGGCGCGCCGCGAGCAGGTTGATACGCTCATTCAGAAGTTGCAGAAGGAGAAAGCTGTGCTGGACGCGGCCCGTCCAAAGGTCAGTTAGCCATAGAACCCTTGAACGATTGCAACACATCGGGCCCATCCGCTGCGCCATCAATGCCCTTGAGCATTGATGGCCATTTTCAATCAGCCACCTGGTCGAATCCCTCATCCATCAGCCCCACCAAACAGAAGAAACCCGCTAATGGGCGGGTTTCTTCCTGGATCGTTCCACAATCGCGGTAGGAAGCACGGGGCTGCCATCCATCAATCTTCGGTTTCATTGCCTCCGTGGGCGAGAATGGCGGTCGGGTTGCCGCCGGTCTTGATCGTTGCCATGATTTCCAGCTTTTTCAGGTCCAAAATCGAGATCGTTCCCTCACCTGGATTGGTGAAGAAAGCAAACAGCCCTTCCGCATCGAAGGAGACGCCGTGATGGCCGTAATGGCCCTCCACCGAACTGGGACCAATCTTGAGTGTTTTGACATGGCGGGCGTCGCCGAACTTGCCGTCTAGATTGGGATCGAGTTCGAAAAGCTCCAGAAGATCTTCGGCCTGATGCTTCTTGTCATGGTCATGAAAGATCAAGGCATAAGGCCTCTTCTCTCCCACCATCACCACGGCGGGCGTGAGCGGTTTGTGATATTCCTTTCCCTGTAAAGGGAGAAACATGGGCTCGGGAGTTTTTGACGCCGCGTCAAGGATCACCAATCGGGAAGATTGTTCCTGGCCGGTGACGCAAAGCAGTTGATCCTTGATCTGGGCAAAGGCGCCCGTTCTCAATGGTTTTTTGTTTTCCAGGCCAAAGGATATCGTGGAAACGGCAATCTCCTTCAAAGGCTTGGTCATGGCCTGTTCGGCATCGATCCAGCAGATTCCGTCGGCGGGAGCGAAGAAGACTTTTCCGGCGCAAGAAGTCGCGCCGTGAATCACTCCGGTCGGGAGTTGCAATGAGCCATTCTTTGTCTGAGTGGAATCAAGCGACACCATGTCGACTCGCCCCTTGTTGGGACCGCCGCCATCGATCCAGGTGGAGAAAGCCATCTTGTTGCCGATCGCAGCCAGGGTGATGTGATTTCCCCCGCCCGAAAAGAACTTGGGTGTGCCGCGAGTGACAGTGCCCGAGACCGAACGGAACCAGTCCTCTGGATTGATCTGGGTGAATCCATTCTTGGAATCGTTGGCAACATAGAAAGAGCCGTCGTACTCATACACATGGGCCGGATTGCCCTGATCCTGATCGATGCGGCTTTCCAGCACAAAAGGCTTACTTGCGTAGTCCCAGTGGCCATGGTCGCCATGTTCACGAAAACGGGAGCCGGTGGAGAGCAATACCCACCCGGAAGCTTTCTTCCCTTGGTCGTTGTCTCGAACGCCCATCACGATTCGGCCCGCTGCCTCGCGCATTTGCACCAGTGTCTGGGTTTGCGGATCGAGCTTGGGAAATCCCTCGATCTCGTTCCAGGCTTCGACGCTGAATTTCCCGTCCTGCGCTTGGAGAACATCCGCCCAGCGAAGCGTTCTGGCATCATGATCTTGCAAGAAGATGCGCGTCACGCGAGTCGCCTTGGCCGGTTTCTCTTCGGCCAAGCCCAACGACGAGGTCAGCAGGCCGATCGATCCGGCCAGCATGATGGAACCTATCAACGATCTCATAACGATTCCTTTCTTCTTCTTTACGGGAACTACGAGTTACTCTTGAACGATTTCGCCGCCCATGCGCGTGGCCATGCCACGCCAAACGGAAAGATTGATGCTGTCGCGTACAAAGCGAACGCTGCCGTCGGCAAGCGCCGCATTGACGCCACCGGAATAGGGGCTTCGCGAAGTGAACCAACCCTGGCCATGGCCGCTGATATCGGGCGTGGTCGAATTCGGAGTCATCGCGGCGGTGAACCCGTTCGTGTAGGGCTGCCCCCAGATCCAGGATCCGCCGCGATTGCCGGTCCAGCTTGTCGCGGTGTTCGCCTCGGCCCCCGTAAGGGCCGGGCTCAATCCTCCAGGAGCGGTGGGCACCGGACTGCGGCCGGCACTGGCACTGGCGTATAGGCGCTGACGCTGAAACGAGTTCAGGGCGGAAAGCGGAGTTCCCGTTAAACTGGCGTTCTGCCCCCGGAGAATTTCCGCGAACATCAGCGTGTTCGACGAACCGTCGAGAATGTCGGAAATCTTGACCTTGGAGCCGGACCAAAAAAGCCCATCGGACGGGAAGCGAATGTCGGTGCCGTTCGATTTGGCGGGGTTATTCACCGCATCGTTGGCATCGAGGCCCGAGCCGATGTTGGCGCCGTAGTTCGTGCCGGCATGCGGCGCTCCCCCCGAGAGGACGGTGCAGATCGGATCTTGTCCATCTCCCGGATTCAGGAAGGTTCGGATCGGGGTGATCGCCGTGGTGGCCAGGGCCTGGTTGAATGTCCCTGAAGGCGCCGAGCCAAAGAACAGTTGTTGCGTGTTGGGATCGAAGGTTTTTCCCAGAGGTTCCTGCTCGATGAAGGGCAGGATGAACGAGTGGACGGAATAGCCGTAGGAGGCCACCGAAGAACCGGCCGGTGCGGGCTGATAGCCGGGCAACGTTCCCTTGGAAGATTCGAAATTGTGGCAGGCCAGCGCGATCTGCTTGAGGTTGTTTTGGCTGCTCATCCGGTTGGCCGCGTCGCGCACCTTTTGCACGGCAGGCACGAGCAATCCAATGAGTACCGCGATGATGGCGATCACCACGAGAAGCTCGATCAACGTGAAACCCGATCGGGAAGAACGATGCATGCCTTGCTCCTTTCCAAGTAAAAAACGACAAAATCGATCTGTATTCTGGTAAAACAAAGTATAACCATTGAGGCCAAAAAAAGAGGTTCGTACACCCCATTCGCATGGGTTGACGCTCGCCTCTTTTCTGTCCAAAAAAGCGGTCGCTTACAGCGAAGCCGTGGCCGATCGACGGCCCCAATAGGCCCATCTCGATAGGCTTTGTGATTGAGAAGCCATCGCTACGAAACGCGAGGGGGTTGCCTCTTCAAAACTCCCACGCCACAGACCACCGCCGCGAAACGATGCAACATCGTAATACCATTTCGGCGGGTAATACAAGATATAACCTCCTTGCCGGACCTCGGCAAGAGGACCAGCCAGCGAAATCGTTGCAAAATAAAAACCGAGCGGCTCGCCCTCATGGCAAACCGCCCGGCTCCCTTCCTTGGATTGATGCCCCACGAATTTCTGAATCGTGATACCGCACGGTTCGGCAGCGATCTTTGCTTAGCCAAACACCATCGCGGCAATGCCGCGCCAAATAGCCAGGCAGATCCACCACAGAGAGCCGATGATGATACCGACGACCGGCAAGCCCACGAGCAGCCCCACCCCCCAAGCTCCTGCCTGGACGCCGATGTCATCCCATTGAGGTTTGATCACAACTACCTCCCTTCCCAGATCGTGCCGGTGAGCGGATCCTTCCGGCCAAGAAGCACGATCTTCTCACCATGACCATTCTCGCCATTGCCTGGGCAAAAAAGCTTGGCCCGGCTCTTTCCCACCGACTCCACCAGGATCAACTGATTGCCGATTTTGAATTTCTCCCCTGCCTTGATCGTGATCATCATTCCACTCATTGAGTGCCTCCCGTCATGAATCGAACTTATGTGTTAACCACCCAATAAAAGGCTCGATGCGGCTCCTGAAAATGAAAACTCGAGGGCCGATTATCTGCGCTTGGGCACCGGCGCCAGCCGCTTGAACGAACCGATGAACTCCGATTTCCCGTCTTCAAAACGCTTGTACGTATCGGCACGAGCACAGTCGGGCGCGGACCGATACCAGTGCAGCGCCTTTTCGAACGATTGGAATCGCCGGTATTCGCGTGTCTCGTAAAGATCGCCGTCGGCGCTTGTAACCAGAGCAAAGTAAGTCACCATTCAACTTTCCTTCCGTCGTCGGGCCCTGTAGCACTTTTGACACCATGGATTGCGGTCGCGAGGCTCTTCCTCGATCGGATCGGCCAGCCATTGCACATTTCCCTCGGTGGCACAGATCCAGCAGACCCCCTCGCAGGTTCCCGGCCCATCGGGCCAGATCTCGAGCGGATCGGCGTATTTGAGCGGAGAGGAGAAATAGTTGTTGACTTCGGACAGAAGCGCGATCGCTCGCTTGGGGTCGGCATGGCCGCGCGAGCAATCGAGAAGGAAAAGGCAGGCGCGGGTCAGAAAATCGTGCGTGAAATCGAGATGATCCGACATCTTGAGCACAATTTCGCGTACTTCGCGGCGCATTCCTCTGTAGCCGATTTCAAACGACGCCGTCTTGACCAGCGCCGGATGCTCGGCGCGTAGAAATCTGCGGAACTCGCAGAAAGTGTTGTTGATTTCCTTGCCGTTTGCGGCCGCCCAGTTAGTGGCCATCATGTCCCTCCCCGCCTGTGAATGTCGTGAATACAGAAGGCCGTGTGCGGAGGCGTTCCACCTTACGATCGGCCGGATGATGAAGCGATTGACCCGCGGCGTACCGCGCGACCATGATCAGGATGTTCTCCGGACTGCCCGGTTCGGTGTCGGTCGGCTCTGGCAAAGGCACATCCTTGATCCGGTCATGTTCGACCAGGCCATCCTTGCCGCCATAAAGCGACTGGATCGACTCGTCCTGCCAGCATTCGTCGCACAATCGCGACTGATCTGTCCAGCCCTGACCGAGCAGGCAATGCTCGCAGGGAATCGGCACCCCTTTTTCCCCGGCACAACTGCTGCGCCGCAACCAGCATTCACGGCACATGCCCCGAGTTTCATGGGGCCGATATTGGTGGCACGAATGGCAGGTAATCGACTTGGGAACACCCATGTTTACCTCGGTGAACACATCGCAGTGGATTGGGCTTAAAGGTTAGATTCATCACTCTCAAGAGGACTCAAGGTGGCTCGCCTGATCCTGACGGATCGCCTTGTGGGCCACGATGTTGACTTGCTGGATTTCCTTCGACTGATCGGTAATGAAGGCGGTCACAAGGGTGGGCAACTTTTCGAGGAATTCGCCATAGCGATCGAAGAGGATCGTTTGCGCGTCCACTTGCTGCTCAAGCGCGCGGATTTTGGTGTTGAGCTCCACGATCGTTTCTTGCTGGACCGTGATGGTCGTTTCCTGCCGTGCCAGCAGTGTCTTCATTTCGCAAAGCCGGGCATTCACTCTTCTGAAGGGCTCGCCCGCTTGACCTGGCGGCAATCCTTCAAAAAGAAAGGTCTCACCGCCAAGCTCGATCCTGGAGCAATTTTGCACCGCAACCGATTTGCATTTCCTTTTCCCTAATTTCAACAACCAGGAAAACATGTCTCACCTCACTCTCTTCTCGATCAAGAACACCGGGATGCCGTGTGATGGTTCAATCGTCCGTCGCGCGCATGGAATCCTCTCTGCCGCGACAGCTTTCGCAGTCGCAGTCGGGGTGCAAGCATTCGATGCGCTCCTCCATGACCGCCACCCGATCGGCCAGGCGGCCGCTCACCAGCACGAGCAAGATCACGGCAAACGACAACAAGCCCATCATCGTGTCAGGCGATAAACTCATGGCCATCCCTCCATTTTGCGGATATTTGTGGTTAACACAGAACCCCAAAGTCAGGCCGCATGGCAAGTCTACTTCTTCCACGCGGCCGTTAGCGATCCGGATCGATTTTCCCGCTTCGATCGTCGCTCCACCACATCATACCCTCATCACGCGTGTGGTTAACACGGAATTCCGGTTTTCTTCTTTTTTTCAGAAAGTTGGATTTCCTTTCCTTCGCGGATCAGGTGCTCTTACCACTTCGCTATGCCTTGGTTTAGAACACACCCAAGCGGTCAGCTGATGTTCACCCGGCTGGAGTTTCCACGAGAACAAAATTACCGGCCCGAACAGGATGTTGAGGTGGATTCGATGGAGGCCTTCGCGTGGCGGCCGAACAAAAACCCGACAGTAAGGCACACCCTGCCCTTCAAACGGATAGGCTGGAGCCAGCCACGATCTTTCGATATTCATCAATTCTCCAACGAACAACCCACCCTTGAGGTTATCTCTTTCAGGGGATGAGCGAATTCTTGGAAACTCGGCCTTCATTTCAGCGATGCTTTAGCCCAATTTCGGCCGAACGCGATGCCTTCGCGACTAAAACATGGAGGCTAGAACAACGGCAACCAAATGAATGGGGTAACCTGGACCATGCCTTGGTTCGTTCCGTGTGCCTGCGGCATCATCTTGCAGCTTTGCGCGCTTGCTCCAGAGGCAGCGAACGCGCAATCACCCACTCCCGGCGAGAAGCCTTCCGTCAAACGGCTGGACTTGGAAGGCCTTGGCCAACTTTACAAGAATCTCGAATTGCCCCTTCCTCCCAAGGATGCCGGCTTTGCCATCGTGGGGGATCCTGCCCCCTGGCGATTCCTCCGCGACCTACCCCACAATGGCCCCTCGCTTCGGTCGGACTATCGGTACCGTTTCGCGACAGAGGATCCTGCCTGTAAGGGGCGGTATCTTGTCTGGAAATGCTTCGATGTCGAAGTGACGACGGCAGTCCACCAGTTCCGAGCGACGGCTCCCAGTCCGGAAGCGGTTTTGCAAGTCATGAGGATGGACCGGCTCGACGATCACCCCCATTCACCTTCGGAGAAAGAGTCGATCTTCGCCATTCAATGCCACCTTCTGGGCCACCACGAACTCGCCGCATTCTTTTACAAACGCTGCCAAAAGATGTCCCCTTTACCGCTTGAGCATTGGTTGCGCATCGATGCCTGGAACTATTGGGTGGACAAACTGCACCACCTCGACTCGGATCGTGCCGACTTGGTAAAAAAACTCAACGCTCTCGTCGATCGGCACCGCATTTTTCAGCCAGATCACGAAATCCCCGAACCGCTTCTCAACTCGCCGAATGACAAACAACAGCCCTACGAGCGACAACGGGCGTTCCTGGCTCGGCTTGAATGGTCTCTCAAGCCCGTGTATGGCGCGCGGGCCAAACCAGGATCGGCGCAACGGCTGATGGATGAAATGGTTCTGTCGGGCCCACCGCCCGGTTCGGCGCCGATCCCGGCGGACGATCCGAGCCTCTGGGATCGAGCCGTACAACTTCAACAACGGCGTCGGCAAAGGGGTCGAGATTTCAAACTGTCCGTGGCGGAACAAAAACTGATCGCTCTTGGTTTCGACGCCATTCCGGTGATGATCGAACATGTTGACGACACCCGCTTGACCCGCCATTCAACTTTGTCCATTGGCTCTTCGGGTCCACAGCGATCGCAATTGGACGCCCGTGTGGCTGATTTTCAGACGGTTGGACACAGAATTCGACACCTTCTTTCCTCCTATTTTGATTTGAGCACCGACACCAATAGTGGCAACTGGAATATAAAAAAGAGCGACTATTTGGCCGCCTGGAGCACTCTCAGCCTCATGAAAGAAACCGACTTCGTGGCCAGGACCATCGCGAGCAAGAGAGACTTCAATCAGTTTTTTCTTCTCCTACTCACCGCCAGGCATCCAGAGGGTGCAGTCTCCCAACTGCGCCAATTATGCGGCAATTTGAAGGCCTTGGATGGTGGAATTGGCCTGACCCCTCACTTTGGGTTCAACGGATTTCAGGAGGAGTCTCTTGAAAGCCTCATCCCATACCCCGCTTAAAATCATG
>Ga0208492_1000658_pt1 | contig 27101 bp, 26 predicted proteins | sample Subbioar_CSW14AB_FD_184820 | JGI IMG/M metagenome (GOLD analysis project Ga0208492, IMG submission 184820) | Serpentinite rock and fluid subsurface biosphere microbial communities from McLaughlin Reserve, California, USA - CR12Mar_CSW14AB (SPAdes) | ecosystem: Environmental > Terrestrial > Deep... | reverse complement strand
AACGAGCCGCTGTCTCGGGAATATGTTGCTTCAAGCGTCGATGTATCGAAAAGCGAAACGTTCTGTACTCCCCCTTTCTTGCTTACTAGCCTCCGCGGCACTTCAGTGCAACCGACGGCGCCCTTCTCTAGTAGCCGTTTCATATCGTCTACTAGTGATAAGCCGATCGACTCCGCGCGAAAATTCCACACTAGCTGCGTTTTGCCGACAATCTTCTCTCGCTCACTTGCCTTTTCAACTAAAGCCACTTCGAACTTGATTTGCAAAGCAGATTTTGCCAGCGATGTGCATCCCTTAAATTTCGCTTTGCGGATTTCCTTTTCCTTGGCGAGGAAGGCGGAATGGTCAAAGAGCGGGTCGGGCAAGTTACCATGTCCCATCCGGGTCACGGGCCACTCGACGCGCGCACCCATCAGTTCCTTAAGGCCGCGATACATCGTCGAGAAAAAGGCCCCGACATCGTCGTTGAATCGCTCCCGCCATTCGGTTCGGCCCTTCGTCACAGTAAATCGCAGGATTCGGTCCCCAACAAGCTCGCCCGCACCAATTGTGAGGCGGTGAGCCACCGCAACGAAGCCTTCAAGAAAATCGACGCATTCGACTGGCTTTCCGAAGATCACCTTCTCCCAGCGCGCATGCAGCTGTTTGTTCTTTTCTAGATGAGTTCGATGAATCTCGAAGAAGCTTTCGTCATCCTCGTTCCAATCAGAACGTTTCTCACGTACGGTGAGTTCTTCCAGATGCTTGCGCCACTGTGCGTCTAATACATCGGAGTCATCGCAATCGTTATCGAAAAAGGCCAGAGTCGCGTCGGATAGTCCGCGCTGCCGTTCCTGGGCCTTGTCGAAGATAAGGTGGACACCATCCATCTCCCATTCAAATTCGGCCACCTCCCATTTGGCATAATGATCGTCAGGCGCAGCCGCAATAAACGCCTCTAAGGAGGCGCGAACATGATCAGGAATTGCATTAGCATTATCTGCAAGGCGCTCGGAAAGCTCGTCAGGATCTATTGGCTGCCCGGACGGGCGTATCTTCGAAAGCAATGGCGCTCGACTAGCAAACAGCTTCTCAAAAGCCTTACGCCACGGGCCAACGGCCGAGCCGTAGGTCTTCGTACTCGAAAATAGCGAAGTGTCTCTCGGAAGCCCGACATAAGGTAGGGCCCATCCAATTGCATCTCTTATGGCCAAACCTCGCGTGGCAATTGCCTCACTAACCATCGCACAAAATGCCCCGAGTTGATCTAGTGAGTGGTCCACGATGGACACGAGGCCTTTCAGTGCGGCTCGAAACACATTTCGATCATCTGGGGTCGGGGCGATTCCCGACACATGGCATGTCGCCTCCACCCAAATGCTCTCATTGGCTCGAAACTCTTTGGCGCCAAGTGCCGTAACGTGCCCGAGTGTATCGGCCAAATTATGCTCGGTACCATTCGCGGTCAGTAAGGCCTCGCAGCTTGTGCCGGCGTTTCGAACAGCACCTGCGTTTAGATGAGTGACGACGGAATGAGGAAGGCCCTGCCCCACTACAAGCGACTCGGGGATTTTGATGTCCACACGCTCGGCCAAATTCGGATTTGCAAGGATTTCGCGAACCACAGAGGCAATTTGTTCGGAGGAGAGCTTGTCGAGGCGGAACAATGCGGACGAGTCAGGAGCTGACCCATCCTTTTGTCGTGCATCGGCCAGACGCAGACGCAGTATTTCTGCCCCGACACGACCAACTATTCGGTCGGCAGTCATGAAGCCTCCACTTGATTCGCAAAGGGATTCTCAACGAATGAACATGAGTCTGAAAGCCTGCGGACCAGTCCAAGACTGGCCAGCCGGGCCTCTAGATGCGCCCGGTTCTCACTCAGAGCTTCTTGGTCGACCAATTTATCTTTGACTAGTCGGACCCCTTCGGCGTCCCCGATTACGAGGCCATAACGAGATCGCAATTCCCGCAGAAACTCATCGAATTGCATCCGGTCCTCAACGACGGAAATGACCAGGGTCTTGAGGAGTCGGTCGTTGGGGGCATACCGCGTTCTTCGAGAAAGTCTTCTCGAACTCAGGCCGACGGCACGAGACCACGCAGCGTGGATTTTCCCAAAATGCTGTTCGTGGCGCGACTCCGCTTTATCGATGAGCCTCTGGATGAGGTCGTCGCCCGGCATGTTCGTATAGTCCGTATCGTCACCATCCGAGGTCGCCGGGGGCCACTGAAAGGTGTCACGCATAATCTTGGCGCACGCGGCTGACGGATCATCGGACACTAGAGCCGTCGCCCATTCCTCTTCCATTCGGACACCCTCAATACTCGCTCGTACTGCGCGCGTTGAAAGAGCCTGATTGGATTGATAACAATCGCAGGAAAGGGCGCGAACTTTCGTCCGTTCTCGCGAAACTATTTCGCAAATTACCTCAACGGGGCCCGAATCCCCCGCCTTCTCCTTTCCGCGCTCGAGGAAATAGAGCATCAAATTCAACCCCGCACTCGTGATGAGATGCTCAAGGGCATCGTAAATCGGCATATCGCGGCTCAGGATCGCGGTCCAGTCAGAGCAGAGACGATCGAAACGCGAATGTTCGACGAGAGGAAGGTAACCTGCCTCACGCGATGTATCTGCCAGTTGCGTATCGCCTTGGAGAGCCCTTACTAGTCGATTCATTGGAGCGGATCTATCGAACAGTCGCTCTACGAGAAGCCTGCCCAGCGCTTCACTTCCCTTCGCTCGCGCTAACATCAGATATAGAAGCTCACCGCTGCGCGCAAAGAACCTGCGGTCGTTGGTTGCGCCCGCCGGCCCAATACGTAAGTCTTCATAAAGGGCGTCAGGGCCAAAGGGGAAAACAAATTTGGAGCTCCACCGCTTGTTGCTTCTAACTTCAAAGGCGGATGAACGCAGCAGATCGATCGTCTTCGCGAAGTCCTCGAACGATGAAAAGACCGAGCGCAAATATGCCCAATCGCTTTCTTCTAGACCAGTAGTGTCTGCTGTGAAATGCTCTTTCCAAGTGGACCACTTATCTGCGTCAGATACTGGTCGCGCACGAATTGCCTCTACATACGGATTATTGAACAATAGAGCTCGCAGACGAAATTGCCTCTGCGGTTTGTAATGCACCCGTCCATTGTCGCCTTCACGCAAAGGACTCTTCGTATTTGCCCCTAGGACATTTAGGAATTCGAGTACTGTAAGGTGGGGGAGCTGTTCATCATAAAGGCGATGTCCCCAAATGTGCTCATCAACGGCGAAATCCACATTCTCAATAATTCTTGTCATTATTCCACTCTCACGGTAACCGGCCGCGAGAAACCATGACCGCCTTGCTCGATTTCGATAAAATTCAACGAGAGGGCTCCAGCCTCTTCCTCGTCGTCGTCGACATGGCGCAGTGAACGAAGTAATTCCGCCTTGCGTAGCAGTTTTGCCTTGAATGCGAGCATGTCTTCAAGGCATTCGTTGGAGAAGCTTCCGGGCAAAGACCCTTCTGCCACTCTGCAAAGGAACTCGAATCGAATCGGCGATAGGTTGAAGGTAACCACACCATCAACACCAGGAACTAATGCCATCTCGATTGAAGGACGCTCAGTCATAGAGTCCAGGCGAATTTGCATGCCAATTCCGCCAGATCTTCGGGCTGGTATTTCAGTATCGGAAAGGGAACTGACTCTCGACTGGGTAAATCCTCCAGAGCTAGCGACGAAGACCTTGTCGGTGTTCTCGATCAGTAAGCCTGTCATTACGCGGTTGAGTCCCTTAACGATGGCCGAGCGGATTACTTCGTTAGCAGATCTTCCGCCTGCAAGTGACGTGATCAAGTCTAAATAGTCTCCCGCAAACCTAAAGGCGGTCATTCCCCAATATGGATACTCGCTCGACGCCTCTGGCAGTGTAAAAAAGAGTCGACGCCGTTGCGATTCGAGCCTAACTAGAAATTGGCCTGAACCATCCTCAAGTCGGGCTTCCTCATCTCCCTCAAGGTAGGCCGATTGTGCCGCAAGATAAGAAGCCGTAGCACCGTAAATCGGATCGCACCGAACTAACCTATCAAAGGCCTCCACAAGCTTCGTATCGTCAGCTCCATAAACAAGCAAGCCGTCCGCGCTATTTGTCGTTTCATCGCCAATACCAAAAACGGCTAGAGCGCGGAAAACCTGCCTATCGTTAGATCGTCTTTTCGGAAGGTTTGCGCCAAACACGTTATCAAAGACGCTTCCATCGCTAATCGTTCCAGCTTCCTGGATCCCGGCCACTTCCACGCACGACAGGAGGCCCTCTTTGGCGTCCTTGTGACCCAGAACCATGTTGGAAGCCAATGCGAGTAGATCGCGAACCGGAAGATGCCAACCGTTGTGCCTGGAGACTTCTACGAGATCGCCAAGGCGTTTCGAAAATTGTCCGCCGTCAGCGGCGCCCAACAAACGCTCCCTATTCTCGTAGATAGGACAGAGTCTTCCTCCTGCTCGGTTCTGACAGCTAGAGCATTTTTCCCACTCTGGATGCCCAGCAACCGCCCCTATAACTTCGTCAAGCGAGTGACGGCGGGCTGTACGACTCAAATCGAATATCGCTAGACGCGACGGAGGTTCACCTGTCTGTAAGAAGGCGTTCTGAATGGGTTTGCGCAACGGATGAACCCGGCCTTGTCGTTCGCCAAGCTCCCGTAACCTTTCCAAGATTTGCCCGTGGTTGGCTGCCAAAACTAAAACTGTCGTATCGTCTCCGCCAAGCACCGTCTTTTCGAGAATGAAAGCGACCTGATCGCTGATGGTTTGATCGCTAATTTCGCTCAGGTCCTTAACGAATACGACACTGCGACCGTCAGGAAGGAGCAGCGACTTGATTGGGTCGGAACTAGCCCACGCCGCTTCGCTCCCTCCACACGCCGACCACAGGCCCCGGCAGTGGTATGTCTTCCCATCACCCGCGGTTCCCGCGACGAGAATTGAAGCCGCACTCCCCGATTCGAGCCTTTCCCGCATCACGTCCAGCAACGGGCTGGCTAACGCAATTGGCCTCACCTTCGCGCGGCCGAGCGCACCTGTGACATATTCATCGAACAAGCTGAGGTCGTTCGGGGTCGGGCCATATGATCTTAGAAAACGCACCCACGCTGATGCTGGTGGTAAGCTGTTGGCAGGTGGCCCCGATATCGACTCGCTCATTTTTGACACCTATTGCTATGCTTTAAGCGATGCGAAACGCAGAGAATTTGGCACCCACACATTGTCAAGGCAGCACGACGCTTCAGTGACCTTATCCTAAGGGCTTCTTTGGGGCAGTTTAGCCGTTATAGGGCTGTATCGGAAAGTGCATGCCTGCCCGAGTAGTCGGTAGTCACAGCGATCACTCCGACACAAAAATCCACACTTGGCTGATTTGGAGCCAGATTTAGTGCTTTCCGATCGTCTTCAGGACACACCCGCTTGCTGATCCAAGAGTAACTGCGATTTTCCGGCAGGCGTCTCGGACGGAGCTGCTCTTCATACTCCCGATTACCGCCTTCATATTGCGAGCATTGGAAGCAAGGATGGTGGACAAAGACGTCGTGTGATGCTGCGGATAGAACGAATTCTGACAGTCGCCGCGATGAAAAGCGGGGCCGTCTTGCACTCCGTCCGAGGTCAGCACTTCAGCACCGTTGAGACTGGACTGGAAATTTGCATCATCCAGCGGGAGGAACGCAATTTCGCCTTCATGCCGTAGTGCTGCCTTTCTGTCGCTCCAGAAGAATCCCGAATCCGTTTCATTCAGCTTGTTGTTCCGAATCTGGCGCAATTTGTGACGTCGCAGACGGACAACTCCAACAGCGCCGGCGTTGTAGCTTCCAACGCAACGCCACATTCTCTACGTGCGACGGCGAACACATAGAGAACGCGGCAGAGTCCGGCCACTGCATCACTCGCAGTTGAGTCCTGCGCCACTTCAGAGCGCCTAGGCGAGGCCTGATTCAGAACGAGCCCGGAATACCTACTTTCACGGAACAACGCACCGAGTGCCTCTTGCGCCACCCGATTGCCAATCCATCAACAGCGACTAGGTACTGACCAAAGTATCGTGCCAGAACGAGCACCATTGCCATGCCATGGCACGTAGCCGACAGGCATTCCTTCACGACGACAGTGGCTCAGAACGGGCAATCGCGGCCATTCTTGGTGAGGTTCTTCTTGCCAGCCAGATTTGGTCTTCCGTCTAGATAGGCGATCGCGACTCGCTCAACTGCGACTGACAACGTAGCACCCTCCATTCTCAAGCGGGCAAACCGATCGTCGTAGTAGCTTGTTGACCTCTGAAGCATGCGTGGATATGCGCAAGTTCCTTGATCCGCGCGACAGCCGGCCGTGGATCCGCGGAGTAGCCAATCTTCCTCAACTCGACGCCGAAAATTCGGCAGAAAGATAATATTTGCTGCACAGCAAACCTACAATCCGCCGGGAGTCGAGGCCATTTCGCTGCCCCGGCACAAGCCGAGATACTTGTAATGCGACGCAGTAGTAACTCCGTCAGCCGCGAGGCGTTGTACGAAGAAGTCTGGACCGACCCCGTGACTGTGGTTTCACCACGATATGGCCTTTCGAACGTGGGACTGGTCAAGATCTGCAAGAAGCTTCGCATCCCTGTGCCAGGGCGAGGCTACTGGGCGAAGGTCAAGGCCGGCCGGCCGACCCGCAAGGTGCCATTGCCGGCGCTCGCCGCAGGCACCGCAATTCCGCCGGGGCCGACCATACTCTCAGAAGAAGAAGTGGCGCTACGCGCCCGGGTCGAGGACGTCATTCCCGAGAACCGACTGAGCCAACTGGTTATCAGTGTGCCTTCCGAGCTGGTAAACCCTCACCCGCTCGTCCGGACTGCCGCAGCACGATTAAGACAGCGTGACGGTTGGGACCACCCGGCGGGCGTGCGAAGCGCGCCGAAAGAAGTCCTTGACCTTCAGGTCACGAGGAACAGTCTGGATCGCGCTTTGCGACTAATGGACACGCTACTGAAGGTCCTTGAGTCCTGCGGCTTCACGGCGCGTGTGGATGCCGAGCACGGAAAAACTCTGCTGGTCGGCAGTGGCACAACCTTAGCGATATCCATCATCGAGCAGGTGACTCGAACTGGCCATATCCCGACGCCTAAGGAGGTGCGGGCACGAGAACGGTATTACGATTCTTATCGTATGGGTGCCCAAATCGAGTATCCGAGTATTCCAGAGTTCGATTGGCACCCAACGGGGCGGCTGACAATTGCGGCAGGAAGTTGGCCATCAAGGAAGTGGAACGATACAGAGCGTAGGCTCATGGACTCCCGCTTGCCCGGCATTGTCGCCGCCATCGTCGCTCTGGCCGAGTCTAAACGCGCCGAGGAGGAAAAGCAGGAGCGTCGCAAGCGGTCTTATGACGAAGCGCGGACGCTGTACGAAGCGCAAATCCCGCACGTAACGACGAACATCGCAATCTGCGCGCGCTACTTCGTGATGCGAACCGATGGCAGCGCGCGAACCGTTTGCGCGAGTTCATCGCAGCAGTCGAAGACCGCGCTCTACGGAACGGAGAACTGACGCCCGAAAAACGACAATGGATCGAATGGGCCAACGCGAAGGCAGACTGGCTCGACCCGCTGGTGCAGCGCGCCGATCCAATCTTGGATTCGCCAGAGCCCAAAGCGCCGAGCTATTGGGATTTCTGAAGCCGCCCCGTCCTCCCGCGCAAAGAATAGAAATTTGGCTAAATGTGCTTCTTGTAGAACGCCCATTGCACACTCGCTAAACCGCTTGTCAGAAGTGCGCCTAGCGCGACACAAAGCTGCCACTGCAATGCGACGGGATAAAGCAACAGGATAAGCCCGCCCAAGCCAAGTACCACCAACTGCAGGTACTTTGCCCGGTGATACAGGCTCGCTGATTCACGTCCGCCGCAAGATCGACGGACTGCTCGGCGGGTAAGACCTTCGGCAGCGCCCACTGCATACATAAGCAGCAAAATTGGCATGAACCGTACCAGGATCGCCACACGCACCCCAAGCAATTGTGTGCCGAGCATCGCCGTCTCTATTTCTAATCGGTGGGAGACATAGCCCCGCCTCACAATCGTGTCTGGGATCGACAGAGCTGACCTGTCCGCGAACTGATCACCCATGTCATGGATCCCGGTGGCCTCGAACACAATTGCATACAATGCATTCGCTGGCGCGATTATGCTGCTAGCACGACCCCCCTGCTTAGCCGCAATCGCAATGCCTTGTGCAAGGTCGTCAGTCAGGAGTGCACGCAGCCGCTCAATCCCCTGCGCCCAGAATTTGAAAACGAGCAGCCAATCGATAACCCAGGCACACAGAAGGATCATGACCAATCCCAGGGTCAGCGAAAACGCCAGCTTAAGCGGACTGAGCAACACACCTGCCAACACTCCTTCGTGAAATGCCGCGTTCCTAGACGTCATGTCGATGCTCCAGTTCGGAAACGTCATCCGGGTGATTCCACGGCCCATATAAGCGGGCGCGCAGCAAATCCCCGATCGCAGCGAGGCTTGTAGGCATAAGCAGGTCGTTCTCGGGCGAAGGCAGGGGTATACGGATCTTCTGCAACTGTCCGCCGTGAATAAGCGCGAATGCCTCACCCTTGGGAAGCTGCACGAGATCGGTCGGTTCCAACATCCCGACGGTTTCAGGAGCGATGCGGTCCTCATTGCGGCTCGCGAAGTCCGCAAAATCGACGGGGTCGTTAGTATCTGAAACTGAGGAAGACACGACGGTCGAGACCACGTGGACTTGAGGCAGCTGACTGGTCAGAAGCTCCGCAGTTGCGACTTCCTTCACTCGCAGCATGACGAGAGTATTGAAGTTGCCGGCTATTTGCCCGGCCTTGGCGGGCGAACCGATGCGGGCTTCCACATCCGACCAAGTCTGTGTGTATGCCGTCACTTGAAACCCTGCCCCTCCGGCCTTGTTGAGGAGCGGGATGAATTCGTCGCCAATCAACTCGTTGAACTCGTCGGCGTGGATGGCAATGCGCCGGGGTACCACTTCCCTAGGCAGGCCTCGCCCGATGCCGTACTTGTAGAGGCTGCCGGCCACACTGGTGAGATCGGCGAACATGGAGTTGCCCACGGCTCCGGCAACTTCGTAATCGGAGAGGGCATCGAGCCCGACGTAGACTATCCCGCCCAGGTTAATGACCGAGGTCCAGTCAAACACCGGGCGCCAGTCGGTCGGGTCGTCGAGTTCCGGGGAAAGGAGCGCTGCGGTTCGCCCTGTAGTGAGCTTCTCCATCAGTGGCAGGAGAGACGCCACCAGCTTGTCAAAATGGCTCTTCTCGTAGTTGAGCGTCGAAGCGAGTGCATGCGAAATGGGATCGTAGAGTTTCTTGCGCCTGGCGTACTCCACAAGACTGACCGCACGCGCGCCACGCGACTGCAGGCCCTTGTCTAAATTCTTCTTGTCGATGGCGAGCGACCTCAGTTCGTCCCTCCAACCGGCGGCGGAAGGTTCGCGGTCAAGCCAGTGCTCGAAATAGTCGACCAGCAGTGGCTCGACATCGGATGCATAGCGGTTGATCTCCTGATAGTCGGGTTTGCGACCGAGCGCCACGAGCGCACGGGCCATGACGTTCACGAAGCGCCAAACGAATTCCTTGAAGGCGGCGGATTGGCCCTCCGACGGCAACTGGCCGGCAATGCGGGTGGCGACCTCGGTGATGCGGGAGAAGGTACCCACCGGGTTGTAGCGCGCCGAGATCTCAGGATGTCCGAGGTGGAACATGAAGAACTCCCCTCCCCGGCCAGCCCTCTCGGCTTCCGTGAACACACGCCGTAAGAGATCAATATCCCCCTTCGGGTCGAAGACAATGACTACCTCGCCACGACGGATATCTTGCGCGATCAAGAGCTCTGCCAAGCGCGTCTTGCCGACGCGTGTGGTGCCGAGGACTAGTGTGTGCCCGACGCGATCCTCGAGGTCCATCCAGATGTCGGTTTCGTCGGGTTCGACGCCGTGGATGGCGGGATCCCCACCGACGCCAGCGGCTACTTCCACTGGGGGCATGAACATCCCCAACGCACGTGCGAATGGTCCCCCCTCAAGCAGCGACCTTTTCATGGGAAGCCGCGCCTCGTACAAACGCTGCGTATGGCGCTGGTCCCAGCGAAACCCTCGACCGAGAAAGAGCTGGGCCATGGACCAGGGGATCGCCGCCGAATCCACTTCGTAGCGCTGCCGGCGCCCCAAATTGACGCGATACCGAAGGGTTCGAAGTCCCGCGGCGCCTCGCCACGCCGCATGGCTGAGCAAAGCGCCCGCAAATGCAAGATGCCAAGGCGGATCAACCAGGAAGAATTCCGGCAGTCGCAGTATCAGGGCGGCACTAAGTGCCGACACCGAGGCGGCGCCGAGTTCGTACGCCGGCCGCAAACGTGCCTCCAGTGGATAGTTCATCGCGCTTCGGTCCGCCGAATGTCACTCACGAGCTCAAGCGCCAGGTTGCGTGCCGGCACCTGATCGAAGAATCGTTCGGGCGCTAAGATCACAACACCGTGAATGCGTTCCTCTGGATGTCCGTCCTGCTTCCAGGCATAGACATGGAAGTTAACGCCTCCCTCGGCCTCTAGGTGCCAGGCGGCGCGCAGTAATTCGCGCTGCAATCGCTTAGCGGCGTCATTGCACTCGTCGTGGCCGGCGCCTTCGTGCCGAATGAACTCACGAAAGATGCGGGGCGTTACCAGCAAGAGCCCGTCCTCGATCCCGTGCACAAGCGCACCACGTACGTTGACCGGCAAGCTGCCATTACTGATCCCCTGGTGCACCCACGACATGAATCGTCGAGGCCGCTCGGGGCCTGCAGTGCTCAGGTTGTCAAGAAATTCGCGTTCCGTGACCTCATGCATGACTCCCGTCATCGCTAAACGCGTCGTCGCGGCGCTTGCGATTGGCACGGCCGGCGCGACAGGCAGCACGGACACCGCAGTGTTCGGGCGCGCGCCTGGCGCTGCGCGTTCTACCAGCTCAGCAATGGCGTTGGATGGATCGGCGGTACCTGTCAACGCGGCGCGCAACTCTGCCATTAGCAGAGGATCTCCGCCAAGCCAGTTGTGAATGACTGTCGGCACCCAACACTCGAACATCCTCATCGACACCTCCGACTGCTCTGTCCCGAGATCGCGAAGTAACGCTGCCGCGAACACCGCATAGGTCCAGCGATGCGCGAGTGCGCCCAACGTCTCCGGCGGTGCATTGCGCGGCAGGATCTGGCCGCGCCGGTAGTCGAGTGCGCGCACCCCAGTCACTAGTGCCAGTCGCAGTTGACCACCCGGGCAGTTGTACTGCGTGGAGTCGGCTACCGGCTGCAATTGGGCGAATTCCGCAAGACTGTCGATGAGCGGTTGCACGGCCAAGGCGAAGGTCTCTCGAGGAAATCCCATTCGAACGCGAGCTAGGAAGACCAAGTTGGCCACGCTTGCTTTATCTATCACCGCTTGCGCGGAAAGCATTGGCTGATCAGGTTGGAAAGTCGGATCGCCCAATTGCGGTGATGGCGATGAGAACGGCACGAAGTTGATCTTCATTCGACCAGTATTCGCGCAGCCGTGACGACACTCAGGGCCTATCGAAGCCTAATCCAAGGCCTGAATGGCTCTTGACGCGAACGCCTGCGTTGCGCCCGCCCCCATCAGTGACCGAGCGCCACTGATGTGAGGCAGTAATTCGGCTGCAGTGCCAGTTTTATCAGTGCTTCTTCGGCGCTCCGATTCCGCCTGCGGCGTGCACGCAGGCTCCCTAGGATGGCTCACCAACGCGGTTCACCCGAACCGACGCAAATGCGCATCAAAACGAAGAGGGCTAATTGAGCATGACGCGCTGGGCATTGACGCCAGGACTTGTCGCCGCGATCTCCCTATCTGCTTCCCTGTCCGCACAGGCGTGCTGGGACGCGGCGGCCGTCCGCTACGGCGTCAGCAGCGAGTTGCTCTACGCCATCGCTCGCACCGAGTCGGCGCTCAATCCGCAGGCCGTCGGAAGGAATCAGAACGGCAGCCGCGACATTGGGCTCATGCAAATTAATTCAGCCTGGTTGCCGACCCTTGCAACACATGGCATCGCTGAGCGAGACCTGCTCGAGCCCTGTACCAATATTCAGGTGGGCGCTTGGATCCTCGCGGCTAACGTCCAACGGCTGGGTTACACCTGGGACGCTATCGGTGCCTATCACTCCGCGAGCCCGGCGCGGCGCCACGCCTACGCCGAGCGCATCTACCGTCAAATTGCCGAAGGTCGACGCACCGCGCAATTGACACCGCAATCGATCGCGTCGGCCGAGTTATCGGCCGACGCACCACCGCGTTAGCCGAACTGCTAACAGCAATTTCGTGCCCCCTCGCAACACAACCGATCCAGGAGACTGACCATGCACCCCTACCGCAACTTCAATGCCCTTGCTCCCGTCGCTTTGATTCTGGCGCTCGGCGCTACCTCGGCGTTCGCCGGCACGACTGGCGACGAGTTCCAGACCATGTACACCACGCTGCTGAATTGGGCCACCGGTTATCTCGGCAAGGCCATCGCGATCGCCGCATTCATCCTCGGTGCCGGCGTCGGCATCGCGCGCTCTTCACCCATTCCGGCACTCGCCGGCGTGGTGTTCGCGCTATTCATGGTCTATGTGCCGACCATCATCGACACCATCATGACCGCGACCATCTGAGTCGGTCGCACGCATGAACGACGCGTCGCACGAGATCCCTCGCCGCTTGAACGACCCGCCACGAATGTTCTGGTGGGAAATCGACGTGGCCCTGCTGTTTCTCGCGGCGGCACTCGCCGGCATGATTGCCGGCTTCTTCATGACGGGTTGCGCAGTAGGTGCATTGCTCGCCTGGGCCTACGGCCGCGCCAAGTCCGGCGAGCATCCCGCCTTTGCACTTCATCTCCTCTACTGGCATCTGCCGAGTTTCGTGACCGGCATGAAGCGCACCCCGCCCTCTCATCAGCGGGTGTTGGTCGGATGAAATTGGAATGGCTCCGGGCCGATGTGGCCGGTGCGCGGCGCGCCACGGCGTTCCTCGCCGTGCTGCTGACCGGCTCGATATTGGCCAATTCCGTGCTGGCGGTGCTCATTGCGCACTTCGCCGACAGGGAGCGCGTCGTGCTGGTCCCACCGACTATCCACAAGACCTTCTGGGTCAATGAAGAGCGGGCGAGCGGTGAGTACCTGGAGCAGATGGCGTACTTCCTCATGCAACTCACGCTAGACGTCACACCGCAGAACGTCGATCACCAAGCGAGAGTGCTGATGCAGTACGCCGCGCCCGCCTCCTTCGGCGAGCTACGCGCTGCGATGCTCGCGGCCGGCGAGCGACTTAAGCGCGATGGCGCCTCCACGGTATTTAGCGCTCGCGACATTGTCGTCGACGAAGCCACCCAGCGCGTCGGTGTGCGCGGCCAACTCACCACCTACATTAGCGACCGCCGCGTATCGGACGTCTCGAAGGGCTATGCCATTGAGCTCCAGTACGCCGCCGGTCGCGTCTTCCTAAAAGCCTTTCGTGAGACCAACCCCAATGACCCACTGGAAACCCAGCCTCGTCCTGTTGCTGTCGTTCGCTAACCCGGCGCACGCGCTCCAGGTCATCGACGCGCATGACGGTGAAACCGTACTAGCCAAGATTGCGGGCAAGGAAGTCACGCGCATCGCTTTTGAGCACGGACGCGTCCAGAAAGTGACGGGCAATGCGGGTGAGTTCGTGCTGGAAAAGGACGATGAGAAAGGCCAGGTCTTCATCCGGCCAGCCGATCCGCAGAGCACCAAACCCATCAATATATTCCTGACTTCCGAAAACAATACTGTCGCTTTGTTGCTGCAACCGGTAGATACCCCGAGCGACACCATCGTCATCCGGGAGCCACAAGCACGCGTTCAGGTTCGCTCCCAGCTCGAATCGAGCGGACGGCATGTGCGGACGTGCAAGAACCTGTTGCTCGCGCTTGCTGGCGACGCGCTCCCCGCAGACATGGAGGCCAAAGAGCCCGGTTATGCGGTTGCCCTGTGGCCGAACACGCGCCTGACACTGCAACGCATGCTGCTAGGCGCAAGCGTTGTCGGCGAAAAGTATCAGCTGACCAATATCGGAGGCACAGAACTCACGGTTGCGGAGTCGGACCTCTTCAAGCCAGGCGTGATGGCCGTCAGTGTCGAACATCCAGTGCTGCAGGCCGGGAGCGCCACCAACCTCTTCGTGATCCGGGAGCGGCGCACCGATGATTGAGTCCGCTCCTAACACCGCAGCGGTCAAGCGTCGCCAGTACCTGCTCCTGGCCGGGATCGGCGCCGTCATCATCCTTGCCACGGTATTGTCGGTCTCACTGACCGACTCACAGCAATCCAACGAGCATCCGCCCAAGCCGCGGTCGACCAATATTCTGTCGCCGGGTGCGCAGGTCGACCCCCGTGACGCGTGGCGCGGCCAGGCCGATGCGCAGCTGAAATCCATTGAGCAGAAATCGCGTGAACTCTCGCAGCGCGACACCGAGTTGCAAAGCCAGAGCCGCGAGATGATGGAGCGCCTCAGCAAATTGGAAAGCAATGCGCGAGACGGTCTGACGGCCTTACCGCCGCCGCCCGTCTCTGCGCCCGCCGCACCGCCAAACTTTGGCCCCGATCAGCCCGGAAGCAACCCTTCAGACAACGAGCTACAACCACTGCCGCCTCCCCCGCTTTCAGCGCCACGTGCCGGTGGGATGCCTGCCAGTTCGTTAGGGACTCCACCCACGGGAAGCGGAGCCACCGGCTCGCTGTTCGGCATTGTCAGTATCACCTTGAACGAGCCCGGCGTTCCGCCGGGGCACAAAGGCAGCAGTAACCCGACAGATCCGCGCACGCCACTGCCTCGCGATCTGCGTCGCTACCTGCCGAGTGGTTCATTCACGCGAGCGCTGTTGTTGGGTGGCCTCGACGCACCGACCGGCGGCCAGGCACAACGCAATCCGCAACCGGTGCTCTTGCGCCTGTCAGACAACGCCATCCTCCCCAACCAGTTCCGCTCACGGGTCAAGGAATGTTTTGTCGTGGGGGCCGGCTACGGGGATGTCAGCTCTGAGCGCGCCTACATCCGCACGGAGTCGCTGTCCTGCGTCACGCGCGACGGCACAGCCATCGATGTGCCGGTAAAGGGCTATGTCGCCGGCGAAGACGGCAAAGCCGGTATGCGCGGACGACTCGTTTCCAAGCAAGGACAGATCCTGGCCAACGCCCTGCTCGCCGGGATCGCGAGCGGCATAGGCAGTGCCTTTCAGCAGAGCGCAACGACGACATCCCTTTCGCCGCTCGGCTCGACCAGCACCATTACTTCCGGCAAGCAGTTAGAAGCGGGCTTGGGCACCGGTGTCGGGCGCGCCCTCGACCGGCTCGCGCAGTACTACATCAGCCTCGCCGAGAAGGTCTTCCCCGTCATCGAAGTCGATGCTGGCCGCACGGTCGACGTGGTGTTGACACAGGGCGTCGCCCTGCAGGGTCCCGTCGATATCACGTCCGCAGACAGCGAAACGTTTCCGCAATTGACCGAGCGCACCAACGCCTTAAGGAGAGCCAACGATGACGACAATGAATGAACCAAGCGCGTTCCAGTGCGCGGGGCAACGGATTAAATATCAGCCGCGAATCTGGGCTGGTCTCCTGGCGGCTGCGCTCGCCTTGCCATGCGCAGCGCAACCGTCCGACCCGGCGTCGCCGGCGCCCGCAGCCGAGTCATCACCGCCACTGACTTCCTCAACTGCATCGGTGCCCGGATCTGTCGCTGCGCGCTTGAAAAGCCTCTACCCGGCGACGCAGTTCGGCGTCGTCAACGCCACCGCGTGGCCGGGGGTTTATGAAGTGCTCATGGGTGCCAACATCGCCTACGTGGATGAGAGCGGACAGTACTTCCTGTTCGGCCACCTCTACGACATGAAGGCGCAGCGTGACGTCACTGCCGAGCACAAAGACACTCTCGCGCGGATTGATTTCGAGTCTCTGCCACTTGCCGACGCCATCAAGGACGTGCGCGGCGATGGTTCGCGGGTGCTCGCCGTCTTCAGCGATCCCGACTGCCCCTACTGCAAGCGACTGGAATCGGATCTGCGCAGTCTAACCAACGTCACGCTCTACACGTTTCTCATGCCCATCGCGTCCTTGCACCCGACCGCGCACGACAAGGCAGTGGCGGTCTGGTGCGCCAAAGATCGGGTTACCGCGTGGCAGGGAACGATGTGGCAAGACCAGACGCTGCCTCGCGCCGAGTGCCCACATCCCATCGATCGCAACATCGCGCTGGGTGAGCGGCTCGGGATCGTCGGCACGCCGACGCTCGTCGCCGTAGATGGTCGCGTCTTGCCGGGTGCCGCGAGCAAAGAGCAGATTGAGGCCTGGCTCGTCCGCTCGACAGCGAGCGCCCAGGCGACCGCATCACCCGTGGCCATCCCGCAATGACCCGCATTGCGCGCATAGCGCTACTGACGCTGACCCTGAGCGGCTGCGCCTCCACCCTGTCGGGTGTCGGAGGCACGCAGAACTATGCCTGCAAGGCGCCCGTTGGCGCGCTGTGCACGTCGGTCTCAGGGGTCTATGCCAATGCGCTGCATGGCATGGCGGAAGTACCGCGACCGCCGCAGGCGATAGCCGCACCGTCCATGCTTGGCGATACCAGTCATGCTCCGAAGGTCACGGCACCGATTGTCGACGCAGCCCGCGTCACTGCGTCGAGTTCTCATTCATCCAGCCTTCCTGCATCTCAATCAGCATCCGAGCCGACGCTCAACGCCGCGGCCCAGGCGGATAGCACGGTTGCGGCCTCCGAGCCCGCGCTACGCTCGGAGCCACGCGTACTACGTCTGTGGATAGCGCCGTGGGAAGACTCGGACGGCGATCTACATGACGCCTCAGTCGTGCATGTCGTGGTCGATACCGGCCGATGGCTCATCGAGCGCGTGCGCCCCGTTCCCCGCAGTCGGCTGGATGGAGTCACGCCACCGGCTGCCATCGCAACGCCTGCGCAGACCTCGGCCAATGAGAGTGCGCCAATCGAACCGGCGCAGTTCTCCGAGGATGGAGCCATGACCGGTCCGGACGACCTCTCTGTGGAGCCCTGAGCGATGCTGCGCAATCTCATGGCCGATCTCGAAGCAGCGTTCCGGCACGGTCCATTTGCCGATTGGATACCCGGCCATGGCGCCGATCGCGGACAGCGCAGCAATGACACGGCACGCTTCTCGCAGTGGCTACCCTATCGCGCCTACCTCGACGAGCACCAAGTATTCGTCAACCGTGATGCCTTGGGCTTCTGCCTCGAAGTTCGTCCCCAGTCAGGTGCTGACGAGGAAATGTCGCGAGTGCTGACCGCGCTCTATGCCGCCTCGCCGCCCGGCACCGGCATTCAGTTCCATCTGTTGGCGAGTCCGGACATCCGCTACCCCTTGTGCCGCTACGCCGAGCTCCGCCTCCCGGACGACACCGTCCTCGAGTTCTTCGAGCGCGGGCGCGAGGGCCGGCATACCAATATTCACCGCACCATGGCGCGACGTCGCGTCGGGCACTATCTGGCCGGCAGCAGAAGTTCGCTGGTGCCGAATCAGAGCTATTTGTTTCGTGCGTTTCGACTGGTGGTCAGCGTGTCGCTTCCGGGCAATCCCGATGACTTAAGTCGCATTGATGATCTGTTGCTGCTCCGAGGCGGGACGCGCGCAACTTTGTATGCCGCTGGCTTCCCGTCCCGCCTCTGGACAGCCGCCGATCTCATCAACTGGACCTCGGCGCTGGTCGATCCCCATCGACAAAGTGGCGACGGCCTTCCGTTGACCTACGACACCGGTCGCGAATTGCGCGACCAGGTCATCGACCGAGCCACCGGTCTTGAGATCACGCAGCGCAGTATCGGCCTCAGCAATCCCTTTGAAGCGGACACCCGTGAGCTCAGCTTGATGTCCGTGCGTTCGTTTCCGCCACGGTTTGCCTTGTGGAACATGGGCAGCCTCATCGGCGATCTCTACCAGGCAACGCTGCAATATCCCTGCCCGTTCATGATGACCCTCGGCGTGCACGTGCTCGATGCCGAGGCGACGCGCAACTGGGCTTATCTCAAGGCCGCGCGCGCCACCACCAACGCCACCAGCTACATGGCGCGCTTCCTGCCCGACTTAAGCGAGCGCAAGGCGGACTGGGACATCGTGCTCAAGGCGATGGACGACGGCCAGCAGCTCGTCGACCTGCAGCATCAGGTGGCTCTCTTCGCGACCCCGGCCGAGATGCCCCGCGCCGAGCAGGCCGCCCGCGCCATCTTTCGGGCGCGCGGGTTCGAGCTTTCACGCGACACGCTGATGATGGCGCAGGGTTTGATTGGCTCGCTGCCAATGACGATGTCCGTGCCGTTCCATGCCGATCTCGCGCGCATGAAGCGCGTGAGCACCAAGACCTCGGCGAATGCCGTACATCTCGCCCCGCTCATCGCCGAATGGCAAGGCACGGGTACGCCTGTGATGCTCTTCGGCGGACGTCGCGGCCAGTTGATGCAGATTGATGTTTACGACAACCCCGCCGGTAACTACAACGTCGCCATCGCCGGCACCTCGGGCTCGGGAAAATCCCTCTTGCTGAACGAAATCGCCGCCGCCTATCTCGGTACCGGCGCGCGGGTCTGGATCATCGATGTCGGGCGGTCCTACGAAAAGGCGTGCCGCAACTTTGGGGGCAGCTTTATCGAGTTCACTGAGGACGCTGGACTCTCACTGAACCCGTTCACCTTCGTCGACAACATCGACGAGGACATGGAGCTCCTGCAGCCCCTGCTGGCGCAGATGGTGTCCCCACGCGAGTCATTGGACGGCTTCAGGTATTCGACCTTGAGCGCGGCCATTAAGACCGTCTGGAAGGCCAAGGGTCGGACCATGACGGTCACCGATGTGCATGACCTGTTGGCCACCGGACGGATAGACCATGAAGACTACGGTGGCGCCGCCGCCAGCAGCGACGGTGACCGACGACTGAAAGATCTCGCGGCGATGCTCTATCCGTATACGCGGGATGGTGCCTACGGCAAGTATTTCGAGTCCGAGGCGACCATCGACTTCAGAAGCGACTTCATCGTTCTTGAACTCGAAGAGCTTAAGGCCAAGAAAGACCTACAGACCGTCGTCTTGCTGATCGTGATGTATCGCATCACCCGTGAGATGTACTTCTCTCGTGACCGCAAGAAAATCGTGATCATCGACGAAGCCTGGGATCTGCTCTCGGGCGGCGCGACCGCTGAATTTATCGAAGCCGGCTACCGCCGGGCGCGCAAGTACAAGGGCGCGTTCATGTCTGCGACGCAAGGCGTGGACGACTACTACCGCAATCCCGCCGCCAAGGCCGCGCTCGACAACTCCGACTGGATGTTTCTGCTTCGTCAAAAACCCGAGTCCATCGAAATGATGGACAAGCTCGGGCAGTTGACCATGGACGACGCGATGAAGCGCCTGCTGCAATCGCTACGCACTGAGCACGGCGCATATTCAGAGCTCTATATCCATTCGCCGGTCGGCAACGGTGTTGGGCGCCTCATTGTCGATCCCCACAGCCTGCTGCTCTTTAGCAGCCGCGCCGAAGACTTCAACGCCATCAATGCCAAGCGTGCGATTGGCATGACGGTCTCGGAGGCTATCGATGCCGTGCTGCGGGACCGGGGCGTCGCATGACGCGGCGTGACGCGGCCACGCTCTTGGCGATTAACGCACTGGTGAGCGTTGCGCTGCTGGTAGTCTGCGCGCACTGGACGCTCCGGTCACAGAAGGTCGCATTCGCAGTAGTGGATGTCGCTGAACTCTACCGCCTCAAGGAATTCCAGGTTGCGGCGGTGCTCGTTAATCACACCACGAGTGAGACCGAGCGCGCCGCGGCGATTAGGCGTGCCGCAGCTTTCGGGACCGAACTGACGGCGCTGATCGAGGCGCTGCCCCAAGAGTGTCGTTGCCTGGTCATGGCCCGCGGTGCGGTCGTCGGCGCCACTGTCCCTCTGCCGGATCTGACGCCGAATGTGCGTCGCCGCCTCGGTCTGTAGGCCGCCGATGGGACGTCTGCTCGCATACTTTCGTCCATTACATCGAAGCACCTTCGGCGCATGTCTGTCTCGCTTTGACGGACAGCGCTTTCAAACCGTGCTCCGCGTTCATCTACTCCGCTGGTGTTGGATCTATTTGCTGGTGGCAAGTGTGGCCATCGCGTTTCACGCGCGCTTCGCGATCGGCGTAAACGTGACCGCGAGCCTCCCCTACCGATTGTTCATCATCGACACGAGAGCGCACCCAGCAGGTGGAGACTACGTCGCCTTTCGCTGGCCGGGCGGCGGTCCGTATGCAAAGGGCGCGACGTTTGTGAAGCAGATTGTTGGACTCCCGGGCGACGTGGTCACTCGCGTTGACCGCGACTACTTCGTCAACGGCCTCCCCGTGGGACTCGCCAAACAAATGGGCCGGTCGGGTCAGCCGCTCGCAGCTGGCCCGACCGGCACACTGCCTGCCGGTCGGTACTACGTGCGCGCTCCTCATCCAGACAGCCTAGATTCGCGCTATGCGTTGCTCGGCTGGATTTCCGAGTCACAGCTCGTCGGCCGCGCCTATGTTTTGTTCTGAGCACTCGCGTAGATCGAGGTCGCGGCCGCGAACAGCAAAAGCCTGGGCGACAGCCGCACTGGCGCTGCTCGCCACGAACAGTGCGCAGGCCGAGGATCTCGGTGTCATGGGTCCGGTCTATGAGATAGCGGAGCCCAGCCTGCTGGAAGTCATTCGGACTCGCCTACAAGTGTTGGATGCGAGCGGTGGCCTGGCACGACTGCAGCATGAGAGTCAGACCCGTATTACGCGCGAGATAGCGGACCCCGCTCCTCTGAGAGGGATTGCCAAAACTACGCGGGCACGAAGCTTTCATTTCGATCCGACCATTGAAGTGCCTTATCCCATCACGGATGCCGATGGCCGGGTGCTTGTCGCGCCGGGCACGCGGGTGAATCCGCTCGACACGGTGTCGTTGTCTCGCCCTCTGCTCTTTATCGACGCACGCGACAAGGACCAACTCGACCATGCAGTGCGCCTGCTCGACGCACACCGAGGCGCGTTAAAGCTCATCTTGACCGGCGGCTCCTATCTCGAACTCATGCGTCGCTTGAAGCAACCCGTATTCTTTGATCAGCAGGGCACCCTCACCACAAGACTTGGGATCCGTCATGTTCCCGCGCTCGTCACGCAAGACGGCAACCGACTGCGCATCGATGAACTGCTGTAGCTCACCCATCTCTCGCGGCTTTGTAACCGTCGCCTTGCTCGCGAACCTCATCATCGTGGGGCCGGCGGTAGCAGGTTCGACCTGCCATGGGCAATTTATGAACCCGATTACCGATATCTGCTGGAGCTGTATGTTCCCGCTCACCATCGGATCGATTCCGCTGATGTCCGATGGCCAGCCCGATATCGGCAATCCGTCCTCGCCGGTCTGCTATTGCAGCAACCCGCCACGCGTCGGGGTAAGCATCGGATTCTGGGAGCCCGTCCGGATGGTCGATGTCACGCGCACGCCCTTCTGTATGGTCGGGCTGGGTGGGCTCGCGCTCGATCCCGGCAGTGATGTGCCGCGTGGCGCCCAGGTCGGCCACGATAGCCAGACCCGCAACAGCTTCTATCACGTGCACTGGTATGCCAATCCCATCTTGAGTTGGTTGGAGGTGCTGCTCGACTTCCCTTGTCTGGAGAAGGGCTCACTCGATCTGGCTTATCTCACGGAAGTCGATCCGCTGTGGGCCGATGACGAGTTGGCCGCGATCTTGAACCCCGAAGCGGTGCTCTTCGCCAATGTCGCTGCAAAAGCCGCCTGTGCGGCCGACTGCGTGGCCGCGACCGCCGGCATGCCCGTTGCGAGCCTCTTCTGGTGCGCCGGCTGTCAGGGCGCGATCTACCCGATGACTGGGCACGTCGCCGCCCATGTCGGTGACGTGCAAGCGTCCGTCCTACTTACCGAACGTATGGCCGCCAAGATGCATCGGCAACTCACGACCTTCGACGGCGCTGGCGCGGCAGGCCAATGCGGCTACTACCCGCGGCCGATCATGGACAAGTCCCACTACAAGCTGCAGATGGTCTATCCGGTACCCAATACGCGCAAAGACGCCGGTCAGTGCTGCCAGCCCTTTGGTCGCACGACCATCGTCTGGGGTGCCGGCAAAGCCTATCCCATCGGCGGCGAAGACTTCGCCTACCAGATCTTCCGCAAAAGGAACTGCTGTGCCGGCGCTTATTGAACACTGGCGCCTAGTCATCGTGGCGGCCGTATTGCCATGCGCTGTACTCGGCCAACCGCAGCAATGGCCAAACGCGGATGACATGGCGCGCGCCCGCAAATCTCACCCGTTTCCTACGCCTCAGCAACTGGAGTCGCGACCGACCCGCGAGGCGCCGCGCCTTGCGCCAAACCACGCCTCGCTCACCGCGCTCGATCTCTCAGACCTCGCTCGCCAGGGATCTCAGCTATCCGCACCGACGACCGTCCATTCCAACGCGCCACAGCTGCGCATCTTCATATCACTCGCGATGCCGCGACCAAGTCTGGAACGCTTGGTCGACCAAGCCTCGCGAACGGGAGCGACGTTGGTCCTGCGTGGGTTGAAGGCCCAATCATTGCGCCAAACACTCGCCGCCGTGCGTCCTTTGATTGAGACGCACCGGGTTGCCTGGGTCATCGATCCGGAAGCCTTTGCACGCTACCAGGTAACCGTCGCCCCGACCTTTGTCCTCACGCAGGGCGACGCTACACAGGTGGCAGACCGGTCGCAGTGTCACAACGGGTGCACGAATCCAACCTCCTATGTGAGTGTCGCCGGCGACGTCAGCCTCGGCTACGCGCTCGACGCGATGTCGCGGCAGCGTCCCGCGCTGGTGCCCGCCGTCGCAGTGCTGCTGGAACAGCTACGGGGATCGTGAGCATGCAGCGTGGTGTCGTCATCGTGGTCGCCCTCGTGAGCACCGGCGTATGCGCGGACCCGCTCTCCGACGCCTTTGAACAGGGCGGCACACTCGGCCGCAGTGGCAATCAATCAGCGCGCAGTACGCTCAATAGCAGCGCCGCGACATCGAACGTACCGGGCTACACCGCGAACCCGCCCGAGGCGGGGTACTTCGGCGGTAGCGGGATCTCGGCGCCTGCGGCGGCCGCCACTCGCGCCTGCGCTGATGCTGGTGGCGACGGAGCGAGCTTCGCCAGTCAGCGCTGCAACGCCGTCGATTTCTCGCAGACCAATCCGTCACGCCGCCCGAGTTTCACGATAGGTCCGAACGATCCCTTGCGAACCGGTGCTAAGTCCATCACGGCCAATCCAGAGAGCATTGCCGGAAACATCGCCGGCACGTATAGCGACTGCACTGTCCAGTCATCCACGCCGCCGCCCGTTTTTGAAACACGGATGTGCCATCAAGCCCGTACGATGGAGCGCCTCTCCTGCGACAAGATTTTGATTGTGACGCCCGTGTCCACGCCGGGTTGCGCGCCCGGGCAGTTCTTGACGCACGTCACCGCCGATCCGTGCGACTCATGTGTCGATTACCTCGCCTACGACTTTACCTGCGGCGTAAACGGGTACGGGATGCACGCGTACACGATCAATAAGGACAGCGGCAATGTGAACACCGAACTCGGCACACTGAACGTGCCCGGCACGCTCAACACCCACATCCCCAAAACCACCGGACCTTCGCGCTTCGATCGCCTTTACTGCTTCGAAACCTTTTATAGCCAGACCTGCGCCGACGCGAATTGCACCATCGGCGTGTGGTTCAGCAACCCCTGCCAGGACACCAGCAACTACGGCGCGAAAACATTCGTGATGCCGACCACGACAACGTACACCGATAGCTGGGATGACCAGTGCGCGACCCTGGAGGCCCGCGCGCGATGAGAAGACTCCTGCGCCACTGGGCCGTCCTCGTACTGCTCAGCATTGCTGCGTGCACCGCGGCTGCCGCACAGGCCGCCGACTGCGTACGGCTCTCGGAAACCTGCGTTGAAGGCCGCGCCACACGCAACATTGGCGGCCATCCCATCACCCGCGCCTGTTGGCGCTATCGCTCCCAATATAGCTGCGTGTCCCGGAGAACGACGGACGACTGCCAGTCGCTGCGCGACCGCGGTTGCAGCCAGGTCGGGTCGCGATGCGTGGAGTCCAACGCCCGAGGCGTTTGCATGATGTTTGAGCAAACCTGGAAGTGTCGTGTCGCAACCGGCGCCGGTTCGACGGTGACGAACTGCGGTAGCCAACAATTCTGCCTAGAAGGCCACTGCTTCGACACCTCACACCCGCCCGATCCAGATTTCGCGCGGGCCGTCACGGGCCTCGAAGTGCAACGCGAGGCGGGCCGCTACCTCGACCCCGATAAGCTGGTCGTATTCGAGGGGCACGATAACCGCTGCCGCAAAAAGCTCTTCGGCCTCGTCAATTGCTGTAACGGCGGCGGCACCGACGGCGCGCTCTTCTCGAACATGAGCCTCATCGCCGGTGCGGGCGGTCAATTGATGGGCGCAGTCGGCTCGAGCTATACATTCGACGCTTTGTTCACTTCGGACGCACCGGATTTTGTGATTGCGGGGTTCGAAGCCCTATTCGGGGCGGGCGGCGGCTCTTCCGCACTGGCGGGCCTCATCGCGGGTGACATCTCGGTCGGCTCGTTCGTCCAATCGTTGATGCCGGGTCCTTGGGGGATGGCCATGTTGGCTATCCAGCTCTCTGGCCTCCTGACCTGCGAGGAAGCCGAGCAGATCTTGGCGATGAAGCACGACAACCGATTGTGCCACGGCGTCGGCAGCTATTGCTCCGTGAAGATCCCACTCGTCGGCGTCTGCGTCGAGACCACCGAAACCTTCTGCTGCTTCAACTCGCGGCTCGCGCGCATTTTGAATGAACAAGGCCGTGCCCAGCTGTCACGTACCTGGGGGAAGGCCAAAGATCCGGATTGCACGGGCTTCACGATTGCCCAGCTCCAGAGTCTGGACTTTTCGCGCATGGATCTCTCGGAGTTCTATGCGGAAATAGCACCGACGATGCCGAACAGCGAAGCCCTAGGCCTGCAGGCTCGGCAACGCGTCAATGCGTATTTTGGCAAATGATATGGCCACTCGCGAGACGCGACACGTGACCACCTTCAGCCGGCTCATAGGCGCCGCCTCCGTCGTTCTAGTTGTCGGATTGATTCCAGTGCATCCGGCGGACGCTTTGGACTCGGTCACGCGAACGCCTGTCACTGAAATCAAGCCGCTGCTGATGATGGCTGCAGAGCGCGGGGAAGCACACGGTGTGTTGGACGGTCCGGGCGCCGATTACGTTCGTCGCCGCTTCGACACCACTACCCCGATTGAAATCGACGTTCGACGCCTGCAGGAATTGCCGCAATTCGGCTGCGGCCGGTTGGAGGTCACAACACGTCAGCGCGACGTTCTGGAAAGCGAATCACGTCGGGACCAGATAATCACCTACCAGGTGAGCTTCTGCACCGATGGACAATTCCCGGGCAAGCGCTAGATGAATGGCGCCAACCACCTGCGAGCAGTCGTCATTGCTTTCGCTCTGACCCGACTGGTCGTGGCGCATGCGACAGAAGCGACCCGCATCGACGCGCACCTCGTTAACGACGCGCTGGGACCGAGCCAAGCGATGACCTACTGGCTGCGCAACCAGGAAGGCTGGTTCTGGTACCGCGACCCGGCCCCTATGACGCGCCGTCCGATCGTGAAGCGAGCGGTATCGCGCCAGCAACAGGCGCTCACCGACTTTGTGGCTATGCAGCAGCGCCTCGAAGATCTGAAGCGGGTCGCAGTAATGAACCCGACCAATGACAACCTGACCGCCTATATGCGCTACCAGCGTTGGGTGATGGACAAATCGGCACGGTTTGCAGAGCGCTGGCAACGCCTCGTGTGGAGCGTGCCCGACCTCGATTACGGTGTAACCGGGCGTCCCACCAATGCGATGGCTATCAACGTCTTCGATGATCAGCGGCGAGATAGCGACGCCGACACGGTTCGCAATCTGGCTGCCACACACGGACTCATCTTCGTGTTCAGAAGCGACTGTCCCTTCTGCCATCGCTTCGCACCCATCCTGAAGCGTTTCGAGCAGGCCTTTGGCATGACCGTGCTCGCCGTGAGCCTCGACGGTGCCGCCCTGCCCGAGTATCCGGACGCCCGCCCGGACAATGGCATCGCTGCACGACTGAATCCATCGGCCGTGCCCGCGCTGTACCTGACGGCGCCGGCGACGCGCCAGATAGAGCCGGTAGGCTTCGGCCTCATGTCGCTGTCTGAGCTAGTCGAGCGGATTGCGACGCTGGCGCGAGACTTTCCACAGACTACTGTTAGTCAGTCCGACAGACGGCCATGAAAACCGTCCTGGCTTTCGCAATAACTATGGTTCTCACGGCACTCCTCGCCGTGTCGCCGCTCTGCCAGTCCGCAGATCTCAACACCGAGATGCAGACGATGTTCAACGACCTAGGGGCGCTCGGTAACGTCACGAGCCCCGGGGCGTTTCGGGGCCAGGCCATGGGCCTCTACACCGGCGGTAGTCTCATGATGCGCGCACCTGGCCGTAACTATCCCCTGCTCAATGCGCAGCTACCAAGCCTGCGGGCGGGCTGTGGCGGTATTGATCTGTACGGCGGTGCGTTCTCGTTCATCAACAAGCAGCAATTCATCGCGCTCCTACAGAACATCGGCGCCAACGCCGTCGGCTACGCCTTCAAGCTCGCATTGCAGTCCATCTCGCCTGACATCGATAAGTTACTGACCGAGCTGCAAGACCAGATCAACAAGATTAATGCGATGAATATCAATTCCTGTGAGACGGCACAGGCCTTGGTCAACGGTGTTGTCGGCGAATTCGACAACTCGGTGCAAAGCGGGTGCGCCAATATCTCCCAATACCTGGGTACGGTGACCGACCGCGCCGAAGCGCGGGTGACCTGCGCGACCAATGCGCCATCCATTGTGCGGAATGCCGCCACGTCAACCGACCCGACCGTCCGCAACGCCACCTTTGTAAAGGGCAACGTCACCTGGCTCGCGCTCAATCGGGTGGGGGGCGCCATCAGCAGGCAG
>Ga0208492_1000657_pt1 | contig 27118 bp, 26 predicted proteins | sample Subbioar_CSW14AB_FD_184820 | JGI IMG/M metagenome (GOLD analysis project Ga0208492, IMG submission 184820) | Serpentinite rock and fluid subsurface biosphere microbial communities from McLaughlin Reserve, California, USA - CR12Mar_CSW14AB (SPAdes) | ecosystem: Environmental > Terrestrial > Deep... | reverse complement strand
TTTCATGGCAGATACTATCTGCGATTCGGTAAATCTTCCTTTTTTCATGTCTTTCAAAGTTTAAAATTAACAAGCTTTTTCCCGTTAACTCTAACCAAGAATGGACAACTTTTTGGGGGAGCCTACAAAAAGTGTAAAGAACTTTTTACCCGCCCAACCACTATTGACAATTCGCACATTAATAAGTATTTATCGGGGAATTGAAAATTCGAGTATTTCAAAACTGAATATTAATCGATATCCGAAATGGAAAAAATAGCAACGACTAATTGAACTAAGAAAATGTAACTAAACTGCCATTTATACAGCCCTTAATTGATTTTCAATACGCAACATTTCTACAGATACTTTTTCTTGCAGAATTTTACCATATATCTGTGTCGTTTTGATATTTGTATGACCAAGCATAGAACTAACTGATTCAATACTCGCTCCTTTCGTTAACATTAAAGTTGCAAATGTGTGTCTGGCAGTGTGTGAAGTGATTTTTTTATTCAATCGACATAAATCGCTAATATCCTTTAGGTATTCATTATACTTTTGATTGCTTTTAACAGGCAGTAATTTATTATTGTAAATACAATACTCATCGTACTCATACTTTTTTAAAATATCCAAAGCAATTGATAATAGAGGGATATTAGCGGTAACCTCAGTTTTTGTTCTTTTAATTGAAATTTTGGGTTCACCATTGACTCCAATAACAATATTATTTTTATTCAGTTTAGCAACATCGGAATACGACAATCCTGTATAGCAACAAAAAACAAACACATCTCTAATTTCGCTTAGTCGTGTCGTTGAAAATTCTTTAACACGAACAGTGTTTAACTCATGCTCAGTTAAGTACTCTTTATCAACTCGCTCTAACTTTCCCTTATACTTTTCAAAAGGATTTCTACTTAACCATTCATTTTGTACCGCAAAATTTATAACTGCTTTCAGGTTTTTAATGTATTTCAATGCGGTATTATGAGAACACTTTTTGATCGTTTTTAAATAAAACTCGTATTCAGTAGCGAAAGCAAAGTTTAGGTCTGTTAGAAATAGATTAGTGTTTTTACGGGAGTAGGTTATAAAATCTGATACATGGCTTTTTGAGGTTTTGTAACGCTCATATGTTCCGGCAGCATAACTTTTTCCTATTAATGGTTTAACACGCTTTTCATTAAAGTATTCAAGAAGTTCAAGTAATGTATATTTCTTCTCGATTTTCCCTAGTAAAGTATTGATGACGATTTCAGAAGTAATATGATGCCCCTTAGATTGTAAATCTGTTCGGATATTTAAAATATTTGTTTTGAGGTTCTCTAATGTTTGATTAGCCGTTTTGGAAAATTCATTCTTTCCGAGAATTTTATGAGTAGTTGGATTCCATTTTTCATTGTTTACCCAAATTTGAGTTGAGAACTCGTTTGATTTGCCCTGTACAGTCAGGCGGCAATAAATTGGATGGTGTTTTTCTTTGTTTGTTTTTCCTCGATGGATAAAGAACAAAATTGAAAATGTATTTCGGCTAATTATTGCAGATTTCACAGACAACGATTAAGGTTTGTAGTGTACAAAAGATACTCAATAATAGACTAATAACCAATACTTTAACAGGAAATCGTTGACTAATTTTTCAGAGCAAAAAGGACAATGATTAAGACAGATAATTTTGAGGTAGAATGGTGAATTTGATAGGTCAGAAAAGGAAAAAACCATGTAAATCATGGTTTTGAATGAATTTGAATGCAGTTGACTTTTGTTATTGCAGAGAGGAAGGGATTTGAACTATCTATTTCCTCCATTGATTATCAATTTATTAAGTGCTGCAAAATACCGACTCCACGAATTACGTTCGCAATTCTTTCTTTTTTATAAGAACTATCTATTTCGATAAAGATAAATAAACAGAAATACTTTTTTGCATTTTTTTATACCAAAGTTTATATAAGTTTTTAGTAGCCTATTGTAATTTTAAAGAAAGGATAAGTGATGAAAGACTTTATGAACAGAGCGATTGCCTTTCTTACATTTGATACACACCTGCAAGCTCAACAAATCAGTTTACAGTTTTCTCAAACCCATCACAAGAGACTGTCTGAAATAGACAACTGGAGTACCAATGCAACCCGTCAGCAACTGATATCCCGCTATTGGTATACAGATGTACTTGAGCATTTTGCAATACTATTTGGTTTGTCTGTAGGAATCACTTTGATATTAAGAGAAAATAAACAGCCTGATGTATTAATAGCAAGTCTTTTTTTTGTAGGTCCACTTGCTTATTTAGGATTGTACCTATTTCAGTACCGCCCCAAATTCAATTCAACCTACCTACCCCTTCTTGAAACTGTTAAAGAAGCGTATGAAAAAAAACAACTTGAACAGATCGAAAAATGTCGGCATGTCCAGTTATCCAATTTTTCATTGGCACTATTCTTTTATGTCTTGACTAAAACAAATAATCTTAATCAAATTTCATGCGATGACTACTCAGCCAACCTTCTTAGAAAGTTATATGGCGTTGATTCCGGGAGTTTGAAAAAGAATCTAGAACTGATTTTGGGAACAGCCAAAAGAAAAAATATGTCAGAAAGAAAAATAACAGAAATTCGAAACCGGTTTGCAGAGACCTATGAATATTTAGAAGCATTAGAATTTAATGCGGGAATTGAAAAACTAAAGGAATTGGAAGCTTCATTTTTTAACGCCTAAGTTTTTTTATCTGTAAATAATCTGGATAATCTATCCTATTTCCATTCCCTTTTTAAGTCCCACAATCCAATCCATAACTTCGGCTACAGTCGAACCAGTTTCATCCGCCATCCTGCGCACAAATGGGCTGTTTTCCTGCTTCTCGGTTTTATCGACAAGGATCGCTTGGATTCTGTTCAGTAGATTTTCATTTCCTTCAATAATTTTTTTTATTTCTCTTCCAATGATAACTGCGCTTATACCTTGCATGCTGAACATTTCAAAATTAGGATCATCACCTGTATACAAATCCAGATTCTCCTCAGCATAAATGAGGTCTGGTTCTAGGTCAACAAAATGAATGATAATATTACCAATATCGCCGGCATCTTTGAGTCTTTGCTCAGGTCTGTCATCGTATGAAATAAGTTTCAGCATCACAATTGCTGAAAGGGTAGCTACTTGAAAGGTATGCCCCGTATCCATCTCAACACTTTGCGTACCGTTGTCATATACTTCTTTAAAGCCGTTGACTTTGATAGTCGTTAACCCATTGCCTTCGAGTCGTATGTCATCGTCTATCTCAATTTCCCCGAATGGCAGTATATCCACCTGCATTCCCGAAGGAGCGATCATTACAAAAGCATTTCCTTTTGTTTCCTGATATTGCTTGTGATCCTTTAGATATTGTTTCACCTGTTCATATTCCGCGTTGCTGCCTACAAGGGCTGCGAAATCCACATCAAATGTTTTGCGGGGCTCCTTTTTTGCGCGGGCATACCAAGTGTCCCGCGCTATCGCGCCAATCAGGTAATAATCGATCCCCAAGGCCTTGAAAGCTTCTTCCACTGCATCGTACACTTCTTTTAATGCACCTTCCCTAACGTTGCTCAAATTCATTTTTAAGGTATTGGTCATAAATCATTTGCGCAGTTTCTATACATCTTGGATCATCAGTAATCACAAGGTCTGCATAGATTAGTAAAGGGTGAGCGATATATTCACCCATTGTCACCGGATAATCCTTCTTCCAGAATTTTTTGAACACCTGTATTTTGCCATTCGGATCAGGGATCAGCCTGGCACCTTTTATGAGTTCTGGTTTGGTGAGATCTGTATAAAAAGTATAAATCTCCGGTCGTAAGTGTCCGGTCATGATTTCTGCCGCGGGTTCACCACCGAGTGTATTTTTAGCATCCCTTCCTATCCGATCCTTCAAAGTTGCAGTAGTGGTGTCGGGTGGCAGTTTAAAATTTCCAATATGGAGGTTGGGTTTTAGTGTTTCTCGGTAACCTGCGATCCATCTGTCCAGTAAACCCTTTTTATTTTTCAGTACACAGGTCCTGTCAGTCATTTGCAAAATAAAACCAGCCTCCTTTAGGCCTTCTACTATCTTACCAATATTACCTAATGCAACTCCCGTCATAAGAGCAGTTTCCCGGTATGGCCTGTTAAGCGCGAGTTCATCCAGCAGGAAATGAAAGACAGCTTTTAAGCCCGTTTTTGTGAACGCGCGGTTGGTTGCCACTTTGTTTTCATCCCCCGTTTTATTGCCTTCAACCTGTATTAGATATACCCCGTGCTTGTAATAAATGTTCCCTGCTATATCCAGGTAATTGATCTTTTTTTCCCGCAATGTTGCCTTTGTCGCTCCATATAACTTCTGGGCGACCAATAAAAAGGGCTTTCCAGCTGCCTGTTTTATAATATTTGGCAACTGGTAGGGCTTCACTTCTCCCTTGATCTCCACCTTAAGCCTTTGCTTTGTTTCCACGAGCGTCAGTTCAACCTCTCCATCACCTTTATTCCTGTCTATAGGGGGCATGAATTTCCCTTTTATACCTGTATGTTCCTCTAGGTTGGCGAGGGCTGTCTCTATAATTTCTTGTTCATTCATCTTAACTGTTCATTTTCAGTGAACATTCAAATTTAGTGAACAAAATTGAATTTAAGCCATTTTTTTAACCCTTTTTGAACCTGTACGTTGTTAATGTATATCTGCTGATAAAGAGATAGAGTAACGTTGCTGTTAAAATAGTTACATAGATAGTATAGCGCGTCACCTCTTGAGAGCAGTGCATTCGGGTGATTAGGAAAAGCATTAAGTGCTACATCCAGAAACTGAATCGCTTCGATTATCCGGCTCACGTAAGTAAGTGCATTGGAAAGATTGATAAGCACCTGCACATACAGTGTTTCATTTTGCCGGTCTGCAGTCTTGAAAGCCTGCCAATACAGGTTGATTGCTTCCTGAAATCTTTCTTTCCCTGTCTCGATTGGTTTTACACCGGGATTGTTTTGCCAGAAGATTTTGTCTAGGCCATGCTTCGCATTAGCAAGGTTGTAATAGTAAGAGGATTCTCCCGTAATCTGTTGAATGCTGGTTTGGTTGGCTTCGAGGAAGGAAATGGCATTTGTAAGGTCTTGTTCGTTATTGCTTTCACATCCCAGGTCCACTAAACAGCCGTAATATTCTAACTGTTCGATGGTCAATGCTGTTTCCACCGAAAAGTCTTTCAATCTCGTATTGATAACTTCCCTGGCCTCTTCATACTTGCTTTTGTTAAGCAGATCATGAATTTTTGCTGTCAGGGGAAATTCGGGCTGTGTATTTTCGATGTTGTTTTGCATATTAGTGTTCAAATATAACCGTACCATGGAGACTAGATCGTCAGAAACATCCTAAAAAGAAAAGAATATGAGAATTTATCTCGATTCATCCACCCTTCAACAGCTTAAAAAGCCTGAAAATCAAGGTTTCCTGTCTCGCATTGTAGAAGACCGGGTGCGAAACTTTTATTTTTTTTCCGAAGCGCATAGTTATGATCTGATTCGCGATTTGACGGATCAAAAGCTGACTGATATGGAGTTTATGGAACAGATCGTAGGCGATCACTGCTGGATTTTTGATCAGCAAACCAAAATGCGGCCGTGGACACCTCGGCAACACTATGATAGTTTTGACTGGACACCAGTTGCAGCAAATTTTTTAGAAGACGATGAAAGTGTGTTCGCGTTGATGAAGCCAATTTTTCAATCTATTCCTTTTGTTGTGCCGACTGGCGAAGATTTAGAAAAAATACGCGGTACTATTCCAGAGTCTCTTTTGGCAATGTTAACCGAGCCGGCAACAGCTTGGGATTTTATGGTCATTTTTACAGGGTTCACATTTGAGTTGACTGAGCAACAAAAGAAATTTAAAGAGATGCTGCAATACTTGCATTCTCAATCTCACCTTGATTATGTATATGCCGGTCTGGGGATTAAAGGATATGATGGAAACTCCATAACTGATAAGCAGGCTTTCTTAGACTCTTTTTCTACAATATGGCTGAAAGAAGGTGAAAATAAAACGAGATACGAGATGTTCATGAATATGCATCAGGGACTTGAAATATTCGGGATCGTAAAAGGCAAACCCAAAAAGCAAAAGCTCATGAATCTTATCAACGATAGCAGACACGGCTATTTTGGAGGCTTATGCGATATCGTTGTGAGTGAAGATGTTGATTTCAATAACAAAACGAGAGTGATGTATGCACTCTGGGATATAAAAACCCGTATAATGAACCTTGCCGAGTTCATGGATTTTCTTGAACATGATCAGCCGAAACCGGATACAATAAGGGAGTTGATGCAGGCGGCATCAAGGAAAGATCTTGAAGTGCTGGATGTGTCTGAAGAAGAAAATCGCATGGGTGCAATGTTTCGTCTGCCGCAAATGTATTTGGGCCTCTTTGACACATTTACACGGATAAATGACAGCGTAGAAGGCGATTATTTCTTCTTTTCAAATTCCTTACTGAATTTAAGTAAATCTAGTCTTATCATGGAGATAAGAAGAGTTTTGCATTATCTGTTAATGGAGTTGGGTCCCGATCATTATGGAAAAGGACCGCTCGGTGATGAAGAATTGCCTGCCAAAGAATGGACTGGAAGAACATGGACTTTTGATGGTGGGCAAATAGAACTGAAACTAAATGAGAAATACCAGCTATGTCTTGCCTACTATTTTCACACAGAGATTGACGAGGCTGAAAATGCGTAAATGCTTTAGTCTACTCTTTAAACTGTTCAATAGAACTCAATCCAAAACGTTGAAATACGAGATATAAAAAGGAGTTTTCAAAAGTTTTATAAGAATCGAAAATACTGATTACCTTTTTAAAAGAAGCCGTATCGCTATTGGCAAGATGTATCATGGCCGCCTTTGTGATCAGATCAATTGTGTCTTCATCTTCTTCAGCTAAAATATTTTGATAAATTACTCGGCTGCCGATAGCTAGAATATGATTAACACCTTCTTCCAGAACAGCCTGTGGCTTAATCTTGGTTTTACCCATGCCTTTGGCTTCGAAAGAGAATAGATTGGGATCGAATTCAAAATCATTCGCCATCACATAGGATAGGAGCAATTGCGCAACTTTAAATTTCGCCATTCCCTTTTCCTTCTCAGTGCAGGTGTTTTCAAGACAGCAAAACCGGGAATGATGCTTTGTAAGGACAATCTTGCTGCAGCGCTTGGTGGAGACTGCACTATCAAACATTAATTGTAAGCTCACCTTATTGTTCCAGAAATATTTATCATCCTCGAAAGTGAATGGCCCATCATCCGTTGCAGGATCGTATCGTTTCAGTAAGCCATCATAGTTATTTGCAGTCACCAGTAAGCGGCAGGCGGTAGTTAGATACGGCATATCTTCCACCCAGTACATGTGTTTCCGTTTTAGCAGGTTTTCGATCTGATAATAAAAACACACATGACCATATCGAGATCCGTTGAACCAGCTATTAGGAGAAAACCAGGTGGCTAAAATTCGCTCTTCCTTTAAAACGACACTCTCAGTTACCAAGCCAGTTTTCAACTTTCTGTCACGGATAATTCTAAGAGCAGGCAGAATATGGGCTGCATGCGACACCTCATCCGTTCGCTCACGGTTATCATCTGTTATCCGGTATTTGGTCCAAGGCTTGCGTAATGGAGGCATTATATAAAGTTACCAATACTTACCATCCACTACAATACTTTGCCACCTAATATTTCGTTTATAGATTTAGCACTGTTCAACATGCACCATGACCAAATTCTATAACATTAATGGTATCCCGTCAAACGAACCTAAACCAGGTTCTGTTGTATCCGAATGGAGAAACAACTTTTGGATTACTGCGAACGATAATACATCCGAACTTGACTTTAAGTTGATTGGCATTACGCACCGTCTTGCGGACAAAATGTTTGGCAGTGTTCAACGATTTTATGAAATGCTATCCGCCACTTCTATGGCCCTTCCCTATGCAGGGATTGATTCGGATATTAAGGTGTCAAAAACAGAGTTTGAAAACTGGGTAAAGACTGACAAATCTGAATCGACACACAAACTGCTTTATTATTACGACTTCCGCAACCTTGTCGGTTCCCTGCAAAATTTAGTGGTTGAATCGAAAATACTTTTCTGCGATTTTTATAAAGCATTGAATGAAAATTCTTTTATGCTTTCTGATAAGCCAATGGAACCCGATATGGTAACGATTGCATCAGGAATGCTTGTCACAGGTATTTTTTCAAGGATCAATCACTTGTTCATCAATCTTGCAAGTCAGCTTGATTTCATCACTAAAGTTTTTGTAGAATTCGCTAACATACCGACCGATTATTCGGATTACCCTCGCATGAAATCAAACAGTATTTTATATGGCGATGCAAAGAAGATTAGAGAAATCAGTTTTGAAAACACCTTATTTGAAAGAACAGACGATATTAAACTGATTCTGAGTTTCAGAAACGAAATAATTCACAACGCATCCTTTGAAAACAAACCGAAGGTGCATCAGGTTTTCGAGAAGAATATCATGGTTGAAAAATTCATTCTTGTTCCTGATAACACTAAGGGCAATTTCGATTCATATAAAAACAGAACCCGTTTTTTCAATAATGAAGAAAAGTTTAATGAAATGCTGCCAGATTTAGTCACAGGATTTTGGAAGAAGCTGGAACTTACAATTGATAAACTTACTGTAAATGTATCGTAACAAAATTCGGAGCCGCCTAACGGGATGACATGTTAAACTTCAAGAGCAGTATAATAAACTTGCCATCCGTCACATCCACTAACAGACATAGCGCCACACTCTCAAATTTTTTTCTAATTATTTTCATCGCGCAAAAACCCTAAGACCCTCAAATGCAAACATCAAATTTCAATGAGCTGTGCAACAGGAGTATAAATATCTGTTTCCTCCGAAGGAGTTTCGATAGTTATTACAAGGCTATATGATATGTTTTGAATGTAACGCTTATGCTTTTTTCTAGTCTTCCACCATCCTCCAATAGGGTAAACTGCAATTTTGTTTCTTTCTGCCAAATCCACAGCAGTTCCTTTCCAGATATCCTTGTGGATCGAACCTTTATTTCGAATTCTTTCACCAAGAATCCAATGTTCCTGTCCTTCGTTTTGAAAAGGTTGTTCTGCATTCTTTTCTCGCATGCTAGCACTCACTCGACCCTTAAACTTTTCAATACCTTCCTGCGCATCGATCATCTTAAACCGTAATCCATGGCTACGGTAACTTGCTGATTTTTCAAGCTGCCTTGTCCCAGGATTTGGTTCGATAAAATATGAAAGTGTAATTTTGAAGGTCACGATTGTATCGAATAATCCTGCGAGTATATCTTTCGGCCAGGGCAGGTCAAAAAGATGAAATTCATCTGATTTAACAACAGACTTTTCATACTTAAATGGGTGTAATGTCCGTTGTGCGATCAGAGAAAGCGAATTGTTAGCGCTGTAACGGGCACGTTGCATATTCGGAACGCCGTAGCCTACTGTTGAAAAAAGCTTTTCCTTATCATCTGCAGATAATTCTTCAATAGAACGGTTTTGTAACATAGCAGATGTCCAATCCGCAGAATGTATCAATAACCCTCTGATGGTTTCCGGCCAGAGCGCTGGATAATAACAATATAGTTCTGCTGCGAAACGTGCAGCAAGTGCAGTTGAAGCACTGGTTTCAGAAAAAGTTTTCAACCAAGGTCTTCCGATTCCACCTTTGGCTGTAGTGAGTAACTGTAACGATTCAGGATCGTTTGCTTCGCCATCAAGCAATCCCTGATTTCCACCCTCGAATACAATATCGGGTTTCTTGCACCAGTCGGAATCCCATTCATGCGAGGTTGTATTGCAAGGGGACATTCCTCCCCTGGGTGCAAGGGCTGTAGTTTGAGGATATTTAAGTGGATCAATCTGATCTTTTAGTGTATATGCCCCTACCGTGATTGAATTGAATGATTGGGCAGGATCTTCGACTGTATGATCTTTGTTGCTTAAAGGGTAATACTTGCGAACTTCAATAGGTGTATTGCCGGAAGAAATAAAAAATAAAAGATTGGTGTTGAGATTTTCAGGGTCTCCATAAACAATTTGATCAATAGCTGCCGACCATGCTGATGGTCTCCCGTAGTGTTTACCTTTCGTAGTTACCGCCATACAAACCATCCTTTTAAATCCTGCGTGCATTACGGCAGCTCGATTCACTGCTTCAATTGTTATTGAACCATAATTTTCTGGGGCGTGTGGGTGATTACGTTCGATTAGTTTAATACTTTCTAAGTGGTGCAATATCTGCACCGGGTTTGCGGATGACATAGGCTCTATCAAATCTCCATACAAGGCGACTCCAGCCATCATAGTTCCATGCCCCTCCACGTGTGTATCCATTTTTGACCATGCAGGATTGACAGTATCAAGATGTGTTTCAGGAATCAATGGACTAAGTAAAGGATTGAGAATGTTTACCCCTGTATCTAATAGACACACGGAAACAGCATGTTCTTCTCCTCTGTGATCAACTCTTGCAACAAGGTCATCGATCCATCCTGCCTGTTCTGTTCTATCCATACCTGTAAAAAAGTCGGCGGTTTCACGAGGCTTCCTGAGTTCAGATAGTGCATCGGTGTAGAGCAAGGAAGAACTGAGCTGCTTAGGTGTTCCTTTAATAAGTAACACAATATTTTCTGGAAAAACAAGACTTTTCTCTCCAATCTGGATTCCTGCTTCGACGAGTTGATCGAGTATGGGAACCAATTCATTTGACGGAGTTTCATCCGAACGGCTGAACCAAACCTCCCACCAGACGCTTTCATTCAACTCTGGAAATAAAAGTTCAGGCTCCTGCCAGAAACTTCTAAGAGTAGCTGCTCTGATTTGATCAATATTTGCAAAAAGAGAATTATGCAGTGGTTTATTTCCACCTTTAACTGTTATGCCGTCTTTTTCATAAGTTATCGGAGTCCGTTCTTCTGCATACTCCTTTAATTTCTTCAAAAATTTACTGATTGCCTTTTTATTTAAGGAAACCGTTGCTTCATATATTTTATGTGCATTACCTCCATCATCTGTTTCTGAAATCAAACGATGGGATGCTAGGCGACATTGATTCTTGTCTAACTTCTCAAGATCAAGCAGAAAATCTTTTGGTGATTTAAAGACGAGGTACACAAAATCCATGTCTTCACCTTCTGTAAATTCTGTAACGGCATTAGTGAATTCTTTTTTTAAAGCGGGTCCATGAACTGCCGGGTCAAGATCTGTTCGAGGCACAACTTTCGTCCTTCCCTGATTTACACTTGTAAATGGGAGCGTTTCGGTACTGCCGGGAAGTAAAATGTGATTGAATAAAGGCATGTAGATTAGTAAGGTTGCTTACGCATAAGAGCATAATTGATCAGCTTTTCTTCAGAAGCTTCTTCGGCACCATAAACCAAAAAATCTTTGATCGTGTCTGCACAGATACGATGAATATCTGCATAACTTAATCCATCTGAATGTGCAGCGATACGGTGAAGGTCGAATTTCTTAGAAAGCTTAAAATCGAAAAACTCCTTTTTGAATAATTTGTATATCTCTTCAACCGTGGGGAGGGGGTATTGAATAATATCGTCAAATCGTCTAAATAAAGCTTTGTCTAGCGAATCTGGATAGTTGGTTGCCGCTATGATAAGACTGTTCGAGCTATCTTTTTCAATCTGCATAAGAAACGCATTGAGCACCCGTTTAATTTCTCCCACTTCATTTCCCTGCGAACGGGTGGTCCCGATACTATCAAATTCGTCGAATAAATAAACTGCGCGAAATTGTTTCATAGAATCGAAAATCAGTCTCAGTTTGGCTATTGACTCACCCATATACCTACTAATGAGACCATCAAGACGTATGATAAAAAGAGGAATAGCAAGTTCGCTTGCAAGAACCCTTGCAGACATAGTTTTGCCACATCCTGGTGGACCTATAAAAAGCAGTTTTTTTCTGGGAAACAAGTTATTCTTTCTTAGAATCTCAATTTTCTTTTGTTCGTCAAGAACTCTTTTTAAAGATTTTGATAGGTTTGGGGCAAGGACCATCTCCTTTAATTTTTCAGACGGATGTATAAGCTCGAGCAGATCCCCTAATTCCCTTTGTGAGGCACTTACTGGAAGACTTTTTACAACACCGAGTGCAGTATTTCGCCCTAATTTGGCCTGGTCGATCAATTTTTTCAGCTCCTCGGCAAGCGCAGTATGTCCGCTCCTTGCCTCACCAGCAGCAATCTGCATAGCGGTAGCATAAAAACGGGCTTCATCCGCTTCCCCAAAAGATTTGATCAGGCTCTTAATTTGGTCCGCTGCTGCCATATTGCAAAATTACCGATTATTGGTAAGACTTTCTTCCCACAATATAAACATCCAAAAGTGGTGATTTATTATTTTACGAACGAAAAATATGATAAATAATCATATTTGTAGAGGATATTTTTTATCGGAAAGTATACAGACCACCTAGTTCTCAAAAAAAGCACTTCACTTTCGCGATCTGATTTTTACTTGAGATACTTGACAACCATTAGGCAAGAAACCGAACATAATAGCTCCAATATGCATTGATTGACGTATAAACGTCTCACTTCAAAGTTTAAGTATACTTAGCTTCTTTTCATTTACTAGTTCTAGTAGGTTGCACTCCTAAAATGAATAGTGATGAAAGAAAATGTAAGCAGTAGCATGCAACCAACCCCCATGTTGTTCCCCTATGAACCGGAAAAGTTCTGGCAATCGATTCGACAGATTATCCGAGAAGAAGTGACCCAACTTGAAAAACAAAAAACGGAATCCCCCTCTTATCAAACAGCAGGCATGACCTATAAACCCCTCTATAAAATAGCGGAAGTCTGTGCTTTGTTCAATGTGACCAAACCCACTATATACGACTGGATCCGACATGGCAAACTCAAACCATTTAAAATACGGTCTAGGGTGTTTTTTCTGTGGCAGGATATTCAGCAGTTAATACATCCAGATAACGAATAACCTTAGTTATCATAAATTTTATGTTCTTGCTTTTACTGTTTTTAACAGCATGTAAATGTTATGCCCATTCCATGATAGGAAGAAACAAGTATGAATACTAGACTTTAAAAGCAATGGGATAGGTTTTATCAAATTAAGGTATAAAAAACGAAATGAAGGGTATGAAAAAATTATCGACCAAAGACGCGAAAAAAATAGACTTACTAGACTACCTCTTAAAGTTGGGATATCGACCTCAAAAAGTCAGCAATAATGACTACTGGTACCGTTCACCTTTAAGGGAAGAAAAGACCGCTTCATTTAAAGTGAATAAGCGATTAAATATCTGGTATGATTTTGGGCTTGCAAAAGGAGGGAATGTGATAGACTTTGGCATCCTGTATCACAAATGTTCAGTGAGTGAACTTTTGGATATGCTTACCCGACAAAAAACACTTTCTTTTCACCAGCCAATTTCACTTAAAGCAGAAAGCCCAATTATAGAAGCTGTTGAAAAGGGAAAGATCCATATACAGGATGTGAGAAAACCTATTCAATCAACCGTCTTATTTCATTACTTGAATTCTCGAAAAATTCCTGTAGAAATCGCAAGTCGGTTTTGCAAGGAAATTGACTTCCTTTTATACGACAAAAAATACACCGTAATTGGCTTTCCCAATAGTGCCGGAGGGTATGAATTACGCAGCCCTGATTTTAAAGGGAGCAGTAGCCCCAAAGACATTACCATGTTGGGTAATAATCAAGCTAAAAAGATTTGCGTATTTGAAGGGTTTTTCGACTTCCTTTCTTTCCAAGTTATCCATCATGGCAAACTATCCTTACTGACAAATCAACAGCCCAATTTTCTCGTCTTGAACTCTATTGGCTTTTTAGAAAAAATAAAACCGAGACTTGAACAATTCCAATCGGTCTACCTATTCCTAGATCGGGATAAAATGGGATTGGCAACTACTCAACAGCTGTTGCAGCTGAGTAGTCGATACAAAGATGAAAGTCTGCTTTACAGTAAGCACAAGGATTTGAATGAATACCTGATCAAAGAATATGAAATCAATAGACCATCTCAAAGGCTAGGGAGACGACTGTAAAATTGTAGGAGCCAGCTATGTTTCGGTTAAACCGAAACGCTGGCTTTACTCATCCGCCAGAGGCGGATTCATAAAGGTGATACTTGAAATTTTAAAACAGAAGTGATGAGTACAGATACCGTGAGACAAAACGCTAACAAAAATAAAGGAGGAAGACCTGCCAAGCCTATTAAGCGTAATCAACTCCTTGGCGTAAAATGTTCCATTTTAGAAAAGAAAACGATTCAGATAAAAGCAAAATTCACTGGCTTAACCGTTTCTGAATTCTTAAGAAATCTTGGACTGTCCTGCAAAGTTGACAGACCAAAAATCATCCTCCCCAAAGAGATTTTACTGTTTACAGGAACGCTTAATCACCTTGCTGCCAACATGAATCAAATCGCAAAAAAAAGAAACCAATTGGATGAATTAAATGCACTCGAAAGAGCACAATTACAACAGCTAAGCACCATGGTAAAACAGCTTGCTTTAGATATCAAAAATCACCTGAAATGATCGGTAAAATTATCATTGGAAAATCCTTTCGTGGATGCATCAATTACGTACTTGAAAATAAGCTGCGTGGTGACCTTGAATTACCCACTCAAAAACGAGCAGAATTGATCCACTATAACCAGTGTTTTGGAGATCACAAAGAGCTTATCAAACAGTTCAATGAAGTGCGCGCATTGAATCCCAAATTGGCTAAACCAGTCATGCACGTAATTTTAAGTTTATCCCCCGGTGAAAAACCAGAAAATGCTACCCTTATAGCGATCGCAGAAGACTGCTCTCGAGCCTTAGGATTTGAAAAGAACCAGTACATCGCTGTAACACATAACGACACTAATCACATGCATTTGCATATGGTGGTGAATCGAATTGGCTTTGATGGGAAGACGCTCATCGATAGCAATAACTATAAAAAAATGGCAGCATACTGTCGTCAAATGGAGGAAAAATATAAGCTCCGGCAGGTGTTAAGTCCTAAAACTTTCCTCCCAAAAAATAGCCACACCATTCCTCGTTTAGATAGTCGAAAAGAATCCATGAAAACTGACATCCGAATTTCATTATTGCAAGCCAAATCTTATCCTGATTTTGAAAGCTTAATGCGTTCAAAAAGATATGAACTAATTAAAGGCAGAGGTATTGCTTTTCGGGACTCAAAAAAGATGTACGTAAAGGGAAGTGACTTAGGTTATTCTTTAGCTACCATTGAAAAAATATTACAACAAACACATGCTCTAAAGCAACTCACTATACGCCAACAGATTCAAAAAGAATATGGGCTTCGAAAAGAACCTAAAATATCTCAGTCAAACGCAGCCATAGAAATGATACAGTCCAACCCTTCAAAGCATGATTCTATTCTTGAAATTTTATTGCGTCCTGAAAAAGATAATGATTACACTCCTCATCAGCTAATGCAGAAAAGACGTTCCTTATCTCAACACTAATAGTTTAAATTATATGGAAAAAGAAATCATTGAAACTGTCCTCATTGAAATATTGGACGAGCAGAAACAAACGAATCTTTTGATAGAAAATAACAACAAATTGTTGCAAAATTTTGACGAAAAATTAAAGAAGCAACAGGATATACATAAAGATGCTATTCTTACAAGATTAAACTCGATCACACAGCAATTGTCGAGTCATTCAAAACCTGTAAAAAGAGAGTTCAGAATCTTACTTTTCCCGGAACAAGGAACAGTCAATTATTATAAGGTTGTTTTCGGACGAATTTTCTTTTGGTTGGTAATGCTATGTATTGCCAAATATGCTTATCTATTGGGAGATAAATGGGTGTCAAAAAACCTAGAAATAAACAAGTACCAAAGGGCATGGGAAACCTATTATTTGAAGCAAAATAAAAAGGGACAAAAAGCCATGGAAGAGATATTAAACGAACCATTAAATGATCAATGAACTATGGTAGGTGTCAGAAATATTGTCCCTACTTTTTACCCCATTCCTCGAGAATTACGATGAGTAATTTGACCCTTTCTGTAAGAATCAGCAGATCCTGATATTTCACTGTATAATCGTCTTTGTAACGGCTATCGATATAAGCTTTTTGAAGTAGTGTAAAGAGCCTTTTTTCTGACTCTGTATACATGGGAAATACCTCATGTACCTTCCCATTCACCCAACTTGCATATCGCAACAATCGTTCGATATTGTGCGAACAACAATAGTAACCCATCCCTATTTTAATCATCGTTCCTAGAGCCTGTTCTGTTGCCTGATGTAGCATCAATAAAGCGAGTGAATATTGTTTTCTGATCCCATAAAGATCAGCCCCGGCCAAAAATTCTTGGGCCTTCGAAAAACCTGCTCGGTACTGCCTTTCTATCGTTGAACTTTCATCACTTGGATCATATTCACTTATGGGGGAAAACAATATGTTTTTAGGGTTGTAGATCACTGTTCCTGACTGAGCCACAAGTCGCGCAAAACGGTGATCTGTTTTCAGCCAGTGATGGAACGTGGCTGTCTCTAGAACAATGCAAGTAACCGGTACAGCAGGAGAACAAACCTGTTCAATTTGATCCTGCCAGTGAATGCTTGATTTTTGATGTAAACTACTTGCCAATACAAGAATAAAATAATCAGCCCCTAGCTCCGTCTCATATCCCGAAGGGCAGAACAGGCTCTTACTCATTTTCTTGTTCAAAGCGGATCCTAACAAGTAGATAATATCAGGTTGGATGACTTTTTCGATTAGCGAAATCAGCTGTTTCAAATCCAGAGACTGCCGATCCCTATCCAATAGATTGTTGTTATTTATTTCCATGATCGTTGGGATTTACAAAAGCTCTTACATGAATTAAGTGACAGGCTTCGAGCATCTTTTGTAAGCATTCTGAAATTCGAATCAATTCAAGATGAACTCCCATTTCAGCAAGACTATTTGCCGCAAGTGCATTGTTCAATAGGTAATGCAAAATCTCTTTCCATTCTTTTAATGATTGCTCTTTGGTTATCTTTCTGAGTGCTTTATAGGGATCACGGTACTCTTTGGCACTAAGCCAGTGTGGAACATACTCCCAAGGATTGGGTTTGTCATAGTTTCCGCAATACAGATGATATTGAGTGAGATCAGGATTGCAAGTTGATTTGGGCAACACTACCTGCTGAATTATATCATCATTACTTGTCAGGTCATAGATTGCTGATAATAACTGATGAAAATGATCAAAAAAGAACAAAAGATCATTGGGTGTTGATTTATTCCAGATATGCTCGCTTTCAGCAGCTTGAAGGGTGGACAATAGATAGCCTCTGGCTTGAGGAAGCGTAAAAGATTCAAAAAAATCATGGATCATCTTGTATTGCGCACTTTCAATATCGCTTTCTTGCTGGATGAGCTGGTTACTAGCTGTATTGTCATTACCAATTTTATAACTTTTCGTTTTTGCTTCTTGATGAATCAACCATGCCGCTTCAATCAGTTTTTCTACGTCATCCTGCGTAGTAACATGACTTGGCGCATCGTTATCATCCATACAAATCGCATCAAATACCATTTCTTTCAAACAAGCCCGGATTTGTGGAAGCGTATAGCATTCGAAAAAATGACCAATCACACTCAGGGGAGCTTCTATTTCAGCTACGGTAAGCCTTAATGGTTGGTAATGCCACTCGGGATATTGGGTCATGATCTGCTGTTTCAATCGCTCATTCATGGGTGTACGTTTTAACCCAAGTTCTCAAGTGCACGTTGACTATCCTATCTGCTAAGTAGGTATTTTAGCTAAAAGAGGGGTATTTACCCCGGTATTTTACCTGTCGATCTTTTAGTATATTTGTTGAAACGATTTAGACCATGGAAAAGACAATACATCAAGGACGAAATGTAAAGCGTTTTAGGGAAATGCTGGGTGTCAAACAAGAAGCCTTGGCGCTTGAACTAGGAGATGATTGGAACCAGCGTAAGATTTCTTTGTTGGAGCAGAAAGAACTAATTGAGGAAGAATTATTGTCGCAAGTGGCTAAAGTGTTGAAAGTACCAGTAGATGCAATAAAGAACTTTGATGAAGATGCAGCAATAAACATTGTTTCGAACACATTTACTGACTTTAGAGACAATGCCTCTGCGATTAATAATAATTGTGTGCTAAATTTTAACCCAATAGATAAAATTGTTGAACTCTACGAAGCATTAGTGAAAAGTGAGAAAGAAAAAATTGAGTTAATGCAGAAAATTTTAGATAAAATGGGGTAATTAATAGATTCAGAATCAATTGATGCGGGTGTATCCCCTTTAAATTAATTCACAATATATCATTTTTTTTACGAGCTTTACTATTAAGACGCATGAGAAAATAAAAAATTATAAACTCATTGCTATAACAAATATTTCCCCCTACTATTTCTATATAGCAATTAACTAGACTGATTGTGTATGATTACAATCGGGTTAATTGACAATTATGATTTAATTAGAACTTATTTAAGAAGGACAATATCCATATTGAAGTTATTTCAATTTCGATAGAGCCGAATTACGGTTAAGAACTTCTATTAAATCTCGAGTTAGCACGATTTCCCCGATTTCATCATTGCGATTACCCTATGCCTATACTTAATAGAATGTGAGTAATTGATCAAATGGAGGCAATCACCCATTGGGTTAATTATCATTTTGTAAATATGGCTCAGTTGCACAAAGCAAATATGGGTTTCCATATTATCTAATAAGGAAGTGGCAGGTAGCATATTTATTGAGCTAAGCTATTCTGCAAAACAGTAGAAGTTTAAGTATTGTATAAAGAACCTGTAGAATTAAATTTCGCAACACCTTTTTGACTATGACAAAAATCATGATTTGTGACGACCATCCCATATTCCGAAAGGGCTTGATTAAGATTCTAGAAAACAATGACAAGTTATCTGTGATTTTTGAAGCCAGTAGTGGAAATGAAGTGATCACCGCTTTAGAAAATGGAATCCAACCTGATATCCTTCTATTTGACATTCATATGCCACTTGGGATTAACGGATATCAATTGGCCAAATATGTTGGAAGAAAATTCTCGCAAATTAAAATGGTGTGTATTTCATTTTTTGCAGAAAAAATTAACATTGATTCAATGTATCGCTTAGGGGTTGTTGCATTTATTTCCAAAGACGATATTTCAGAGAAGTTATTCGGTGTTATAAATCGACTAAATGAAGATAATTCTTATAACGATACCATCGGATTGAAAAATGCTGACAAGCAAAACAATAATCAGAAAAACACAATATCGATTCTCGATTTGACAGCTAGAGAACTGGAAGCTGCTATTCTAATGAGTAGCGATAAGCCGTATAAGGAAATTGCTTCTCAAATGAAGATATCACCAAATACACTTGAAAATATAAGAGTAAGAATTTTCAGGAAAACAAATACAAAATCTAGAACTGATTTAGCAATTCTGCTATTAAAGGCAGGGCTACTAACCTAGATATACTATAGGGTGGAAAATCACCCCCGTATGTATAATAGACGGTAAAGCATATATAATATATTTATTAAGTAAACATTTTTTTTAATTCAAATCTGTTAAAATGAAAAAAGGTTTTTCAGCTAACCCTGAAAGAAGTAAAGCAATTGCTTCTGCTGTTAGTAAATTAAGAGAAGGGAATATCGATCTCTCTTCTTATGCTGATGGTCAAGGTGCTCCAACCTCAACTCAACAGTACTCACAAAGCACATTTGTACAGTACATCAGGTATGAGAAGACAATTGATCCAATGGATCCTATTGGGGGTTAATTATTAATTAAAAGGCATTATATAATACATATAATGCCTTTCATTCCATTTCAATCTATGCGAATTTCAAATGTAATTGTAAAAACAGCCAGCAGATGTAACTTGAATTGCACGTATTGTTATATGTACAATCAAGGTGATGAAACATTTTTGAAACAGCCAAAGTTTATGTCTTACGACACAATAGAATCAATGGCTCAAAAGATTTCAGATCATTGTGTCGAACATAACTTGCAATATTTCGAAATAACTTTTCATGGGGGTGAGCCATTGTTAGCACCTCCAGAACTTTATAGATTTTTAGTGGCTAAATGTAAGGCTATCATACCTGATAGTGTGAAACTTGGATTTTCGATGCAAACGAACGGAACTCTATTAGATGATGAATGGTGTAAACTTTTTAAAGAATTAAAGATTAAAGTTGGGTTTAGCATGGATGGGACAAGAGATGCCCATGATATGTATAGAGTTGACCATAAAGGGAGAGGGTCATATGAAAAGGTCGTTAAGGGCATTAAAATATATCAAAAAAATAACCCAAAATCAGGCGGTGTTTTAAGTGTTTTAAATATTGAAGAAGACCCAATTGAAATTTATGAAAATCTAAAATCTCTAAATATACCTTCTTATGGAATTCTACTACCAGATGTTAATTATTTAACAGCGGTTAAAAACAACTTTGATTTAGAAAATGATCCTATTCGGATGGCCGATTGGTTCATTAGACTTTTTGATCATTGGTACAACGATCAAGATACCAACAAACCCAACATAAGAAATTTTATAAACTTAATTGATCTTATCATTGGACGTACAGATCAAGGAACTGAAGCAACCGGAATAGGTAAAAACGATGTTTTGGTTATAGAAACTGATGGAGGATTAGAAGCCACAGATCCATTAAAAACCTGTGGGCATGGATTCACTAAGGATGGATTAAATATTAAGACCCATTCCATTAGCGACGCCTTGAATAGTAGGCTAATTAGATTGTATCAAAATAGCCACTATGCACTTACTAAAAAATGTCGTGTTTGTCCTATTTTAAATGTATGTGGTGGCGGATACTTGCCTCACAGATATCATCCACTTTCAGGGTTTAATAACACGACAGTGTATTGCGATGGCTTAATTAAACTCATAACACATATCCAAAACAGGATTATTGATTTATTGCCAGTAGCTTGTATTGATGAATTACAAATTGAAAAATATTCAGAAATTGATGTAAGGACTGCTATTAATTTAAATTTATCAAAAGCAGAACTTGAAGACCCAGAACTTGATGAATTGCTCGAATCTTTCAAAGTAAATTAGACAAACAATATGAGTTCTAAAAGAGTTAAAATCTATGTTGAAGAGCTTTTGGCTGAAGATAAAAGGATTGCTGTAAGTGCTGGTACTATGTTGGGAAATACTACCTATTATTGTGAAAATTCTTTTATACCTAAAGAACCATGGACTGAAATATCGAACGGCGAGTATAAGCGATTACTTTTAACCCGTGATCAAATTAAAGATCGAGATACTGTCGGAGTATTTAAAATACCTAACGATATTTTAAATAAGGCTAAACAAATAGGCATTGACAAATTATCTAATCAAAACCAAATCGCCCCGCTTTTTTTAAAGGAGAAAGAGTTGCTTGTTGATTTTAATGAATCCATTAATGATTTTCTACATTCAATTGCCATAAGAAAATGGCGAAAGCTTCATGGTCTGTTTGTTTCATCGCCAATTTCAGAACAAACTGTTGCTAAAGTTAGTACGGATTCTAAACTTATGGGTCTGCATATTGATAACACATTAAGTTTCGAAGTGACTAGTTTGGGAAGATCCCCCAATCGGATATGTTTTAATTTTGGAGAGGAAGATCGTTACTTATTATTTGTTGATCTTACCATCAATAGCATTTTAAACTTGCTAGAAGCAAAAGGAATACGAATAACTTCAAAAAATGGACAGAGAATTAGTGAGGCACAGATCACAGAATTATTTTTTAGAAATTTCCCAGACTACCCAGTTATAAAAGTCAAAGTTAAAAAAGGGGAATTATATATAGCTCCCACCGATAACATAATACACGATGGGGCTCATTATGGCAAGCAAAAGCCTGACATCTGTCTTGTCGTATTGGGATATTTTAGACCCTTTATTTAAAAGCCTGTGATTCGACAAAACAACCTCCTAAGTTCAGCTATAAAAGGAAGTAGTACTATTTTAATTCTAGTATACTGTTTTCTCTTATTTGAAATTATAAATATACTTTCAATGCCCTTCGTATTGGGCAAAGCTATTAACGGTATGCTATCACAGCATTTTTTTTGGGCATATTTTTTTGTATTGCAATATGCTTTAAATGGAGTTGTAGTAACACTAAGAAGACAGGTAGATACAAAATTGTTTACAAAGATTCACAACAAGCTGATATTCCAGGTCATTAGTCAATATAAAAATAATCAAACTGGGTATTCTGAAACCGTTGCCCGTGTAAGTTTACTCTACGGGGTCGTATCTTTCTTTGAAACAGATATTCCAAGCCTAGTGAAAGCCTCTATACAAATAGTTGGCGCATCATTAATGATAATCTATTATTCGAAATTACTATTTTTATTATGCTTGTTTTTTTTACTTCCACTCATCTTAATTAACATTCATTTTTCGAAAAGATTAGCTAAGATTACGAAACAGCTTAATAATAATATTGAGGAGCAAGCAGAAATTATAAAGAATGGAAGTATTTCTGAGATTCAACAGTACTTTGAAGTTAATCGTCAATCTAGAATTAAACAATCAAATTTAGATGCATTTAATTTTGCAAAAATGGAAATTCTTAGTGTAGTTATCATAGGTTTTGCTGTATACGTATTGTCCATTTCTCACGTAAAGTCTCCAGGCGATATATATGCTATTCTTGCCTACACTATCAAATATTCTTCTGGTTTTGATATTATGCCGCAACTAATTGATAAAGTTGTTTTTATTAAAGATCTACAGAAACGATTGTTATAACAACTCAGAACTAGCAATAAATGAAAAAAATAAACTTTATTTTAATATTATTTTTTTGGATTAATTGTTTGAATTCAGTTACTGGCCAAGGTAATCATATTATTACAGGTACTATAGTTGATGAAGACTCTATACCGGTAAGTCTAGCAACCATTTCAATTTATCCAAAGAAAGATAGTTTAAAATTAATATCACTCCAAACAGATGGGAAAGGTAAATTCAAATATATCTTTCCAGCCGGTTTTTACCACCTTACTGTTACACATCTCAATTATTATCCTTATAGTGAAGACATTGAAATTAACAGGTCAAGAGATATACTAATTATTGTAAAAAATATTATTAGCAAATTACCCGATGTTGTGGTTAAAGCAGAGGATAAGTTAATAACCCAAAAAGCTGATAGACTAATCTATAATGTTGAAAAGGCGATTCATTTAAGTGGGAGCACTTTGTGGGAAGTCTTAAAAAAAGTTCCAACTGTTAGAATTGATTTTAGAAATAGAATTTCTGTTAATGGACAAGGTGCAATGGTTATGATTGACGATAGGATGATTCGGCTATCGAATGAAGAGCTTGAGTCTATGCTTCAAGGTCTGTCCTCGGATAACATCATTAGTATTGAAGTGATTCCTATCCCACCATCTAAATATGATGCCCAAGGCGGTGCATTAATAAATATTGTAACCAAAAAAAAGCTTGCTGAAGGAATTAAAGGTACTATTCGTTCTGGCTTTTCCCAAGCTGAGTTTTCAAAATGGAATATTGGTACAGATTTATATATCAAGAAAAAGAAATTACAAACAAGTACGAGTTTAACACTTCGAGGCGGGAAAGCATTTGCTGATATTACTGATTATATTGATTATTTGGGTACATCTAATCAACTTATTTCTAAGTGGAATATTTCAAATATTAGAACTCGAGAGACATTGATGCCAAGTGTAAGAGTGGATGGTACATTTGAAATTGACTCACTTAAATCCCTCACTTTTTCAATGCTTAGCACTTATAATAATATTATAGAAGGATCTAGGGTGTCCAATACTTTGGTTTCAAACTCTCAATTAATCCTAGATTCTACAATGAGAAGTATTAATTCTTCCAATGGTTTTGAAGCGACCAATAACATCACATTGGGATATAATCAAAAATCGAATTCTAATGGTGGCGTCATTTCTGGGGAAATTGATTATTTAAACTTTAATAATCAACCAAATCAATTACTTAATAATAGGGTGTTCGACAAAGCAGGAATACAAATTAATGAATCACAACTAAAGCAGTATTCTATTCAAAAAATTGGTCTTCTTTCAGGAAAATTAGATGTTTTTCAACCTTTAAAAAATGGGAGCACGCTTGAGTATGGTTTGAAATTGGTCACTATAAAAACCAACAACAATCTCCAATCATTCATTTTTAATGCAGGTCTATTTGAACCTGACGTACTTCGAAGTAATGAATTTACCTATACTGAACGAATTGCTGCTGGCTATATTAGTTTTTCTAAAAGCTATAAAAATTTTGGTTTAAAAGGAGGCTTTAGAATAGAGCAAACTAATACCAATGGGGTTTCATCTACTTTATCAGCCGTTAATCGGAATTCTTATATCAATATATTTCCTTCCTTATTCATGAATTATAGAGCTGGGCAAGACTTGAATATAAATTTTGCTTTTTCCCGACGTATCGAAAGACCTAGTTTTTGGCGATTAAACCCTTTCGAATATTTTGTTACTCCTTATACGTCAATGAAGGGTAATCCATACTTAAGACCAGCTTACCCGTTACAGTTACAATTATCCCTGCTGTATAAGCAAAGAACATCGCTTTCTTTTTTTTACTTTAATACTGCAAATTTTTTTACAAATATTACCAATCAATCAAACGATAGCAAAACCCTACAAGACATTCAAGTAAATTTAAATAGAAGTATCAGTTATGGATTCAATTTACTAACTCCTATAACAGTTGTAAAAGATTTTTATACGGTTGATGCTTTATTGCAAGGTCAATTTCAAGATGAAAGCTCTTCTTATTTGGATAGTAGCTTTCGTAATCGAAACTTCAACTTATATTCTTCTATTACCAATCGATTGGTACTTTCTAAGCAAAAAGATATTCGAGCTGAATTTACCTTTTGGCATACCAGCCCTACGGTGCAAGGAATTTTCTCAGTGAAGGGGCAATCGGATTTATCAGCCTCTCTTCGATTCCCAATTTTAAAGAGGAATGGGACTTTGGCTTTTTCATTTGGCGACATCTTCAGAACGCAACGTTACATCATTGATGTAAACTACCGCAATCAAAGAAACGGGTTTATAGAAAGAAGAGATACCAAATTTGGAGCTGTTTCTGTAATTTACCGATTCGGGAATAAGCGAACTTTTAAACCAAAAAGTAAGAAAGATTCAGGAATTGAAGACGAAACAAGAAGATTAAAATCTTGAACTACTGTATCAACTCTAACTTAGTAGATATACTTTTAAATCAATAGTGTATATCGAAAGTACAATCGATTTATTATACAGCTAGTTTCCCATTATTTATAGCCAGCTAAAAATGCAAAATCAAGCTTAGTTAATTAGTTTATCCCTTAACCGTTTCATATCCGCGCTGATTTTAATATCTAAAATTTTAGCATAATGCTGTGTCGTCTTCAAATTTCGATGTCCTAACATCTTCGAAACAGTCTCAATTGGCACACCATTACTCAAGGTAACAGTTGTAGCAAATGTGTGCCTAGCAATATGAAAGGTCAGGGTTTTATGAATTTTGCAGAGATCAGCAATCTCCTTTAGATAAGCATTCATTTTTTGGTTGCTTAAGATAGGAAGTAACCTGTCTTGTAATAAACATTGAGGGTTATTGGCATACTGATCTATTATCTTTAGAGCCGGAGGCAATAACGGTATTTTAGCCGTAATGTCTGTTTTTTGACGCCGACTCACCACCCATTTTTCACCATCCACACCAATAATGATTTCGCTTCGCCTTAGTTTTTGAACGTCCGCATAAGCCAGCCCAGTGTAACAACTGAACAAAAAAATATCTCTTACTAAGTTGAGTCTTTCTACAGAGAATTGTTTGGATGATAATGCTTGTAATTCATATTCAGTTAAGACAACTCTTTCAACTTCTCTTTTAGTCATTTTGAATCCCAGAAAGGGATCTCTTTGCAGCCACCCGTTTAATAAACAACGATTCACAATTTTTCGAAAATTGCTCAAGTACTTCATAGATGTATTGTGATCACATTTACGAACACTCTTAAACCAGAATTCATATTCAGAGATAAATTCATAATCGAGTTTATTAATATCGATATCAGATACTTTATACTTGCATTCCAAGAAGGATTGTGTATGTCTAAAGGAGGTAATGTATCGTTCTAGCGTTCCTGGAGCATATTCTTTTCCGACAAGTTGTGACATTTGATCGTTGTGGTGTTTGAAAATTTGCATTAACATGTATTTTTGGGTACTGATCTCTTGTCCCAATAGAACCTTTTTAATGTTTTCAGCTGTTACAGGATGATCGTTTTGTTCTAATTGTTTACGAGCTTCATATACTTTTCTTTGTAAAACATCCAAATAAGAATTCAAAGATTTAGCTTGTTCTGTCTTCCCATCCATTCTTCCTGCATTTGTATTCCAAGAGTTCGAATCGCATTTTCTTTTGAGAGAAATGTCACAAGCAACCCCATTTACTGTTACCCGTAAATAAACAGGACGCTCATTTCCATTGAGTTTTTTTGATTTTTTGAGGTAAAAAAACAACCCAAAACTTTTTTCCATTTTACGCACTTTAAAGGATGATAAAATTACGTTTATCGTACACCTAGAATCAATAGTTGCTTTCTTATAAAGTGTTAATAAAGAATGACTTGCGTAAGTTTTAGTGCGTCTTTTGTAAAATGGAGTGAACTCCACGATTTACGCGCTCAACTAGGGTCGTAAAATGGGATAAAATAGGGTAATGCTAAAAAGCAAAAAGCCCGCAAACACTTGATTTTGCAGGCTTTTTTACCTTTAGTTTATCTTATTAAATTGATTCTGGCAGAGAGGAAGGGATTCGAACCCTCGATACGGTTTCCCGTATACACACTTTCCAGGCGTGCTCCTTCAACCACTCGGACACCTCTCTGTTTATTTATTTTATATAAAGAACTAGGTTTTTGCACAGAGATGGGATTCGAATGCCGACGCTTGCGGTCGGCACCGAGACATCCGCTGTGGCGAATCGTCTC
>Ga0208492_1000656_pt1 | contig 27125 bp, 17 predicted proteins | sample Subbioar_CSW14AB_FD_184820 | JGI IMG/M metagenome (GOLD analysis project Ga0208492, IMG submission 184820) | Serpentinite rock and fluid subsurface biosphere microbial communities from McLaughlin Reserve, California, USA - CR12Mar_CSW14AB (SPAdes) | ecosystem: Environmental > Terrestrial > Deep... | reverse complement strand
ATCTGAACCGTTCGTCGATGCCCGAGGTCTCCGGGGGTGCGGGCATCCTCGTCGATCCCGAGGACGATCATGCGATCGCGGCCGCGTTGCGGCTCGTCGCGCTCGACGACGCGCTCGCCGCGAAAATGCGCGCCGACGGCCTGCAGAAGGTCAAACAGTTCCGCTGGAAGTCGACCGCGGAGAAGACGCTCGCGATCTATCGCGAGGTGCTCTGAGCCCGAGGCCCGAGCCGCCGCCCGACCAGTCGGGTGGCATCGATCAGGCGCGCGCGCGTCACCGCGCTTCGCTCCTCCTGGGAGCGACGCGGGACACGCGCGCTGCGCTTCACTTCACTTGGCGGCGGGGGCCGAAGCGGCTTCAGCGGCCTTCTTCGCGCGCCACTGAGCGAGTTTCTTCGTGCGACGCTTCTTCTGCCAGAGACGACGGGGGGGATCCTGCGGTGCGGCCATGGGCGCGCAACCTACTCGTCTCGAGGCGGTTGTCCAGCGAATCAGGCAGGCGGAGTGGCCGGAATCGGCCCCAGACCGGTCGAAATGCCTCGGCAGACCTCCCGATTCGGGCCGCAACCGCACTCCGTCGGCCCTGTCTCGGTGAGGGTGATCGGGTGCCGTTCGGAGGGGCCGGGCCCGAACGCTTCTTCGATGTCGAGCGCGAGACCGTTGCACGACAGTTTCGTCCGACCGAGCCTCAGGGTGCTTCCAAACACGGAAATTCCGGCGCGCGCGCTCCCTTCGACCAGGCTCTCGTCGAGCACGGCTGTCGAGGGGACGGGACTGCCGTCGAGGGTGAGGGATTGGGCCGACACGACGATCCCGTCGCCATAGAGCCCGGCCCCGCTGGCGCGCGTGTCTCGCACGACCGAGCGGGCGACGTCGACCGTTCCAGAGCCGACGAAGAGCCCGGCCAGGTCGGAGCGCTCGATCAACACGTCGAGGAGGGTGCCCTTCGGCGCTCGAGGGGAGAGCGTCGGCGGGGCGAGCACGATTCCGACGCCGTTCGCGCCGTTGTTCACCAGAGGGTGGGTGTCGCGAACGATCGTCCGTTCGATGCGGGCTTCGCCGAGCACCAGGACCCCGACGCCGGCGCTGCGCTCGATCCACGCGTCGGATAGAACGAGCCGCGCAACGCGCGCCGCGCTGCTCGCGAGCAGGATGCCGTCGCCGCGCAGGCCCGCGTCGTCCGGGCGGGTGTGGGAGATGATCACGCGTGAGAGGGTCGCGTCGGTCCCAGAGGCACTCACGCCGAGGCGCCCGTTGTTTTCGAGTCGTGCGCCGTCGACGACGAGCGTCACCCCGTCCACGCCGACGCCGCCAATCGCATTCCCACGCAGGATCACGTCGACGAGCTCGAGCCGCTTGCCGGTGCTCGGATCGGCGGCCGCACATGCGCCGCATCCCTGACCCGAAGTGGCGCGCGTGTCGGTGACGATCGTGCGTCCGACCGTGGCCGAGGAGCCGTCGATGGAGACTCCGCGTCCCGTCGCGTCCCTGACCATGCTCGAGGCGATCGCGGCCGTGGTGCCGAACGCGTAGATCCCCGACGCCTTGGTGCGTCGAACCGTCGTGGTGCGGACCTCGAGCGGCGCCTCGATCGCAGCGATGCCATTCGAGGCGGTGTCCTCGATCACCGCACCGTCGATGGAGATCTTCGAGGGAAGCGGCGCCGCGTGGGGCATGCCGATACCAACGGCCTCGGCCCCGGCGAGGTCGTGCACCCAGGCCTCGGCGACCGTCAGTGTCGCACCGAGCGTGACGATGCCGGCGCCTGCGCGCTCCACGATCACGCGCCGCACGCGCGCCTCGCCGGTGCTCTTCGTACTGCTCGACCCGCCCGCATAGATTCCGTACCCCGAGACCGCGCCCGGCCCGTCGGTCACGTCACGGATCACCGCGTCGTCGACGGAGAGCGTGCCGCCGTTCGAGGCGATGCCCGCGTCGCGGACCCGCTCGATCGACACGCGGCGGATCGTCACGGTCCGACCGACTGCGCGCGCCCCGATCCCGAGCTCGCCGGTGTCGTGGACGTGGAGCTCGGAGAGGCTCGCGTTGGCCCCGTCGACCATCACGCCGCGGGCCGGGCCGGTGATCGCGAGGCCGGCGATCGTCGCGTCGGCGCGAACGAGGATCGCTGCGGCACCGTCGGCGGAGGAGACGCCGCGGATGAGCGTCTTTTCGGGGCAGACGCCATGCAGGGTCACTCGTCGATCGATCGACACGTCTTCCACGTACGTTCCCTCGGCGAGCGCGAGGGTGTCGCCGTCCTTGGCCGCGGCGAGCGCTGCGGCGATCGTGCGGAACGGCCGCGCGGTCGAACCGTCGCCACCCTCGCTCGCAGCCGCATCCACGCGGAGCGCGCTGCTCGGCGCGCTCCAGCCGCAGTCGCCGATCGGGGCGCAGGTCGCGTCGCCGGGGAGGGCGAGCTCGGATGCACCGCAGGTGGCCGCGGGCAGGACGACCTTGCAGCCGCCGGTCCCGTCGGCAGCAAACCCCTTCGGACAGAGCTCCACGCCGATGGCCGTGCACCCTCCGCCGAGACGCGGCACCGCGGTCGCGCCGCAGTCGTCGAACTGCGGCACACACGCGGGGCCGACGCTTGCGTGGGTCGCCGGGCAGGGGCGCTCGGTCCAGGGCGGCCCGAGCGTCGACGGGGCCACCGGCGGGGCGTCGACCGCGCCGCACCCGCCAATCAGGAGGACCAAAGTCACCGCGAGCCACGTCGGGGCGCTCACCGGTCAAGCATCGCACGCGGAGATTCTCGGTGGATCCCGCAGGTCGAGAACATCCCGACAATTGTCCTTGCGCAGGTTGGGGGACGATGTCATACATGCGCCCACGTTGGGTCCTTACTGAACCCCTTCTTGGAGCCAGTCATGAACCGCTTCCTCTCCCAGCTCGCTGCCCTCTCGGTGTGTGCGTTCGCGATCGCTGCAGGAAACGGCTGCGCGGTGCAGCCCGAGACCGGGGACGAGGAGTCGGAGGTCGTCGAATTCGAGCAACCGTTCACCAGTGACGTTGCGACGTTGCTGGACTTCGAGTTCGACGGCGAGCTGCTGACCAACTCCAACACGAACCTCAAGGGGCAGGTTCGTGCGCAGATGCTCTACACGGTCGGTCACATCAACGCCGAGCCCGGCGTCGCGCGCCTCGATCGGCTCGCATTGACCAACCTGACCGTCGCCGCAGCCGGCTCGCTCTACCGGGTGCGCTACCACGCCAGGCTTCCCGTCGCGTGGGGCAGCAAGACCAACCTGCCCTCGAGCTACACACTCACCCTCCCGCGCCGCGTCGACGCCGCGGGGCAGAACGCGTTCACCACGAAGTACGCCGCCACCTGCGCGGACGACGCGCACGACGCGAACGTGAGCAACTTCTGGTACCACTACCGCCCGCGCCTCTCGGGGTGCTCGCTCGCCCCCGCTGACGTGGTCACCGCCAACGCGACCGCGAAGGTGAGCAGCGAGAACGTCATCGCCAAGTACCCCGAGTTCCACAAGGTCTGGGAGGACGGCGCGCTGAACGTGGTGTCGATCTTCGGAAAGTACGAAGACGGCGCGACCACCGCGGCCGACGCCGGCATCTCCGCGTACAACGAGTTCACCACGGCGGTGAAGGCGGCGTTCCCCGCGGCGCAGATCACCACGGCGTCGACCTCCGACGTGACGTTCAAGGTCGATCTCGGCGGCGGCCGTCGCCTGCAGATCGTCGCGCTCCTCGTCGACAACGTGCGCACCGCGCCGGCCTCGTTCGACCAGCGCTACTCGGAGCTCTCGCCCGGCGCCGACGTCATCGTCTACAACGGCCACGCCGGTCTCGGCGCCAACGTGCGCGCGCTCTCGCAGAAGGGGAAGTTCTTCCCGGGCAAGTACCAGATCTTCTTCATGAACGGCTGCGACACGTTCGCCTACGTCGACGGCGCGCTCGCGCAGGTCCGCGCGACGCTCAACCCGGACGACGTCGCGGGCACGAAGTACATGGACATCGTCTCCAACGCGATGCCCGCGTACTTCATGAACATGTCCGAAGCGTCGCTTTCGCTCGTTCGTGCGCTCGCGAATCCCGCGGCACCCAAGAGCTACGGCACGATCTTCCGCGAGATCGACGCGTCGCAGGTGGTCGTGGTGACCGGCGAGGAGGACAACCGCTTCTCGCCGTCCTACCGGCCGAAGTCGAGCTGGGGCGGCTTCCACCAGACCGGCGCCGTGAAGAAGAGCGAGGAGGTCGCGTTCGTGACCGAGACGCTGCCGCCCGGCACCTACAGCTTCACCATGACGCCGGACGCCTCCGCCGCCGGCGGCGACGCGGATCTCTACGTGCGCGCCGGCGCCGCGCCGACCGCGACCGCGGCGTACAAGTGCAAGTCGTACGTCTACAACTCGAACGAGCGCTGCGTGTTCACCGTCACCGCGCCGACCGTGTTCCGGATGATCGCCAAGGGCGACAAGCTCGGCGTCACCTCGTCGTTCCGGATCGACGCGTTCGCGCTCTGAGCTTTGCGCTAGGCTGCTCGGCCCGTGACCGAGAAGCTCTACTGGAACGACCCGTTCGCGCTTTCCTTCGAAGCCACGTTGCTCGCCATCGCGAGCCACGGTGGGGCGCCTTCGCTCGTGCTCGACCGCACGCTGTTCTATCCCGAGGGTGGCGGGCAGCTGGCCGATCGCGGTGCGCTCGAGCTCGGAGGGCGCGTGCTCGCCGTCAAGGAAGTGCAAATCGACGACGACGGCACGGTGCACCACCTGGTCGAAGGCCCGCTCGAGGACCTCGTGGTGGGCGGTACGGTGAGCGGCCGTGTCGATCGTGATCGACGTCGCGATTTCATGTCGCAGCACACCGGACAGCACGTGCTCTCGCGTGCGCTGATCGAGGCTGCGCAGGCCGAGACGGTCTCGTCGCGTCTCGGCGAGGTCGGCGCCACCATCGACACGCCGCTCGCGAGCCTCGACGACTCCGTGCTCGCCCGGGCGGAAGACCTGGTCAACGATCTGGTCCTCGAGGACGTGGTCGTGCGCACGCACTACCCCACGCCCGAGGAGCTCGCCGCCATGCCGCTCCGCCGCGCGCCCAAGGTCGCCACGGGCATTCGGATCATCGAGGTCGAAGGATTCGACTTCACCCCTTGCGGTGGGACGCACGTCACGCGCACCGGTCAGATCGGCCCGGTCCGGATCACCGGCGTCGAGCGGTACAAGGGCGGCACCAGGGTCAGCTTCCTCGCCGGTCGTCGCGCGCTTTCGGATGCACGAGGCAAAGACGCGATCCTCCGTGACCTCGCCAAGGCGTTCACCTGCGGCGCCGCGGAGGTCCCGGCGGCGATCGGCAAGCTACGCGCGGATCTCAAGGCCCGCACCGACGGGTTCGCGACCGCGCGCGGCGAGCTCGTTCAGCTTTTGGCCGAGAGCATCCTGGCTGCCCACCCGGTCGATCCGCTCGGCACCCGCATCTTCGTCTCGCGCGAGGGCGACGATCTGCCCACGCTCCGCGCGCTCGCGGGCGCGCTCGCCCGTCGCCCCGACGTGATCGCATTCGTCGCTTCGCGTGATCCGAGCGGCGACGTGCTGCTCGTGGTCGAGCGCGGCAGCGCTCCCGCATCCAGCACCTTCGACTGCGGCGCCTGGTTCAAGAAGGCTGCCGCGAGCGTCGGTGGGCGCGGCGGCGGCAGACCAGACCGGGCCGAGGGGCGACTCCCGAAAACCGCCGATCTCGCGACCTTGGTGACGATGTGAGGACGCTGGGCTGGGCGAGCGTGCTGCTCGTTGCCTGCGCCGGAGGCAACGCCCAACCTGCGACCCGGGCCTCCGCCCCTGGGCCCTCCGAGCCCCGCGCGGACGCGTCGATCGCGGTGACGGACGCGAGCGCCGACGCGACGGAGGTCGCGAGGGAGCCGCAGACCGGATGCGGCTGTACCGACTACGCCGATCCGACGCCGGTCGGAACACTCCCGCTGGTGCTCGACGAGACCTCCGGCCTCGCGGCCAGTCGCAAGAACCGCGGCGTCCTCTACGCGCACAACGACTCGGGCGACACCGCGCGGATCTTTGCCCTCGACGAGAAGGGCGCGTTGCTCGGGGAGATCGCTTTCGGAGGCGCCACGGCAGTCGATTGGGAGGACCTCGCGGTGGGTCCGTGTCCGGCCGGATCGTGCGTTTGGGTCGGCGACGTGGGCGACAACCACAAGTCGCGCAGCGACTACGCGCTCTACCGGATCGCCGAGCCGTCGCTCGATGGAACGCCGTTCGCCAAGCGCACGGTTGCGGCCGAGAAGTTCCCCTTCGCGTATCCCGACGGGCAATGGAACTGCGAGACCGTGCTCGTCCACCCGAAGACGGGCGAGGTCTTCCTCGTCACCAAGGTCGGAATGAGCGCGGCGGGGGTCTACCGATTCCCCACGAAGCTCGTTGCTGGCACGCCGGTGACCCTCGAGAAGGTCGGCGCTGCTGCCGGCACCGCGATGAGCCTGGTCACGGGCGGTGACATTTCGCCCTGCGGCGATCGAGTGCTGCTGCGCACCTACTTCTCGCTCTTCGAGTACGCCATCCCACCCGGCAAGAGCATCGCCGAGGCCCTGGCCACTGCGCCCACGAAGGTGCCGGTCGCCAAGGAGCCGCAGGGCGAGGCGGTCGCTTTTCGTGCGGATGGCCGCGGGTACTTCACCGCGCCCGAGGGCAACGCGGTGACCTTGTCGGCCAACGGTTGCTTGCACTGAGATTCACCGATTCACTTCGCGTTGGTGAAGAACGCGCGCATGCTCGGCTCCTGCGCGTCTCGTCGCGCCACACACAGGCGCATGTACTCGAGCGCGCTCGCGAGGTTGCGCGGTCCTCCGTCGAGGGCGGCGATCCTGGGCGTGAAGAACGCCTCGACCTCCGCGACGTGCGGCTCGTCGCAGAACCGCACGTAGTAAGGGAGCGCGCCGGCACGAGCGGGCGAGAGCCGGGTGACCACCAGGTCGAAGTTGGCGCGGAGCCACGCCCACGCGGCGAGGCGCGTCTCGAGCGTGCCGAGCTGGATCGAGAGGGGAAACAGCACCTCGTTGGCGCGCAGGCGAACGTCGAGCGTCAGTGCTTGCGCGCGCGCGGCGAGCTTGGACTCCTTGAACGAGCCGAGCCCCGTCAGCAGGCGCCCGCGCACCAGCGCGTCGTCGGACCTCTCGAGTTGCGCGAGGAGCGCATCGAAGAACTTCGCGTCGCCCTCCTCGGCGGCCACCGCGACGGCGACGTTGGCGAGGTTCGGATCGACCGCCTCCGGGTGCAGCTTGCCGTCGGTGCCGAAGCCGACGTACGCACGTCCTCGCTTGGCCGCCTCCTTGCGCACTGCGGGGTCCTTGGCCGTCAGCGCGAGGAACGAGAGCACGTTCTGGCGGAGCAACGTGCGCTCGGGGGTCTCGGTCTTCGATGGGGTGAACCCGAGCGTGGCAGCCGCCTTGCCGTAGAGCTTGCGTGACCAGCTCTCGACGTGCGCGCGCAGCGGCGTGCCGTCGAGCCAATCGCGGGCGGATCCGAGGATTCCGATCGGCGCGGCGGCGATCGAGGGGATCGGATCGCTGGCCATCGGCGCGAGATCGCCGAGGACGTCGTCGGCCTTCGCCGTGCCCCGCGCGAATCCGGCGCTGACCGCGTCGACGACGGCGAGGCGCTCGCGTGTCTCGAGCTTCGGCCAGGCCGTGGTCAAGAGCGCCCGCAGCTGCTCGCGAGGGAGACCGAACCGGTAGTAACCGGCCGCATCCGCGTTGGGGAGCACCCACGCAGGGCACTTCTCGAGCGGCAGGGCGATCGAGCCCTTGGCCTCGGTGAGCAACGCGCATCGCTCGCCGATGGTCTTGCCGTCGGGGAACCGCACGCAGATCGGGACCTGCCAGGTCACCGACGGCTGGCCGTGGGAGCCGACGGGAAAGAACCGTGATTGGGTCAGCGCGAGCTTCGGGCTCCCACCACACTCGAGCCTGGCGTCGATCCACGGGACGCCTGGACGATCGAGGAACGTGTGGAACGCTTCGCCCACGTTCTTCTTGTCCGGGCTCGCAGCCGCCGCGAGGGCGGCGAGGAGATCGTCGGCGACCGCGGTGCCGTGGGCGTGGGCGGCGAGATGCGCCCGAACGCCCGCCTGGAACCGCTCCTTGCCGAGCCACCGCTCGAACATCGAGAGGACCGCGGCGCCCTTCTGGTAGGTGATCGAATCGAACGCGTTGAAGATGTCGTGATCGCTCTCGATCGGCTGCCGGATGGCCCGCGCGCTGACCAGGGCGTCGACCGTCATCGCATCGTGGATGCGATCGAGCAGGTAGACGTCGGCCTTCATTTCGGGTTTCCACAGCTGGAGGGTGCGGGTGCCCATCCACGTGGCGAACGCTTCGTTCAGCCAGATGTCGTCCCACCAGGGCATGGTCACGAGATCGCCGAACCAGTGGTGGGCGAGCTCGTGGGCCATCACCCCGGCGAAGCCCCGCTTCTGCCCGACGGTGGCGGTCTTCTCGTCGACGAGGAGGAGCGATTCCTGGAACGTGATCGCGCCGGCGTTCTCCATCGCGCCTTCGCGATCGGGGACCGCGATCACGTCGAGCTTGTCGTACGGGTAGGCGATTCCGAACCAGCTCTCGAGCGTCGCGACGATCTCACCCGTGTGCGCGAGCGTGTAGCCGAGCTCTTTGCCCCGCCCCTTCGCGGCGACGGCGCGGAAGGGCAGCGGCGCCTTGCGAACCGCGTTCGGCGCGATCGGCGCGCCCTCGACGACGTCGAGTGGGCCCACGGCCCAGGCGAGGAGGTACGTGGGGAGCGGCGCGGTCGGAGCGAAGGTCACGCGACCTTTGTCGCGCGCGAGCTCTTTGGTGTTGGCGATGGCCGCGGCGCCCTCGGGGACGACGAGCGTGACGTCGAACGGTGTCTTGAACGAGGGCTCGTCGAAGCACGGAAACGCCTCGCGCGCGTCGACGGCCTCGAACTGGGTGAAGGCATACGCGTCGGCCCCACGCACCACGCGGTAGAGGCCATGGAGGTGACCTCCGAACGCCGCATCCCACTCGATGTGCAAGCGTGCGCGTCCGGCCGCGGCCGGCTTGCCGAGCTGGATCGCCGCGATACCGGACGAGTGCACCTCGAGGTAGGTGCCGTCGATCGGCGGACCGCCCTCGGGGGTCAGCGTCACGCGCGCGACCTTCAGATCCTTGCCGTGGAGAAAGAACGTGCGCGTCGGCCGGGTGAGCTCGACGTCGATGTCCTCGCGACCGGAGAACCGAGCGACCGTCGGGTCGAGGTGGAGCTCGAGGGCGTAGCGGCGCGGCCGGATGTGGGTCGGCAGGTGGCCGAGCGGGGGGGCGAGGAGGGGCGGTTCGGGCACCGAGGCGAGCACCAGAGGCGGAGTGCTCGTGGAAGGAACCGGTACGGCCTGCGGCCCGGTGGGGGCTCCCGCGCATCCGAGCACGAGGGCAATCGAGGGACCGAGGCGGCGCACCACCTCCATGATTCACCGCGACGCGCGCGCGCTGCAACGGCGGCTCGACGCCTGCCCGTGGCAGCGGCACAAGGACCTCGATGGGTTACGACTTGTGGGAGCTCGCCGCGCTCGGGTCCCTCGTGGTCGGCGTGTGCGCCCTGCTCGTCTTCGGGCACGTGCAGTTCTGGGTCGACCGCCTCGGGCTCCCGCTCCCCTACGCGGTCCACGAGCGGATTCGTTGTGGGGACGGCGTCACCATCGAGCTGCGTCGGGTGCCCATCCCAGACGGCGTGCCCCGCGCGGCGCTCCCGCCGGTCGTGCTGGTTCACGGAATCGCCGCCAACCACCGAAACCACGACATTCATCCCGACTATTCTCTTGCGCGATTTCTCGCAAGCCTCGGCCGAGATGTGTGGCTGCCCACGCTTCGCTGCGCCGAGCCCGGCGTGTTGCCGGGGCACGACGTGCGGTTCGTCGGGATGGCCAAGAACGACATCCCTGCGACCATCGAGGAGGTCCTCGCGCGAACCGGGGCGAAGCAGATCGATTACGTCGGCTTCTCCATGGGGGGCATGCTGATCTACGCGGCGCTCGACCGCACGGTTCCCCACGAGCGCATCCGTCGCCTGGTGACCGTCGGCTCGCCGGCGGAGCTGAAGCCCAAGTTGCCGGTTCCCCGGGTCGCGCGGTTCGTTCCGCAGTGGCTCGTGCCTCGCGTGCCGTTCCGCTTCCTCGCGCGTGTCTTCGCGTTCGCGTCCGAGTGGTTCACCACGCCCTGGCACTCGTGGGTCCTCAACACCCGAAACGTCGCCACGGGGATCACCCGGCTCGCGCTCGTGGACTGCATCGAGGACATCCCGGCTGGGCTGCTCTTCGACTTCATGGTGTGGACGACGAGCGACGGCATCGTGCGCGTCGACGGCGAGCCGACGCTGTCACGCCTGCCGGCGATGGACATGCCCGCTCTGTTCGTCGCAGGCTCGGCCGACGCCCTCGCGCCGCCGAGCGAGGTCCGGCACGCGTTCGACGCGTGGGGCCAAGAGCACCCCGTGGTGCCCAAGCGATTCGTCGTGCTCGGGCGCGACTACGGCAACCACGAGGATTACGGCCACGGCGATCTCGCCCTCGGCGTGCACGTGGGCGTCGAGCTGTTCTCGCCCATCGCGCGCTTCCTCGGGCCCGACGACGCCGAGCACGAGGCGAGGGGGCCCATGCTAGGCGCCGCAGCCCAGCGCGAGATCGACGCGCGCCAGGCAGTCGCTCAATAGAGGTAGTTGAGGCCCACGCCGATGAGGTCGGCGGTGGCGGTGTACGTGCCGCCGTTGACTGCCTCGAGTTGTGCGTTGCCCTTCAGCGGGTTGATGCGGGGGATGCGCGCGTCCTCGGGTGCGACCTCGACCCTGCTGGCGAAGGTGTGGGCGATGACCGCGTCGAGCCGCAGCCGTTTGCCGATGAACAAACCTCCGCCGAACGAGAGGGTGGTCTTCGCGAAGTCGAGCGACGACAGGGACATGTATGCGGGAGGCACCGCCGACGTCTCGTACGAGAGGCCCGTGCGCAGGGCCATCCGGTAGCCACCCCCGACGAACAGCCACTCGCCGCCGATCCGGAACGAGTCCGAATCCACGTAGTTGCGGGGGATCTCGATCTTCGGCATCGCGACGGATTTCGGCGCGCCGGTGATGCCCTCGAGGTAGATGTCCTGCGGTTGGGCATCGATCGACTTGTGCTGCGACCAGAACTCGTGGACCCAGGCGACCTCGACGCGTAGATCGCTCGACGCGTTCTTGTCCTTGGCGTTGGCCAGCGGCCGGAACTCGACGCCGAGGCGGAAGATGCCGGGGAGGACGAAGCGTACGTGTGCGTTCTCGCCGCGCACGCTCGCGCCGTCGAGCGCGACGCTCGTGGGCAGGCGAACCTTGATGGTGGCCGGCGCCGAGATCACCATCGGCAGCTGTCCGCTCACGCCGATGCGGACGTGCGGATCGGGCTCCCAAATCGACCCGCCGTTGAGCGTCGGGGCGAACATCGGACCGACGCGCATCTGGCTCTGCGCGTCCCACTCGGGCTGCTCGGGGGCGCCGAGCAGGCGATCCTGCGGGCTCACGCTGAAGGTGACCTTGGTCTGGAAGTAGCCGACGAGCGCGAAGGCCCCGAGGCCGAGGCGGAGGGTATCGGTGGGCTTCCAGGCGACCCAGCCGCCCGGGATGCCGAGCGCGGAGCCGTCGAAGCCCGCGAGCGTGTAGCGCGCCGGTGAGGGTTGACCGTCGTCGGTGCGCTCGGCGTAGCTCGCGAGCAGGACGTACGGCGCGATGAAGCCTGCGGCGACGGTCCAGCGCTTCTCGACTCCGAGCGTCTTGGAAATGGCCATCGTCGGCAGCGGGAGGAAGCCGGAGCTCCCGCGCACCTCGGGCGACTGCACCTGGCGCACGGTGTTGTCGGCATCGACGATGCGGAGGTTGCGCACGTAGGTGTTCTGGGCGCGCAGCCACGCGAAATCGATCAACATCGCGTCGCCCGCGTCGGCGATCCCCGCGGGGTTGAACCAGATGCCGTGCAGATCGTCGACCCCGGCGACGAACGCGCCGGCACGCCCCATCGGCCGCACGCCGCGATCGCTGAACCAGAGGCCAGCGGCCGACGCTTCAGCAGCGACGACGCTCACCACTGCCGCAGCTGTAGCTGCGCTCATCCACCGCGCGATGGGTCGAAGGTCGAAGGTCGAAGGTCGAACGAGAGTCGATCGGATTCGACTTTCGACTTTCGACTTTTGACCCTCGAGGCGTTTCGAGTCCGAGGGCGGTGCAGTCACTGCTGAGCGGTTTGACGTAATCGAGGAGCGATGACTCACTGGCCGGCCTGGTTCGCGGTGGCTTGCTTGACGACTTCGTAGACCTGGACGAGCCCGCGTTCGGGGTGCAGGCAGAACTCCGCAATCTCCTTGGCGATGTTGCGGTAGTCGTTGCCGGCGAGCTTCTCTTTCGAGGTCGGGTCGGCGCGGTTCACGTCGGCGATGACGCTCATGATGGTCTCGATCGGCGTGCGCAGGTCCTTACCCTCCTTGCCGTAGGGCAGGAGCATGCGCTTGAGGATGAAGTCGATCGTGCGGTTGGGGTCGATCTCCCGCTTGCAGATCTCCTTGCCCTTGTCGTCGTGCGCGGTGGCGAACACGCGCGCGAGCGACTCGACGCTCGCATCGGCGAGCCCGCGAAGCACGACCTTGCCCTGCTCGTCGACGACCGCCTGCGAGGCGGCGCTGCTGACAATCCGGTAGAGCGGCTCGAGGTTGGTGTCGTCATCGAGCACTTGCAGGAGATCGACCGCCGCCATCAGCGTGGTCGTCTGCGCATCGTTGTCGGACGCCGAGTCGAGCAGGTACGCGATGAGCTTCTCGATCTCGACCCGCGCTCCGTCGTCCTTCCGAATGGCGTCGAGCAGGTCGACGACGCTCGCCGCAGTCGGGCCGCCGAGCGAGCTCTCGACGCTGGCCGTCAGCTCCTTGCTCGCCCAGGTACACTCCTTGGTCGGGTCGGGGCAGTGCGCCGCGATCTGCGCGCGGGTGAGGTCGAGGATCAGCGGGAGGATCTTGGTGATCGCCGGGTCCTTGAACTTGGAGTCGTTCTTCGCCCCCTCGACCGTGAGCAGCTGATCGACCAGCTCGGAGCGCGCCTGGCGCCAGGGCGTGAGGCGCGAGGGGTCCTTGGGATTGGCCGCGGCGTGATCCGCGAAGGTCTTGTCGATGCCCTTGAGGGCGTCGATGAAGAGGTAGATCGGCGTGACCTGCGGGTTCTTCTCCCCGTCGTTGCGCACGGAGAACGCGTTGCCGCGACGGTCCTTCAGGCCCGGCACTCGCTTCGGGTCGACGACGACGCGGACCGCCTCGGCCATGGCCTGCACGCCGTCGACGTCGTGGCTCTTGGTGCAGACGTTGGTCTTCGGGTCGAAGCCGTCGCAGTGCTTGACCTTGATCTTCTGGAGCGCGTTGACGACTTCGTAGAGGGTCGGGAACAGGTCGGTCTCGAGCGCCTCGGCGAGGAGCGCTTCGTAGGAGGACGCGCCGTCCTGCGAGCACCAACGGGCGTTGGTCTTCGGCAGCGACGGATCGCACTCCTCCTTGGTCTGCTTGGCCGAGCCCCAGTGGCGGTGCATCGTGTCGAACAGCTCGACGAACAAGAGCGGCTGCGCGTGATCGGCGAACGCCGCGGCGAGCGGACCGACCGAGGCGACGAAGTCCATCAGCTCGAGGGGGAACAGGTCGTTGTTGTCGCGCCCGCGCAGCGTGTCCTTGAACGACGTGCACTTGCGGAGCTTGAGCACTTTGCCGTCGGATGGATCGGTGAACGGAGTCTCCGGACACGCCATCGAGGGAACCGGATCGAGCACGCCTGCGAAGAACTTGTTCGTTTGAGCGTTCTTCGTGTCTCCGGTCATTCCACCGGCGAGGTCGGGGAACATACCCGCAGGGATCGCCGACTCGAAGAACACCATCCGCGAGACGCCGGCGACGGTCGGATTGAGGTTGAACCCCTTGATGCCGGAGGCGTCCTCGAGGAACTTGTCGACGCCGCCGACGAGGGCGGTCAGCGGCGACTTCATCAGCGCCGCGAGGCACGGGTCGCGCACGTCGAATTTGGCGCGGGAGAGGGCGACGTCGAGCAGCAGCGTGGCGACGTTCTCGAAGCGCAGCACGCCGCACTGCCGGAGGCCCTTGTCCCGGTTGGGCGGCGCGGACTGACCGACGAAGGCGCAGACGAGCGGCACGAGCGCGCTGGTCGGGTAGTCGAACGGAATGACGGGGCCGATCTTCTCGGGCCACTGGATGCGTACGTGGGCGATCGCGCCCTGCTTGGTGCACGCGGAGAGGCCGTTCGCGTCGTGGAGCAGCTGCATGAACCGCTGGAGGGAGCTGCGGTTCTTGCCCGAGTCGGGCTGGCTACGGTCGACGGGCGTGACGAGCCCCGCCTTGCCTGCGGTGGTGAGGTTCCAAGGGGCGCCGTTGAGATCGTTGCGATCGTAGGTGAGCTCGTCTTTGTACTTGATGTACGCGGCGAAGACCTTGTCGAGCTTGAGGGTCTTGTCGTTGCCGAACGCCTTGAGCAGGTCCTCGAGAACGCCCGGGGCCTGCGCGATCTTCACCACCGTGTCGAGGATCTCGTCCCAGAGCATGCTGTTCTCGGGGAGCTTCGCCTCGGGGTGTTTGTCGGCGATGGCCTTGATTTGCAGGCCGATGCCCACCAGACGCGCCATCAGCTCGGGGCGCTCGTCGATGAGGCGGCGGAACACGGCGAGGGTGTCGTCGACCTCGGGGCGTGCGACGATCTGTCCGAGCGCGTAGACCAGGTCGGCCAGCGGTGAGGTCGCCGGATCGAACTTCCGGTACTTGAGCTCGACTGGCTGCGTGCCGAGGTTTTTCGGCGGCGGGTCCTTGCGCGAGGCGACCCAAGCCTCGACGCGCGACGGATCCGGCGGGTACGTCTTCGCCGAGACGGGCGTGTCGTCGCGCTTGCCGAGGAGGACGGGCACCCCGGCGAGGAGCTTCATCACCGTCTCGGTGCCCTTCTTCGGATCGGACTCGAAGAGGGGGCGGAAGTCCTTGACCAGCGAGGCCGCGAACGTGCGGCTGGCGTCGATGTAGCCATACAGGGGATCGGTCGGGCTCCCGGTCTTGAGCGCGCGACCGAACGTGTCGCGCGCGACGGCTACCGATTCGATCGTGAAGAACGGGGTCGGCGCCCGCGCACCGACGGTGACGAACTGGCCGAGCGTGTCGAGATCGGGCAGCCCGTCGCCGTTGCCGTCGACGAACGGTCCCGGAAGCTTCCCGCCCGCCTCGGGCGGCACCGCGGCCACCCCACGCAGATCGCGGCGCGCGATGAAGCGCGGAATGGTGGTGTCGAGCCCGAACTTCGCGTCCTCGCGGAGCAGGATGGTGCGCGCCAGCTCGAGCGTGCTCCGCGGACGCGAGAGCACCTCGCGCGCGAGCAGCGGATCGGTCGACCCCGTGAGCGGCGCGAGCGGCGGATCGGACGTGGCTGTGCGCATCTCCTCGTGGAGCACGCGGAGCACCATCTGGAAGTCGGCGGCGGCCTTGCCGGGGATGCGCTTGCGCGCGTCTCCGGTCCCGGAGCTCTCGTTGTACGGATCGGAGTCGCTCGCGATCACCTTGAGCAGCGAGTTCACCAGGTCGACGAGACGAGGATACGAGAGCACTGGTCGTGCGACGCCGAGGGCCACGGAGGCGGGGCGGTAGCCCTGGCGCGCATCGATGCGCGCGAGCGCGTCTTGCACGCCCTTGTCCTTCTCGATGTCGCGCATCATCCGGCCCAGCGAGCCGGTCATGAGGGGGAAGGTTCCGTCGTTGTAGAGATTGGTCATCCGCGCGAGCGCGTCGGCCGTCTCCGAGAGGAAGCGCGCGCGCTGGTTGCGCTTGTCGAGCGGCGTGTCGCAGGTCTTCTGGGGATCGGGGTTGTCCAGATCCTTGACCGCGATCTCGACGTCGGGGAACGCGGCGTCGAACGCGCCGATCAACTCGTCGCGGTGCTTGCCGAGCGTCTCGATGCGCGCGACGCGGTAGCCCCGATTCTTCTTCTGCTGGTCGACGCTGACGGGGTCGCCATCGACGTTCCGCAGCACGCTGGTGATCGGTGGGAGCTTGTCTTGGAGGACCTTCTCCCAGTACTTGCCGTTGCCGTCGGGGTGACAGACGCCGTGCCACGATTGGGCAGTGACGTCTTCCCGAAGCGCCTGCGCGGCCACGCGATCGCATACGAGCGAATAGAGCTCGCGACCGACGCTGCCGCGCGGCGGAACGGTCCGTGACGTGTCGAAGTCGCCGCCACACGCTGCGACCACAGCCGTCGCAGCTGCGAGCGGGAGCACGCGCCCAAGGAACAACGAACGCATCTCGTCCACCCCTTCGCCGAGGGCCTCGGCGCTGATTCTCGACGCAGAGCGTCGAAGTCCAAGTATGAGCAGCAAAATCGAAGTAACGAAATAGTTTCGTTATGTAGGTGCATGGGCGTGGATGTCCGCTGACACCACGGTGCCCGCCGCAGTCACGGCCCGTCCTCCCGCGCCAGCATGGCCGGCGCATCGAGGTCTAGCGCGGATTACTTCTTCCCGCCCTTCGCCCGGAGGATGCGCGCAGCCTCCTTGTAGGCGGGGTTCTCGGGGTGTGCCTGTGCGAGCTCGTCGTAGGCCTTGGCGGCCGGCTCCCACGATCCGGCAGCCACGGCGTCGACCGCGACGCGCTCGGGCGTCTTCGCGCTGCCGGCTGTCGAGGGGTTCGCGGGCTTGCTGTTCGCGCTCGCGGACGCAGTGGCCACCGGCGCCGCGCTCGGCTTCGGCTTTGGCTTCGGCGCGGGCTCGTCGAGGTCCTCGGCGGTCGCGGTGGCCTTCGGCTTGGGCTTGGGTTTCGGCTCGTCCTCGGTGGCGGACGACGAGGTTGCTGTGGTCGTCGAGGGCGTGGTCTTCAGCGACCCGCGCTTGGACGGCGGATCGTCGTCCATCCCGAAGACCACCATCACGAACGCGACCGGCAGCAGGAACAAGATCGCCTTCTTCGGAAGCGAAGCGGCCTTCCACTGCTGCTTGAGCTGATCGAGAGGTTTGGGCTTGATGATGACCGTGGCCGCCTGCGGGGGCGCGGCGATCGGTCCAGTCGTCGGGACGGGCGGAGCCGGGGCGGCGACGGGCGCTGCCGTGGGCTCAGGGAACGACGGTGCTGCCGTCGGGGCCGTCAACGCACCGAGCGGTGGTCCGCCGAGCGCGGTGGTGGGAGGCGCGAACTTCGGCGCGGCCGCGCGAGGCATGTTGCCCATCGCCATCGCGAGGTCCGGTGCGGGGAGCGCGCGGGTGGTCTCGTTGTCGTCCTCGACGTGCTCGACCACGCCACGACCCGTGGGGAGCGGGATGTTGCTGGTCGCCTCGTCGTCGACCTCGACGCTCGCAGGGACGTGACGTGCGACCGGAGCCGGGCCGGGACGCGAGTTGGCTGGGCCGCGCGAAGGCGGTTGTCGCGGCGGAGTCGGCTTCCCCCGCTGCGGGGCGGCCGTGCGCTCGGTGGGGACGTTTGGATCGTACGCGGGGAGGGCGTCCGCGTCGGCGATCGTCGGCGCCGATTCGTCGAACGCCGCGCGCCCCGCGGCTGGACGCGAGACGGGCGCGGGAGCCGACGCCGTCGCGCTCGCCTGCGACGCCGGGCAATACACCAGACGCGCGTCGCCGATCGCCAGCGTGCAGGGCGGGGCGATCGGCGTCCAAGAGGTGCCGATGGCCTTGCCGTTCACCCGCACGCCGTTGCCTTGATCGGCGCTCTGGACGTAGACGGTGGTCCCGTCGAAGTACACGAACGCATGCACGTCGAGCATGCCATCGGCCTCGACGCGCCAATCGGCGAGCATGCCGATGCTCCAGGGCTCGAGGGCGCTGCCCGGAGTCAGGGCGATCGACCGCGGGTTGCCGCCGCCCCGTCGGATCTCGATGACCCAGCCTTCGGTCACGCGGCGCCGCCGTTCTGCCGCACGGCCTCGTAGACCGCGGGCGGGAGATCGACGCCGTGCTCGTGCAGCTGCTCGAGGCAACGCGGCATCGCGCCCGTGGGGAGGAAGTCCGAGAGCACCTCGCCGTGCTCGCCCAGACCGTGGTGTTGTCGGAGGAAGATGTCCTGGGTGATGTACTCGCCCTTGTCGGCGTCGAAGCCGAGCACCTCGGTGATGTGGCTGATTTTTCGAGAGCCGTCCTGGTAGCGCGAGACCTGCACGATGAGGTTCACCGCCGACGCGAGCTGGATGCGAAGCGCCACCAGGGGCATCTGCAGGTCGCTCATCATCGCCATGGTCTCGAACCGCGTGAGCGTATCGCGTGGATAGGTCGCGTGCAGCGTGCTCAGACAACCGCCGTGACCGCTGGTCATCGCCTGGATGAGGTCGAGGGCCTCACCGCCGCGGATCTCTCCGACGACGATGCGGTCGGGCCTCATGCGCAAGGTCGCACGGAAGAGGTCGCGCACCGTGACCTGGCCGCGTCCGCGTGGATCGGGCGGACGAGCTTCGAGCTGCACCACGTGATCGCGTTGCAGCTGGAGCTCCCGAGAGTCCTCGATCACCACCACCCGCTCGCCGTCGGGAACGAAGGACGAGAGCGCGTTGAGCATCGAGGTCTTGCCGCTGCCGGTGCCGCCCGCGACCAGGATGTTGAGCTTGGCAGCGACGAACGCGTGGAGCGAGCTGGCCGCGTCCTCGGTCAGCGCGCCGAAGCCCACGAGGCGCGAGACGGTGAGGGTCTCCTGGAAGAACCGGCGGATGGCGACGTGCGGACCGTCGGGCGCGGCGGGCGGGAGCACCGCCTCGATGCGCGAGCCGTCGGGCAGTCGTCCCTCGAGGATCGGCCGGTGCTCGTCGAGGCTCTTGCCGACGAACTGCGCCGCGTTCCGGAGCGCGCTCATCAGTGCCTCGCGGCTCGGGAATTTCGCGGGGGTGAGCTCGAGCTTGCCCTTGCGCTCGATGAAGATCTGCTCGGGCCCGTTGATCATGACCTCGCTGACCGAAGGGTCCTCGAGGTACGGCCGGATGGGCGCGAAGAACTGGAGCAGGGTCTCGGAGAAGACTTCGCGGGGGATCGTCACGGGAGCTTCACGGGCAGGGGCTTGTCGCCCTTGGGCTTGGTGCCAGGCGAGGCGAGCGGGGTCGGGCCGGGAGCGGCAGAAGCGGTCGGGGCAGTGGCGGGGCCGGGCAACGTGGGTGCGGAAGAGACCTCCTTGAGCAACGATCCCTTGGCTTCTTCGACGTGGGCCCCGTCGGGCGCGACCCTCAGGTACTCGCGGAAGTGCAGGTCGGCGCCGACCCGGTCGTGGAACTCGTCGCGCAAAAGCACGCCCAACGCATAATGGGCGGTCGCCTCGTCGGGGTGGTCGACGAGCACGCGCTCGTAGTGGGCGCGCGCCTTCGAGTGTTGCCCGACGGCCGTGTAGAGCGAGGCGACGAGCAGGCGCAACTTGTGATCGGCAGGCGTCTTCTTGAGCACCGGCTCGGCGTAGTCGATCGCGACCTGGTAGTGGTTCCCCTCGATGCACACCCGCAGCAGCAGCGGGAGCACCTTGGCCTCGGGGTAGCCGCTCTGCATGGCGGCTGCGTAGTACTGCTCCGCACGCGTCAAATCGCCGATCGCGTGGAACGCCTTGCCCCGCTCGAACAGCTTCGACGGCTCGTTCTCCTCCTTCACGATCTTCACGTCGCGGGAGATCTTGCTCTCCTTGGGCTTCGGAGCACACGCCACCGCACTCGTCGCGAGGAGCGCGGCGAGGAGGAGTCGACTTGTCACGACTTCTTCTCGCCGAGCTTCAGCTGCAGCTGACGGTCGACCTGCGAGAGCCACTCGACGTACGGACCGGACTGCCCCTCGGTGAACGCGAGGAGGATCTTGACCTCTTTGTGCGCCATGGGCAGATCGTTCACCGACAGCGCGTGCTCGAGCCGGACCTGGTGGGCGCGGTAGTCCTCGCCGACCTTCGCCCGCAGGTTGCTTGCGGCCTCGGTCGCACCCTTGGTGCGCTCCTCGTCGCCGGCGGTGCGAAAGCACGCCGCGGCGGTCTCGTAGAGCGGCACCGCCAGCACGCCGTCCTGCACGCGGAACGGGCGGCGTTCGGCCTTTCCCTCGGCGACGACCCACTTCTCGGACGCGAGTGCCCCTGCCTGGTCGGGCGCCTGCACTGGGCAGGTCTTCACCGGCTCGGCCCACAGCGCAGGCTTCTCCTGCGGCATCTTCTTGCTGACGGTCCCGGAGCCCTCGTCGGCGAAAATGACGTAGAGCGAGAGGGGGATGGCGACGAGCGCGAGGACGTACGTCATGGGCGACGTCTTCTCGGTCTTCTTCTTGATGACGTTCGGGTTGTCCTCGATCTCGACGACGGAGATTTGGATCTGCACCGCGCCGATGCCGAGGACCGCGGAGTCGAGCACCGGCGTCTGCATGAACTCGACGCCATTGATCGTCGGGAGGCGGTCGAGCGCTCGCGCTTGCGCGTACGCGCCGCCCGGGGTCATCGTGACCTCGACATGCTCCACCGCAGCGTGCTCGCCGGGCAGACGGATCTCGCAGTGCGCGCCGCTGCCGATGAGCACGCGCTCGGAATCGACCGTGAGCACCTCTGCGCGCCCGTCCGGGTGGCGGAGGTGGAATCGCAAACCCTGCACGCTGGTCGCCATGGGACCGGCAGAAGCATACACGCGGCGCGGTTTTGCGCGGTCGACGGACTCCAGGCGTTAACTAGTAAACTGTTAACCAACGGACGGGCGTATGAATAATGCCTCGATAATCGGCACAAATGACGCAACCAGACTGTTTGTGCTTGCATCTGATGGCGCGGTGCGCAAATTGGGGTCTCGGTAAAGATGTCAACAATCACCGACAACGCCCGGGGCAACCGGACCATCGAAGGCCTGACCATCTCCGCGCCGCTGGGAGACCGGTACGCGAGCATCCTCTCTCCCGAGGCGCTCGCGTTCGTCGTCGACCTCCACCGCGCGTTCGCAGGTCGGATCGAGCAACTGCTCGCGGCCCGGCGTGAGCGTCAGGAGCGGCTCGACGCAGGCGTCGAGCGTTTCGACTTCCTCTCCGCCACCCGCGAGGTGCGCGAGAGCGCGTGGACGGTCGCACCGCTGCCGAACGACATCCTCGACCGCCGAACCGAGATCACCGGCCCCGTCGACCGGAAGATGATCATCAACGCGCTCAACTCGGGTGCGAGCGTGTTCATGGCGGACTTCGAGGACGCCAACTCGCCGACCTGGGCGAACAACATCAACGGGCAGATCAACCTCTTCGACGCCGTGCGCCGCACGATCTCGTTCGAGTCGAAGGACAAGAGCTACGCGCTCGCCGAGAAGACCGCGGTCCTCTTCGTTCGTCCGCGCGGTCTCCACCTGCTCGAGCGGCACGTCACGATCGATGGAAAGCCCGCCCGCGGCAACCTCTTCGACTTCGGTCTGTTCTTCTTCCACAACGCGAAGGAGCAACTGGCGCGCGGCACCGGCCCGTACTTCTACCTTCCGAAGCTCGAGAGCCACCTCGAGGCGCGGTTGTGGAACGACGTCTTCGTCTTCGCGCAGAAGGCGCTCGGCGTTCCCAACGGGAGCATCAAGGCCACGGTCTTGATCGAGACGCTGCCCGCAGCGTTCGAGATGAACGAGATCCTCTGGGAGCTCCGCGACCACTCCGCCGGTCTCAACTGCGGTCGGTGGGACTACATCTTCTCGTTCATCAAGAAGCGTCGCGCCGATGCAAGCGCGCTGCTCCCCGACCGCTCGGTCGTGACGATGGACAAGGGCTTCCTCAAGGCATACTCGCAGCTCGTCATCCAGACCTGCCACAGGCGCGGCGTCCACGCGATGGGCGGCATGGCGGCGCAGATCCCGATCAAGAGCGATCCGGTCGCCAACGAGGCCGCCCTCGAGAAGGTCCGGGCCGACAAGCTCCGCGAGGTTCGCGACGGCCACGACGGCACGTGGGTCGCGCACCCGGGCCTCGTCCCCATCGCGCGCGAGATCTTCGACGCGCACATGAAGGGCAAGAACCAGCTCGAGCGCCTCCGCGAAGACGTCGCCGTGACGCGCGAAGACCTGCTCGCCGTGCCCGAAGGCCCGCGCACCGAGAGCGGTCTGCGGCACAACATCCGCGTCGGCATCCAATACGTCGAAGCCTGGCTCCGCGGCGAAGGCTGCGTGCCGCTCTACAACCTGATGGAAGACGCGGCGACCGCCGAGATCTCCCGCGCGCAGGTGTGGCAGTGGCTCAAGTTCGGCGCGGCGATCACCTGGGCCGACGGCTCCACGGCCCCGCTCGCGCGGGACCGGTTCGCGACCATCGTCGAAGAAGAGATCAACGGCCTGAAGAAGGCCCTCGGCGACGACCGCTTCACGCGCGGCGCGTTCACCGATGCGCGCGCCATCTTCGAGAAGCTCGCCTCCGCCGAGCAGTTCGAAGAGTTCCTCACGCTCCCTGCGTACGACCGTCTCCTCGATTCGAGCGCCGACACGACCTCGTCGTAGCGGCGCCTGAACGAACCCGACACTCGACACGCTCAGCACCAGCCGCCCGTTCGCTTCGGCGAACACAGGCGTCGGAAAGGATCTGCCTGATGAGCCTCACCACGAAGAACACCTACGGCGACCTCCATGGCCAGCGCTTCGCAGGCATCAAGCGCCCCTATTCGGCGGCCGACGTCGAGCGACTCCGTGGCTCGCTCAAGATCGAGTACACGCTCGCCACGCGTGGTGCGAAGCGCCTGTGGGAGCTCCTCCACACCGAGCCGTACATCAACTCGCTCGGCGCGATCTCCGGTGGCCAGGCCGTCCAGATGGTCCGGGCAGGGCTCAAGGCGATCTACGTCTCGGGTTGGCAGGTCGCGGCCGACGCGAACACCGCGGGCCAGATGTACCCCGACCAGTCGTTGTACCCGGTCGACTCGGTCCCCAACCACGTTCGCCGCATCAACGCTGCCCTCACGCGCGCCGACCAGATCGACCACAGCGAAGGCAAGCACGACACGGACTGGTTCGCGCCGATGGTCGCCGATGCCGAGGCGGGGTTCGGTGGTCCGTTGAATTCGTTCGAGCTGATGAAGGCGATGATCGTCGCGGGCGCCGCCGGCGTTCACTTCGAGGACCAGCTCGCGAGCGAGAAGAAGTGCGGTCACATGGGCGGCAAGGTCCTCGTCCCGACCTCGCAGTTCATCCGCAACCTCACCGCGGCGCGTCTCGCAGCGGACGTGATGGACGTCCCCACGCTCGTCATCGCCCGCACGGACGCCGACAGCGCCAAGCTGATCACCAGCGACCACGACGAGCGCGACAAGCCGTTCATCCTCAAGGGCGAGCGCACGGCCGAGGGCTTCTTCAAGGTGAAGTCCGGTGTCGAGGCGGCCATCGCGCGCGGCATCTCGTACGCGCCGTTCGCCGATCTCGTGTGGTGCGAGACCGCCACGCCCGATCTGCACGAGGCCAGGCAGTTCGCCGAGGGCGTGCGCAAGCACTTCCCGAACAAGCTGCTCGCGTACAACTGCTCGCCGTCGTTCAACTGGAAGAAGAACCTCGACGACGCGACCATCGCCAAGTTCCAGCGTGAGCTCGGCGCGATGGGCTACAAGTTCCAGTTCGTCACCCTCGCGGGCTTCCACGCGCTCAACTTCACGATGTTCGAGCTGGCGCGGAAGTACAAAGACCGCGGCATGGCTGCCTACAGCGAGCTGCAGCAGGCCGAGTTCGCGGCGGAGAAGGACGGCTACACGGCGACGCGTCACCAGCGCGAGGTCGGTACCGGCTACTTCGACGCGGTCTCCGAGGTGATCACCGGCGGCAAGGCGTCGACCCTCGCCCTCGAAGGCTCGACCGAGAAGGCCCAATTCTGAAGGCGCGCCTTGCGCGCGGTCTAGAGTCTAGGGTCTAGAGTCTAGAGTTCTGGTCGACCGATGCAGCCGCGCGACCGTTTCCTGGGGGGGGACGATCGCGCGGGGCTTTTTTGAATGTCATCTCGCGGCTCTAGACTCTAGACCCTAGACTCTGGACCGCGAGCGAAGCGAGCAAACACCCATGCCCTCCCATCCCTGGCACGACATCGAAGTCCCCGAACCGATCGAAGAGGGCTTCTACGCGCTCATCGAGATCCCCAAGGGCTCGAAGAACAAGTACGAGCTCGACAAGAAGTCGGGGCTGCTGAAGCTCGATCGCGTGCTCTTCTCCGCGGTGCACTACCCGGCGAACTACGGCTTCATCCCGCGCAGCTACTGCGACGACGGCGATCCGCTCGACGTGCTCGTCCTCGGACAGGAGCCGGTGGTGCCGCTCTGCCTCGTTCGGTCGCGCGCAATCGGGATGATGAGCATGCGTGACGAGAAGGGGCTCGACGACAAGATCATCGCCATCAGCCTCGAGGATCCCGCCTACGCCCACTACACGCACATCCGCGAGCTTCCGCAGCACGGCTTGCACGAGCTGAAGCGGTTCTTCGAGGATTACAAGCGCCTCGAAAACAAGACAGTCGTGGTCGAGGACTTCAGCGGCCCGTACGAAGCGAACCGCGCCATCCGCGACGCGCTCCGGATGTACGAGAACGACGTCCTGCCCAAGCTGGGGTGAGTCGGGGACCGGCTCGGCCGGGCGGGGCGGTCCATTCTTGCCCCCGACGACGATCGTTTGCCCCTTCGGGCTCGGACTCGGGCACCATAGGGGCATGAATGGCCTCGTCGGGGGAATCCCCGTCGTCTACATCGTCGTCGGCGTCCTCGTCCTCGTTGCACTCTTGATGCTCGTAATGCGCAAGCCGGCGGCCCCGCCGGCGAAGGCGCCCGAGAAGAAGCCGGACGAGAAGCTCCCCGCCAAGCAGGAGAAGGCTCCGGTCAGCGCGCCGGCCGAGAAGGCCGTCCAAGAGAGCCCGGCGCCCGCGCCGGTCTCCGCGAAGAAGCCCGAGCCCGAGCCGGTCAAGCTCCCCGAGCCCGAGCCGGTCAAGCTCCCCGAGCCCGAGCCGGTCAAGCTCCCCGAGCCGGTCAAGGAGCCCGAACCGGTCAAGGAGCCCGAGCCGGTCGTTCCCGCGAAGGCGAAGGAGGAGCGGATCGCCACGCCGGCGCCGCTCTCGCCCCGTGCAGCGACGCCGGTTCCGCCTTCACCCCCCGTCAAGACGCCGACCCCGTCGACACCCGCACCCGCGAAGCCCTCCGCGGCCGCCAAGCTGCTCATCCAGCCGAAGCCGATGGGCAAGGCATCGACGCCGCCTCCGGCGAAGGTCGAGCCGGCGAAGCCCGCGGTCGCGAGGATTCCCACGCCGGCACCTGCGTCCGCGCCCGTGGTCGCCAAGCCGGCTGCCGCGAAGCCCGCCGTCGCCAGCATCCCGACGCCGGCGCCCGCGACGCCGCGTCCCGAGCCCAAGCCTGCGCCGGTTGTCGAGAAGGCTGCACCGGTTGTCGAGAAGGCTGCACCGGTCGTCGAGAAGGCTGCACCGGTCGTCGAGAAGGCTGCACCGGTCGTCGAGAAGGCGCCCGAGCCGAAGCCCGAGCCCGTTGTCGAGAAGGCGCCCGCCGCCGCTGCGCCCGCCGCCGCTGCGCCCGCCGAAGCAGCGCCTGCCGCCGCCCCTGCCGAGAAGCCGAAGTCCAAGCTCCTCGAGCGTCTGAAGGCCGCGCAGAACACTGCGACCGCGGAGCTCGAGAAGGCCGATCCGGCGCACGCGAACGCCCGTCGTCTCGCCCGCCTCTTCGTCTCGGAGATCAAGCTCTATCACGAGGAAGAGTGTCGTCTCGGCAAGGAGAACGGCGATCTCTACGAGCGACTCTACGAAGACATCGCGCTCTCGCGTCAGAACTTCGAGCAGCGGGTGCCCGCCGAGGTGCGTGCCCGCTTCGATTATCTCTATGACGAGATTGTGCGCCAGCTGTGTGAAGGCGACGCCACCAAGCTCGGTGCCAAGGCTCCGAAGCCGAACCCGGCCCAGCTCACCTGAGCCGACGCGCGTCGTGATACAAAGCGGTTCGAAAGGGCGGTTCTCCGACGATGTCTCAAGCTAGTTCCTCGCTCGCGGTTCCCGGCGTCGTGCAGGTCGGTAATGCCGAAGCTCCCGATGGTGCCGTCGTCTCCACCGGTCCCGCGGCCGGGTGGTTGGTTCCGACGGGGATTGCCGAGTGGTCGCAGGAGCTGTCGGTCATCGTGCGCGCCGACCTCAGCGAGGCGCTGCGGACCGAGCTCGGCGTGACGCTGCCGGAGCACCGCGTCGCCAAGGGCCGTCACCCGCACGCGCACCGCGCCGCCGAGACGATGAAGATCGTCGGCGTGAGCAGCGAGCTCGTTCCCCAGCTCGTCGAGAAGGGCATTCGCGTCCACACCATCGGCTACGACCGGGTGAGCGGCGGGTTCGTCTACCTCGTCGAGGGAGGCAAGGAGCCGCCGGTGAACATCCACGGCGACCTCCTCGAGATGATCTCGCCCGCGCTCGAGGGCGGCAGCTCGAACGACGACATCCAGCGGTACCTCGACGGTTTCATCGACCGCCTCTTGCGGCACTCGTCCAAGGGCGTGATCGACGAGCTCGCGGTGGAGGTGGCCAATGCGCTGCCGCGGTTGTCGACCGGGGCGAGCGGTCTCGCGGGCGTCGACCTCGACGCTTTCGAGGCGCAGGCCGCGGCGCACGCCGAGCAAGGCAAGAAGCACGAAGACGGAGCGAAGAAGCTCGCGGCTGCCATCGACACGGCCAACGGCCAGGCGGCGGTGAGCGTGCCTCTGTTCGGCGAGGCGAAGAGCAAGACCCAGCCGGCCATGGAGATCCTCGTCGGCGGCGAGCCGATGACGCTCCCCGCACGCACCCAGTGGGTCGTGAAGGGCGCGATCCAGGAAGCCAGGGAGACGCCCGCACCGGCGCCGGTCTCGAAGCCGGTCTCGAAGCCGGTCGAGTCCAAGCCCGTTGCGGCGAAGCCCGTAGCCAAGGTGACCACGCCGAGCCCGGCCCCCGCCGCAGCGAAGCCGGCAGCCAAGGCGGTCACGCCCAGCCCCGCGCCTGCCGTGGTGAAACCGGTCCCCGCGACGCCGACGCCTGCGCCTGCATCGCCGAGGGTCCCCACGCCCTCGCCGAAGGTCCCGAGCGTGTTGGGGGCGAAGCCCGCCGTCGTCGAAGCGAAGCCCGCCGTCGTCGAAGCGAAGCCCGCCGTCGTCGAAGCGAAGCCCGCCG
>Ga0208492_1000655_pt1 | contig 27144 bp, 25 predicted proteins | sample Subbioar_CSW14AB_FD_184820 | JGI IMG/M metagenome (GOLD analysis project Ga0208492, IMG submission 184820) | Serpentinite rock and fluid subsurface biosphere microbial communities from McLaughlin Reserve, California, USA - CR12Mar_CSW14AB (SPAdes) | ecosystem: Environmental > Terrestrial > Deep... | reverse complement strand
CTCCCCCCCGCTCGGTTCGTCGAAAATCTTGTCAAGCGTGTAACGGGCCCAGAAGTCGAGCATGTCGATGACGCCCGAGAGCTTGGGCTCGGCACGTTCGATGCCGACGTTGCGCCACATGGCGGAGCGGACCGAGCTCTTGACGTCGGTGAGGTCGAGCTCGCCGCGGTCGCTGGGGCGGATGTCGCTGATGATGGGGACGGGGGCGAAGCGGGCGGGGGACCCGGCCCAGCCGGGCGGGCGGGAGTCGTTGCCACCGGGCTGCTTCATCTCGGCGCAGGTGCGGCCGGCGACTTCGCCGAAGACGAGCCCCTCGAGCAGCGAGTTGCTCGCGAGGCGGTTCGCGCCGTGGAGGCCGGTGCAGGTGCACTCGCCCGCGGCGTAAAGGCCGGGAACATCGGTGCGGCCGCTGCGGTCGGTGCGAATCCCCCCCACCATGTAGTGAGCCGCGGGGTGTACGGGGATGAGGTCCTGGCGGGGGTCCAGGTCGAACTTCTTGAGCAGGGCGGTGATGCCGGGGAAGCGGGCGTTGAACTCCTCGATGTGGCGGCAATCGAGCAGGACGTGCTCGCCGCCCTGTTTGGCGATCTGCCGCACGATGGCGCGGCTGACGATGTCGCGAGGGGCGAGTTCGGCGAGGGGGTGGACGTCGCGCATGAAGCGGTGGCCTGAGGCGTCGAGCAGGAATGCACCCGCGCCGCGGATCGCTTCGGTGATCAGGGCGCGGCTCGCGCCCGCGAGGTAGAGCGTGGTCGGGTGGAACTGCATGTACGCCATGTCTGCGAGCGTCGCGCCTGCGCGGTAGGCCATCGCGAGGCCGTCCGCGGTCGCGACGGGCGGGTTCGTGGTCTCGCGGTAGAGCATGCCCGCGCCGCCGGTGGCGAGGATGGTCGCCTTGGCCCAGATCATCTGGAGGCCGTACTTGGGGTGGTGGGTGATCGCGCCCATGACGGGCGAGCCGGGCTCGCTGTGGGGCGTGATGAGGTCCAGCGCGAAGCACTTCTGGAAGACGCGGATGCTGGAGATGGTGCGGACCTTTTCCAACAGCACGCGCTGGAGCTCGGCACCGGTGGCGTCGCCGTTAGCGTGGATGATGCGGTGGTGGGTGTGGCCGCCCTCGCGCCCGAGCGAGGGCTTGTTGGCGGTGTCGCGGTCCACCTGCATGCCCCAGCCGATGAGCTCTTCGATGAGGCCGGGGCCGCGCTCGGTGACGAGCTTGACGACGTCGGGCTCACACACACCCGCGCCCGCGGCCAGCGTGTCGTCGATGTGCGACTGGACGCTGTCGTCCTCGGCCATCACGCCCGCGATTCCGCCCTGGGCCCAAGCGGTGTTGGTGGCCTTGAGGTCGCCTTTGGCGAGGACGATGACCTCGCCGTGGGCGGAGGCGGAGACCGCGGCCCGGAGTCCGGCGACTCCGGCACCGATGACCAGCGTGTCGGTGAAGATTTGCGGCAGGAGCCCGGAGCGGAAGGGGATCAGGTAACGGCGTTGGTCAAAGAGCCCGTCCATTAGTCAGTGAGTGTAGGGGAAGGCGGGGCGTTCAACCGCCCAGGAGGCGGTGGTAGAGGGAGCGGGCGACCTCTGGTCGGGTGGTGCCGCGGACGATGGCACGGCCGTCGGGGAAGACGGTGAGTTCGAGGCCGTCGGGGAGGATGCAGCGGAGGTGGAGTCGACCGGCGGTGGTCTGGCCGTGGGAGGCGAGGAGGGGGGCGAGGCGTGCGAGGTCGAGGGCTGTAGCGGCGGCAGGGGTGATCTGGATGGCGTTCTGGCCGCAGAGGGAGGCGTGGTCGGAGGACTGTGAGGAGAGGAAGTCGAATCGGCGGAGGCCGCAGCAGGGGCAGTCGGGCCGCTTGGTGTTCGAAAGGTCGAGCTTGCGGGCGGAGCCGGTCCAGACGTCCAGTTCGGTGAGGATGGTGGGCGGAGCGTGCGTCCCGCGACGGGTAACGAGGTGCCGGATGACACTCGCGGCCTGGAACGCGGCGATCGCGGAGACTGCGGGGCCGAGCACGCCGGCGGTGTCGCAGGTGGGCATCGACCCCGGCGCGGCGGGGGTCTCGAAGACGCATCGGAGGCAGGGGCCGGCGGGCGGGGCGAAGAGGGAGGACATGCCGTGCGTGCCGACGACGCCGGCGTAGGCGTAGGGAATCGCGTGTTTCACGGAGAGATCATTGAGGAGGTAGCGGGTTTCGAAGTTGTCGGTGCCGTCGACGAGGATGTCGGGGCGGGTTTCTTCGAGCGTCTGCGCCGCGTTGGCGGTGGTGAGGTCGCGGACGAGGGGCGTGATAGTTACCTGCGAGTTAATGCGTGCAAGGCGCGCGGCCGCGGCGGCGGCCTTGGGCGTGCCCGCGGCGGCGTCGGCCTCGTCGAAGAGTGATTGGCGTTGGAGGTTCGTGAGTTCGACGATGTCGCGATCGAGGAGGAAGAGCGTGCCGACGCCCGCGCGGGTGAGGAGGTCGGCGGTGGTGCAGCCGAGGGCGCCGACGCCGACGATGAGGACGCGGGCGGAGGCGAGACGGGATTGGCCGTGCTCACCGACTTGCGGGAGGAGTCGTTGGCGGTGGTAGCGGTTCGTGGGCGGGGGCGACACTTGGGGGAGGGTAGCGAAGCGCGGAGAAGAGCCGCCGCGGAGCGGCGGGATACCCAACGTCCGGCGCCCAGGAAATGAAACAGGGCCCGGCCATGCGGCCGAGCCCTGCGTGATTCAAGTGGTCGATCAGACTTACGCGAAGTGGGCGAAGGCGCGGTTGGCTTCGGCCATGCGGTGGGTCTGGTCGCGGGTCTGCATTGCCTTGCCCTCGCCCTTGGCGGCGGCGTAGAGCTCATCGGCGAGACGCTGGGCGTATGGGCGGCCCTTCTCGCCGCGGGTGGCGTCGATGATCCAGCGGAACGCGAGGCTCTGCTGGCGCTTGCGGTTGACCTGCATGGGGACCTGGTAGTTGGCGCCGCCGATTCGCTTGCTGCGGACTTCGACGAAGGGCTTCACGTTCTCGATGGCGCGCTGGAAGACCTCGATGGCCTCCTTGGGGGCCTCGGGGACGGTCTCCTTGGCGAGCTTGCCCTGGATGATGTCCATGGCGTCGTAGATGCAGCGCTGCGCGACGGCCTTCTTGCCGTCGTACATGATGCAGTTGATGAAGCGGGAGAGGGTGCGATCGCCGTAACGGGGATCGGGACGAAGCTGCTTTTCTGCTGCCGTGAAAGACTTGCCGCCCATATCGAAAACTCCTTTGGCTGGGGTCGCGGTGGCGACCAGCACTGTTCACCCTGACGCCGGGCAGGCGGTCAGGATTACTGCCGGGCCTGGGAACACCCCAAGCCCCTTGAACTTCGGTTTACTTGCCCTTCTTAGCGCCGTACTTGGACCGGCCCTGCTTGCGGCCTTCGACGCCGAGGCAGTCGAGGGCGCCGCGGACGATGTGGTAGCGCACGCCGGGAAGGTCACGCACGCGGCCGCCGCGGACGAGGACGATGCTGTGCTCCTGGAGGTTGTGACCTTCGCCACCGATGTAGGCGGTCACTTCCTTGCCGTTGGAGAGGCGCACACGGGCGATCTTCCGGAGGGCCGAGTTGGGCTTCTTGGGGGTGGTGGTGCGGACGATGAGGCACACGCCGCGCTTCTGCGGGGACTCAGCAAGGTCCTTCACCTTGGACTTGGTCACGACGGGGCGGCGGGGATTGCGGACCAGCTGATTGATCGTGGGCATAGGGTCGTCCGGGGAAACTCGGAAAGCAAAGCCACGCCCTCTCCGGAGCGCGGGAGGGAAGTGTAGCGCGAAGGGGCGGTGGGGCAAGTGCGGTGAAAGCCACGTTCCCACCCTTTGTTGGGGTTTGGGAGGGTAAGCGAACTACGGCCGACCGGTAGCAGCTTTCAGGCCGGCTGCATCGGGTCCGTTGAACTGAAGGCCTGGGCAGCCTGGCAGTATGGCGATGAGCAGTGACCTACCGCCCCTTCAGGCGAGCGAGGCCGCCATCCACTCCCAGCACCTGCCCAGTTGTCCATGAACTCTCAGCGCCCAGCAGGAAGGCGATGGCGAGGGCGATCTCCTCAGGCTGTCCGATTCGCCCCAGGGGATGCATGGCCACCGATGCCTCCAGGGCGCCCTCGTTGTCGGTGATTCGCCGGGCCATCGGCGTAGCGACGAGCCCGGGTGCAACGGCATTGAACCGGATGCCGGCTCCCGCGTACGTCGCCGCGGCGGCGCGCACAAGCCCCTCGACGCCCGCCTTGGAGGCGGCGATCGCCTCGTGATTGGAGAGGCCCGTTCCGGCGGCGCACGACGACATCAGCACCACGCTCCCGCCCTTGCTCTTCATGTGCTTCCCGGCCGCGCGCGTGAGCGCGAATGCGGTGCGGAGGTTCAGGGCGATGGTTTCGTCAAAGTCCTGCGTCGTCGTCAGGTGAGCCGGCTTGAGCAGGATCGAACCAGCCAGGTTCACCGCGCCGGTGATGCCCGGATGGTCTTGGAACACGGCGTCGACCGCATCAAAGTCGCGAGCATCAATGCACGCGGTCTGCCCATCGCATGTCGAAGCAACCTCGCTGAGCGCATCCTGTGTGCGGCCTGCAAGAACCAGAGACCAGCCGTCACGATGGAGCCGTTCAACGAGCTTTCGGCCGATGCCGCCCGCAGCGCCGATGACGAGACACGTTCGATCTGTCATGAATGCTCTGTCCTTGTATTGGGGAGCGTGCGCCCCCGATCATCTCTGTGAAACGACGCCTACCTCAACAACAACAGAGCGATGATCCCCCGGGCGCTCCAGGCACACGTCCGCAACCAGTTGGAGACCACCAGCCGATGACACACGGCCGGGTCAAACTTCATCGCCAGTGTGGCGTGCAAAGGGACCTGCACGGTGAAGGTGGAGATCCAAATGAGGGCTAGGAGCGACAATCCGATCCAGTGCAGCGGTGGTCCGGCCAGTTGGTCGCGGGGAACCCAGAGCAGCAGGAGCGCGGAGGTGGTCTCCATCAGCATCGCGGGCGCGACAACCCATGTTGTTCGGCGCTGGTGTGCTTTGGCATAAGCCGGTGATGCGGACGCGGGGACCGCTTCCATCAACGGGTAATGCACGATCTGGACGAACCAGATGAGTCCGGCCATGAACCATGTCGCGCCGGCGTGGACCATTGGAATCAACGCGGTCAGTTGATCGGGCACGCCAACTCCCCCAGGTCGGGCCGGTCGGCCGCGGTGGCATAGCGGTATGCGCGGATCACACAGCCACGGTGGATCACGAATGCTCCCGGCATTTGGAACCCATCACCCTCGAGCTTGCCGATCCCGTGCCCCCGCAAAGCGGCCCGCACGCCCGCGATCCCGACACGGGGCCCGAAGAGCTGGCCGAAGTTCCCCCGGCCAAGGTCCAGGGCCCGGTACAGCAGCCGATCGGGGTCCGCGAACCAGCGGGCGGATTTGAGCCCATGCTTCTCGCCCAAGGCGCGGGTCAGTTCGGAGGAGGCAGCCATGCCGACTACGGCCAGACCGACTCCAGCCCGCTCGATGTCTGCCTGGCGATGCGCAAGGTCGGAGAGCGTCTGTTTGCAGAATGTGCAGCCGGAATGCCTGAGCAGCACGACGAGGGTTCGCCGATCATCGGTCAGAGCACGGAGCGTCCGACCTTGATCGTCGCGGAGCCCGTCCAGAGCCGCGTCGAGGGAGACGCCCCCCGCAGGCGGAGATGGCTGCGCAACCTTGGCCGCGTGCCAGAGGATCATCGAAAAAGGAATCCACCACAGGAGGTCGTTGGTCAGGATCGTCACGCCCATCGACCAGGGAAGCTGGTCCCGAATCGCCGCGTCCACAAAGCCGATGGGCCCCAGAATCTTCCCGAGCAGGCCAACCAGCACGATCGGCCAATGGCGAGCGGGGGCTCTCGCCGCGATCAAGTACCCCAGACCGTACACGCCCACGATCATCCCGATGCACGCCCACAACTGGGGCCACAGTTCGGTGTGGGGGGGAGAGACGCCCAGCTTCTTCAGCGTCCAGACGGGAGCGAGCGCCATGGCCGCGCCCCACAGGACGTTGTAGGCCCCGGCGCCCACAAGCCATCGGCTCATCCAGGCGGGAGACAGGGTTGCTGGCGGAGGATCATCGGCCATCGGTTCTCTCCGGGGGGCAGCGCTGGGATGGACGCTGCATGCCGATCGTCACTCGTTTGCGTCATCATGGCACGACTTGGCAGGGTGTTCGGCGATCAGCTCGATCTGGATGTCGCGTTGATCAGTCGGTGCTGGTCATCGACGCTGGGCCGCTCGAGGAAGAGGTCCTCTGGCGACCTCCGACTGCTGAGTCCGAGAAGAAGCGCGATCCTCGCCGGGAGGCGATACTCTCCACGATGCTCACCGTTTCCGCCTTCCAGCAGCTCATCCGCGACCGCTACTTCGCCACTGATTCCGCCCGCGGCGTGCCCGGGACGTTTATGTGGCTGATCGAGGAGGTCGGGGAGCTTGCGACCTCGCTCCAGGACAACGCTCCCGGCAAGACCCCCACTCCTGCCGAGCGGGCGAACCTCGAGGAGGAGTTCGCGGATGTGATCGCGTGGGTGACCACGCTCGCCAATATCTCGGGGGTGGACCTTGAGAAGGCCCTGAGCAAGTACACCGACCCTACACGGGTTGAGGGTGTGAAGTTTTAGCGGCGACGCTGACTTCGGCGGTAGCGGTTGGGGGCTGGGTCGGGATGGGGCGCGAGACTTCGATGACGAGCGTGTCGTCGAGGGCGGGGCCGAGGCGGTGCTTTTCGACGGCGCTGAAGAGTGCCTGCGGCCATTCGCCCTGCTTGACCCGCGCGAGGCCCGCGACCAGCCGTTGCATCCCGACCATGCTCAGCATCCGGCCCTCGGCGTTGCGGGCCTCGATCGCGCCGTCGGTGTAGGCGATGAGCGTGTCGCCAGGAAGAAACGGAAGCGTCACGGGGTCGGGATCGAACTCCGAGTCGGGGCTGACGCCCAGGAGAAGGGCAGTGGAGGGCAGGTCGTGGACGGTGCCGTTGACGCCGCGGATGTAGGCGCTGGGATGGCCGCCGCTGGCGTATTGCAGGTTGTTCGAGTCGGGCTCGACACGGACGCAGAATGCGGTCACGAACACGGCGTGGTTCGCCAGGGTGAGGTAGACGTACCGGTTGAGCGATGCGAGCACCTCGCCGGGGCTGATGTTGGGGCGCTCGGCGAAAAGGCGTTGAAGCTCGCCGTAGAGGCGGTTGACGGTGAGGGCCGCGGGGATGCCGTGGCCGGTGACGTCCATGAGGACAACGCTGAGGGGGCGGCCGGGGCCAGGGCACGAGCAGTAGAGGTAGTCGCCGCCGATCTGGTGCATCGGCTCGTACACGTAGGAGAACTGGACCGGCCCCTCCCGAACCGGGGCGGGGAAGAGAGCCTCGTGGATTTTGCGGGCGTCGAAGAGCTCACGCCGGACTTCGCCGTAGCGGCGCTGGAAGAACGCGAGCTTGAACTCCTCCATGCGGCGGGAGTGGCGGATGAGGCAGATGAGCACGCCGGGCACCATGATGAGGAGTGAGAACGGGGCCTGCACGGCGAGCCAGCCGAGCTTCGCATCTGAGAAGAAGGCCGCGAGCACAGCGTTGAGGGCGAGGACGGGCAGGATCGGCCGCAGGGCCTGCGTGGCAGTCCACGGGAGGAAGGAGCACGCCATGATGTGCGTGATGAGCACGGCAAACAAGCCCGGGGTGCCGGACACATTTGCCCAGTTGGAGGAGACTTGCAGGACTCCGTCGGCCGCCACCAGCAGGTAGCTGGTCTTGAGGAGGTTGTGGGCGCGGATCTTGCCGCGGCGGGCGGCGAAGAAACATGACGCGTACGTCGCGAGCAGCGTGACGGCGAAGGCCCACGAGAGGATCGACGACCAGGCGGGGCGCAGGGGCTTGGTGATCGCCGACAGCGGAGTGGGCATGTCCGGCCCCGCGGCCAGGGCGGCGAACCCGGAAAGCAGCATTACCAGGAGCACGAGTGAACCGAACAGGGACATCGTGCCCGAGAACCAGATGAACCGGGTCCGCAGGAGATGCTGCGTATGGGCCTGGAACTCCTGGTTCAGGTCAGAGGTGACCACAGGTTGTGAGGCAGCCCGGCGCACGGAACCATCGTACCGCGCCGAGGGGGTTTGCTGGGTCAGGGATTTGGGGTCGCCTGGGGGGCGGGCGGGGTGACCGGTTGCTGGGTCGTTTCAGGCTCGGCGTAGGCGGTGCGGGGGACGGCGGTCACCATCCGGAGCTTGGCCCAGATGAGAAGGGCCACGGACCCGCCCAGCAGGAGGGCCCAGGCGACCGAACGGACTTTTCCACCACACAGACTTCCACACGCCATAGCCAATCTCCACTCACCTGGGCAGGCTCTGCACCGTCACCTTGCCCGTGTACGCCTCAATATTGACACGGAATCGCTGGGTTGTGTCCACAATGTCGATCGAGCTCGCGGGGGCGGGGGCCGGGTCCGCGGGGCTCATGACGGGGCCGCCGAGCTCATCGATCACCAGCAGGTTGTTGGGGATGTTGATGTTCTCGAACTGGGCGAAGCCGAACTGCTCCCCGCTCAGCTTCTGTTCCTTGATCGTGTCCACCGCCAGCGAGATCGTCGGGCCGTTAACCTCGCAGACGATGTAGCGAGGGCCCTGAGTATCGTTGATGAAGAGGATCGCCCGGCCCTTCTGGTACGCGATGGCGTCGGACTGGGCGATGGCGATGTCGGAGACCAGGGTGCGGATCGCGCCCTGGACACGGAGCACGCTGGCGGACGAGATGGACGGGACGACGAGGGCGGCCGCGATGCCGAGGACCGTCACGACGACGAGCACCTCGATGAGCGTGTAGCCCAGACGGCGGCCCCGGCGGTGACAACCATGCATGACGGTCTCCTTCTCCCCCACCGCTTACTTAGACGCGCGCTTCGGATCGCGGGGCTGGTTGCCCTGCGACGGGTCGGCGAGCTTGATGGCGGGCATGTCGGTGACCTTGACGTTGATGCCCTTGGCCAGCAGGCTCTCGACGCGCTCGATGCGCGAGCTGAGGGAGCGGAGCTCAGCGATCATGACCTTGCGCTGCTCGGCGGCGCTGACGAGGCCCTCCTCGCCGCCGGGCTGGGCGAAGGCGGTGCTGGCGGTGCTGACGCCAACCTGGCTCAGGGCGTTGAACCCCAGCAGGCAGGCGATGGCGCCGAGCAGAATGTTGGTGGTGCGACGCTGGTTCCGGCCCTGGTTCTGATTGCTGTTCATGGTCCGCTCCTTGGTTCATTCAGCATCGGCGTCTTTGGAGCGGCCGATGAGGTTCAGTGGCGTTTTCCGTTCGCGAGATTCCGTGATTACGGCCTGGGCAGCGGGTTATCGTCCCCGTCACAGCCGCCCGCCCAGATGTTGCCGCTCGCCGCATCCCAGATCCAGCCGTGGGTGGTCTGGAACGCGGCGTCGGGCGTGCCGCGGGCGATGATGAGCTTGGCGTTCGAGCCACCCACCCAGATGTTGGCCGGGGGTGAGCGCAGGTACGTGGTCCCCGGGGGTGGGACGATGAGGGACCCCCAAGTGCCGTTTCCGGCGGTGATATCCGGGTAGACGTTGCCGTTGCGGACGTAGTACACGGCGATCGCCTGACGCAGTTTGCGGACCTGGTCTGCAATGGCCGTGCGCTGGGAGGTCTCGGTCGCGCTGGAGAACTGAGGCACCACGATGGCCGCCAGGATCCCAAGGATGACGACCACGATCAGAATCTCAACCAGTGTGAAAGCCCTGAGAAGAGAAGTCCGTGCGCTGCGTTCCATGAGGATTCGCTCCATTGCCGTTCCAGAAGCCGGGCCGGGGGTGTTCCCACCCCCGGCCCAATGAGTCAGATCAGGTCAAGTCAGCCGACCTCAGGGGATGAGGGGCTCGAGAGTGTCGGTGGTCTCGTTGTAGTAGCAGGCGCCGAAGGTGCCGGTGGCGTTGTCGTAGTGCCAACCGAAGCCAGCCGCACCGACCAGGCCGGCGGTGACCAGCGACTGCTCGGCGGACGGGGCCGCGGGGTTCTTGGGGGCCTTCTTGATGTAGCCGTCATCCGTCGCGACGTTGCCGTCGGGGTCCGTCAGGCAAAGCCAGCTCGTACCCACGATGTCGGGGTAGTTGTTGGTGCGAGCCTTATAGAGCTCGATCTGGTTCTGGATGCTCTTGATCTGAGCACGCAGGTTGCCCTGCTGCGCGTCCTGCGTCGCGTTCGTGAACTGGGGGACGACGATCGCCGCCAGGATGCCCAGGATCACGACCACGATCAGAATTTCGACGAGCGTAAAGGCCTTCTTCATCCGGTTCCGCATGCGAAACACTCCTTCCTAACAGACACACACACATCCGGGAGGGACGTCCTCTCCCGGATCACACCACAGGAGGCAGGCACACACCTGCCGTCGTCCAACCATGCACCGGCGAACCGGCACAAGGTGAGGATGCCAATGGGATCGGCCCACGGCCACGCTTGAATCAGGCGAGGACACGTGGGACCGTTGAAGGCGTGGCGTCTATGCGGGCCTGCACGGCAAAGACGGCGCACGTGCGCGTCCGCGGGCGTGTTATGGGCCGGCAATGCCGCTGTGGAAATGAAAACACCCCCGCGATGCGGGGGTGTTGGAGGTCAGGAGAGCACTCGATCGGGCCCGGAAGCCCCGTTCAGGCTTACTTCTTCTGGCTGATCATGTTCACCAGCTCGTTGTTGGGCAGGTTGAGGGCGCCCATCAACGCGGCCGCGGCGGTGGCCTCGTCGTTGTTGCCGTTGGTGGCAAGGTCCACGATCTGGGCCACGCTGCGGACCTCGAGCTTGTTGCCGAACCGCTTGGCGGAATCCGTCACGAGGTTCAGGAGGGCTACGCGCTCCACGTCCTTGGCGTTCATGGCCGAGTCCATGAGGGCCCGCTGCGTGCGGTCCTGCCCGATGTGGGAGAGGACCTTGGCGATGTCCATGCGGTCGGGCGAGGCCGGGTCGGCGAGTGCGCCGATGAGCGGCAAGGCCGCGTCTTCGACATTCAGCACCGTGTTGCTCGAGATCGAAAGATCGCTCAGGGACTTGAGGGAGCGTTGGGCGTACTGCCGGGCTTCCTCGGCCGTGACCGGGCCGCCGGTGGAGGCGGTGAGGAGGTCATCCACCGTCTTGCCGAGCTGCGCATCGCCCACGCCCATCTGACGCACGGCCACGCTGCTGTCATTCGCGTAGCGGTGGCGGAGCACGTTGTACGATTCGGCGTTGGTGACCGCGAGCACCGGGGTTGCCGCGAGCTTGTTGTGGGCACGGACCTCGTTGAGGAGAGCGGGGACCCGCTCACCATTGAGGCCGACCGCGACAATCAGGTCCACGGCCGGCGCCTCGGCGATCGGCTGGACCAACTCGCTCACGCTGCGACCCTGGGGCAGCACGGTGTAGCCCTTCGAGGTCAGGATCGTGCGGACGCCCTGATAGGTCTCAGCGTCGGCGGTGATCACGACCGCGTACTGCGAGGAAGCCCCGCGAATGGCGGACGCAAGCACGGGCACCACACGATCCGACCCCGCGAACGCGGCCTGAGGCTGCGACGCGGCGAGCGCGAGGGCCGCTTCGTACTGCACGCGCCGGCTGGGGTAGTTCAGGGCCTCGAGCAGCGGCGTGCGGCCGCCGCCGGCAATCAAGGTGTTTCCGCCAGCGGTGCGCTCGACCGCGATCAGGGCGCGGCGGGCAAGGGGCGTGTCACGGGTGTCAAGCCCGCGGGCAAGGACCCGCTGGGCGACGTCGGCACCCGAAGCCATCGCGAAGTACGCGGGCGGGCGGCGGTCTGCCGGGTATGCGGGGTTCTGGTAGTCCTTCGGCGTGTCGATCTCGCGGGAGAAGTTTGACGAGACCCAGAGCGCGAGCGTTTCAGGATTGGGAGCGCCAGCCTTGGCCTCAAGGGCCAGGGCCCGCTCGGCGAGGTTCATGCTCATCGCCTCGTGGAACACGGGCGTGACGATCGCGGTCATCAGCAGGCCACCCGCGGACGGGTTGTAGTCCCACAAGAGCTGGTGCTGCTCGCCGGGGAAGCTCGTGAGCTCGCTCTTCTCGTTGTAGTACGCCTCGGCCAGCAGGCGGTACAGCGAAGCGGAATCCGGCACCGCGTTGCCGCTGGCGAGGTTGGCGATCGAGCGGTTGCACGCCGCGCGGACGGACTGATTCTCCGTGTTCCCGGCGAGGTCCGACAGGTAGGGCAGGCTGGTGGGGTACTCGAGCAGGCCCAGCAGGTCCGCGATCCGCTCTTGATCCACCGGGCCCACCTTCATCATGGCGGTGCACAGCGGGATGATCGCCTGACGGCCCATCGCACGCAGGACCTGGTGGATCTTGGGCTGAACCGCGAGGTTGTTGCGGTTGAGGTACGCCTCGAGCAGCTGCGGCATGGCGTACTCGCCCGCCTCGATCAGCCGCTGCTGGGCGAACATCTGCTCGCGGAGGTTGCCGCCCAGGGCCTTGATGTTGGCCGTGATCTGGTCCGCGTTACGGGCCCGGCCCATCTGGCCGTTCTCGTACGCCTTCTCGAGGCGGACCGCGACCGCCTGGCTGGCGTCGTTCTGGAGCGACTTCTGCACCGCGGCCTCGAAGTCCGCCCGGGTCTTGGCGTCACGCTCGACGAGCTTGACGAAGTCGGCCTCGGTGATGCCGCGGTCGAGCAGTTCGCCCGCGGAGTTGGCCGCGAGGTCAAAGCGGCTGAGCTTGGTGTAGTGGATGAAGTCGGCGAGCAGCTCGGCCTCGGTCCGCTTGCGGGTGGAGGAATCCCGGGGCTCACCGGTGCCGGCCTGGGCATACGCGCCAGAACCGAACGTCGTCCCGACCGCCGTCAGCAGGGTCAGGATGGTGAGCGTCGAGAGCCGGAGGCCGAGGGACCGACCTGAGGTGGGAGCGATAGCGCTGCGTTGGGTCACAATGGACTCCTCAAAACCTGCAATGCGGGCAGGACCCCCGGGCGTGAGGGCCATCCCCACGCCGATGCGGGCCTTGCTCGGTAGTACCACTCTACCGGGACGTGGCGAGGGGCGTCAACTTGGTTCGCGGACTGGGGGGTTAGTGTTGCGGGCGAGGGGCATGTTAGGGAACAGAAAGGTCTGTCGGCCTCCCGGGTGGGGGAGAACGCGCCACGGAACCGGGCCTGCCCGCCGATAACCCGACGGAACGACCGGATTTTCCCTCTACGCCTGAATCATCCGTCCCATCCGCCCGATCCCTCACACGACGTGAGGCCGGCATTGCAGTCGGCTGCCCACCCAATCCGTTTTTCGAGGTGAGACATGCCATTCGATAAAGAGGTTCTGACAACCGGTGAAGTCGCGAAGATCTGCAACGTCGCTCCCCGGACCGTGTCCAAGTGGTTCGACACCGGCTCGCTCAAGGGCTATCGCATCCCCGGCTCCAGGGATCGCCGGATCCCCAGCGCCGAGCTCATCAAGTTCATGCGGGCCCACGGCATCCCGCTGGAAGGCTTCAACTCCGGCCGTACCCGCGTTCTCATCGTGGATGCGGAGAAGGACGTGGTTGACACCCTTCAGAAGATCCTCACCGAGCAGACCTCCTACGAGATCCACACGGCCACCTCGGCCTTCGGCGCCGGGATGGAGTGCGAGCGCTTCAAGCCCCACGTGGTCCTGCTGGATATCCACATCAACGAGTCCGACGCCAAGGCGTTCGTGGACAGCGTCCGCAAGAACGAGCAGCTCCAGTTCACCAAGGTCGTGGCGATGAGCGCCAAGCTGACCGACGGCCAGACGCATGCCCTGCGGATGTCCGGCTACGACAGCTTCCTCAAGAAGCCCTTCCAGGTCCGTCAGGTGGTCGAGGCGATCGAGGCCGCGACGAACCTCGTCCAGTAACGGACTTCATCCCAGCACTCCCAGTGCCACCGGAGACTTGTGCTCCGGTGGCTTTGTTTTTGGTTGCGTGCGCGTGCTTCACGGATGGCTCACTTTTGACTCACCCGGCCCTGTCAATCTCCTGCCACACCTCTACCAACAACGGAAGGACTTGCGCCATGGAGATGAACAGCATCGAAGCCTTGTTGATCGAGCAACTGCGGGACCTGTACAGCGCCGAGGGCCAGCTCCTCAAGGCGCTGCCGAAGATGGGCCGTAAGGCCACCGATCCGTCCCTCCGGGACGCGTTCGAGACCCACCTCGAAGAGACCCGCGTCCATGTGGAGCGTCTGCAGGAGATCGGTGAGGCGCTGGGCATCAAGCTCGGCGGGCACAAGTGCAAGGCCATGGAAGGTCTGGTCGAGGAGGGCAGCGAGGTCCTCGAGATGGAGGGCGACGACGCGGTGATCGACGCGGCCCTGATCGCCGCGGCCCAGCGGGTGGAGCACTATGAGATTTCCGCGTACGGCACCGCCCGCACGCTCGCCGAACGCGTCGGCGAGCAGCAGCTGGTCGGTGCCCTCCAGCAGACCCTCGACGAGGAATACGCCACCGATGAGAAGCTCACCCAGATCTGCGAGGGCGAGCTGCTCGCCAATGCCCCGGTGCGGGCCGGCATGATCGAGGAGGGCGAGGACGACGAGAGCGGGAACAGCAACCGCTCCGGCTTCATGGCGGAGAGCGATGACAGTGATGAGGACGAGTCCGAGATGAGCTCTGGCTCGCGGTCCAGCTCCGGCCGGAGCGGGTCGAATAGCTACAGCGGCGGGTCCAAGAGCGCAGGCAACCGGTCGGGCGCTTCCCGGTCATCGTCCTCTCGTGGCTCCTCGTCCCGCAGTGGGTCGTACAGCGGGTCAGGCGGTGGGTCGTCTGGTGGCTCGAGTCGTAGCGGCGGGAGCAGCAACAACGGCCGCTCTGGCTCGCGCAGCGGCTCCAGCAACGGCAGCTCGGGCTCGCGCGGCGGCAGCTCGTCACGCAGCGGCTCCAGCGGCGGGTCATCCCGCAGCGGGTCCAGCAACGGCGGGTCGCGCAGCGGCAGCAGCGGCGGGTCATCCCGGAGCGGATCCTCGGGCGGCTCGTCGCGGAGCAGCGGCGGTTCATCCCGCAGCGGTTCAAGCGGATCGCGGAGCGGCTCAAGCTCCGGTGCAAGCCGCAGCAGCAGCGGGTCGCGCGGCTCCTCGGGAAGCTCGCGGTCCAGCAGCGGCAGCAGCCGCTGAGTCGCGAAATATCGCCTAACGGATCGTTTCGGTCAGTTCAGCTTCCGGCGCGGCGGTTGTGGTTGGCTCTTGCGGGACCGAGGTCAGTTGACCCTCGGACCCTGCGACAGCCACCGCGACCGCCGCGTCGCCTGTGACGTTGACCACGGTTCGGCACATATCCAGGATGCGGTCCACCGCGAGGATCATCGCGATGCCCGCGTCCGGGATGCCCTGTGAGCGCAGAACAATCACGAGCATCACCATGCCCCCGGAGGGGATGCCGGGTGAGCCAATGGCGGCAAACACGGCCGTGAACACCAGCGCCGCCTGCGCCCCCAGCGAGAGGTCCCGGCCGTAGAACTGGGCCAGGAACACGGTCGCGACCGCCTGCATCAGGGCCGTGCCGTCCATGTTGATCTTCGCGCCCATGGCGCAGACGAAGCTCGTGATGTCGCGCTGCACGCCGAGCTTGTCGCGGACCGCCTCGATGGTGACGGGCAGCGTCGCGGCGGAGCTGGAACTGCTGAACGCGACCATCTGGACCTGCGCGATGCCGCGGAAGAACGTGCGGAGCGGCATGGGCGAGAAGATGCGGACGACGCTGGGGTAGAGGACGAACTGGATGATCGCGAGGCCCAGAAGCACGGTGCCGCAGTACGCACCGAGCGATGCGAGCACGCCGAAGCCGAGGTTGGCGACGATCGGGACGATGAGGCAGAAGACGCCGATGGGCGCCAGCCGCATGATCCCGCGGACGATGGCGATGAACGCCTCGTTGAGGCCATCAACGACGGCGATCACAGGCCGGGCCTTCTCACATGGCAGCAGGCTGAGGGCGATCCCCAGCAGCAGCGCGAGGACGACGATCTGAAGCATGTCGCCGCGGGCGAGGGCGTCGAATGGGTTGGTGGGCATCACCTCGCGGACGAGGGTCCAGGGGTCGGTGGTCTTCGAGGCCGACAGAACGTTGGTGGTGGTGGTTGAGGTCTGCGCGGTGGTTGAGGCGAGGAGGGCCTCGCGGGCCTCGTCGCTGATAAAGCGTGAGCCCCCCGGGCGAATGACATTGACGAGCAGCAGTCCTGTGATGACGCTCAGGATGGCGGTGCAGGCGAAGATCGCGCCGGTCTTGGCTCCCAGCCGCCCGAGCTTGCGCGGGTCCCCCAGCGAGTTCACCGCGAGGATCATCGCGAACAGGATGATCGGGGCCGCGATGAACTGGAGGGCCCGCTTGAAGAGGTCGCCAAGTAGGCCGAGGAACTTGTTGAGCGAGCCCCCCATCTCGCTAATCCACCCGTACGCGGCCGCGGGGTCAACGTTGGCGGCCCTGGCCGCTTTGACCTCGGCGCCCGCGTGGTTCAGGACCAGACCCAGGGCGATGCCGAGAGCGAGCCCGATCAGGATCTTCCAGTGCAGGGCGAGTTTCACGCGGCATGGTTCCGATGGTTGCGGCAAGATCTAAACGTCGTGAGCGTTCCGATCCGAGACTTCGCCCAGAGCGGCTCAGTCTCGGCTTCTCACTCCGCCGGCACGAGGCGGATGATCCTGTCGGGGCCGTTGAGGACAACGTAAATCGTGCCGTCGGGCGCGGTCGTCACGCCCCGCACGCGGCCCGCGCCAAAGACGATCTCCTCGCGCTCGACCACCCTCCAACCGTCCTTGTCCTTCGCGACGCGGATGCGATCAACGTTGTTGCCCGAAAGCCCGCCCGCGAGCAGGTCCCCCTCCCACTGCTTGAACGCATCACCCTTGCAAACATCCATCCCGCACGCGCCGATCGACGGCAGCCAGCGGTCCACGGGCATCTTGATGTCCTTGGACTCAAGCTCCCCCATCGGCCACGGCACCTCAAGGGCCTGGTCGCTGTAGTTGATCCCGAAAGACACCAGCGGCCAGCCGTAGTTGCGGCCCTTTTCGATGATGTTGAGTTCGTCGCCGCCGCGGGGTCCGTGCTCGGTGTCCCAGACGTTGCCTTGGAGGTCGATGACCAGGCCCTGCGGGTTGCGGTGGCCGTAGGACCAAATCGCCTCGTACACGCCCGTCTGCCCGACGAACGGGTTGTCCTTCGGGATCGTTCCGTCCTCGTGCAGGCGAAAGATCTTGCCGTGCGGCATCGCGAGGTCCTGCGAGGGCTTGCCAAGCCCGCGCTCGCCGATGCCGAAGTACACGTGCCCCTTGCGGTCAAAGACAATCTGGCACCCGAAGTGGACGCCACCCCCGGTGTAGTGCTCCTCCTTCGCGCGGAAGATGGTCTGCTGGTCGGTCCACTTGTTGTCCGTGATCTTGCCGCGGACGACATGCGTGAAGCCATTCCGCCCCACGGCCTCGGAATATGCGAGGTACACCCAGCCGTTCTTCGCGTAGTCGTAGTGAACAGTCACGTCCATCAGCCCGCCCTGCCCCTGGTTGCGGACCTTCGGCGTGCCCTCGATGGGTTCACCCAGCTTGCCGTCCTTGAAGACACGCAGCTCGCCCGGCCGCTCCGTCACCAGCATCGACCCATCCGGCAGGAAGTCCACGGCCCAAGGCACATCCAGCCCATCCTTGATCACCGTCTCGACCTTGAACTTCGCGCGCTGCGTCGTGTACACACCCGCCACGGCCTTGGGCTTGCCCGTCTTCTTCCGGTGGTCCTTCGCCTGGAGCTCGCGGATATGTACGACAAGCGACCAGATCTTCTTGTCGTCGATCGCGCCGCCGAAGGCTTCCATCCCGTTCTCCGGGCTGCCGTTCTTGATGACGTCGAAGAACGGCCGGTCGAGCTCCTGACCCCGCTTCTCGGGCGTCAGCAGCGTGCGGGTTCCAGCCCCCCCACCCTCGCCGTTCTCTCCGTGGCACTTGAGGCAGTTGTCCTCCCACAGCTTGGTGGCGGTCTGGGCGGAAGAGATTGAGGCAGCGGACGCAAGGATGATCGACACGGCGAGGTAACGCATGGGCGGATTCTAACGAACGCTCGCCCATCCCGTTTCCCGCCCACCCGGGGGCTACATTCGCCCATGGCCAAGCAGCCGCCCCCGCGCAAAACCCCCGAGCAACGCAAGGCCGAGTCGATCGCTCTGATCCGCGAGCATGGCGTGCCCGTGCTCGAATCCCTTCCAGTCATCGAGAGCGAGGACGAGGCGGGCATCCGCACCGAGGACGAGCTCCGCGGCCAACTCCTGGCCATCGCGATGGTCTGGATGCGGGCCCAGTTCGCCTCCGTTGGAAGCCCCCACCAGGAGTTCCTCCGCGGCTTCGAACCGCTCCGCGCCGAAGCCGAGGAGTTCCTCAGCGAGTTCCAGCTTGGATTCATCGAGGACCCCCGGCCCGATGAAGACGCTATCGCGGACGGCCTCTGGTTGATTGAATCGGTTGCCGCCTTGCTCTGGGCCGCCGGGCTGCTGAAAAAGCTGGAGTGGCCCAAAACTCTCACCGACCCTGCAATGCTCGAGAATCTGGTTGAAGCCGCCGTCAGCGGGGCCCCGCTCCACCCCCGCACCCCTTCAGACCTACTGGATCAAGCCGACCTCGCCTACCGCCTGCTCTGGGCAGTCGTGCAGAAGAAGATCGATGGCCCCGCCGCGCCGATCAACGGTTCGATCGTCTACGAGCGGGCCCGCGCCTTCGGCTGGCTCGTCCAACCCGAGGTAGAGTGGGAAGACGTCGACATGAGCACCTGAACGTGGCCAGAGTCCCAAGTTCTCTCGGGCACGTCGCTTGAAAAAACTCTCACCCGCCCCGATTCGAGGCGCGCGTAAACTTCCTCGATGCAGGAAGCTACACAGCCCGCCTCCGGGCACAACGCTGAAGTCGCGGCCGAACAGGCCCTCCATCTGCTCCGCTCCGGCGGCTCCAGGGTCCAGGTTCTCACCCGCCTCGCCACAGAGGCCGAGAGGATCGGCGGCGAAGGTGCCGTCGCGTCGATCCTCGTCATCGACGAGAACGGTGCCCTGCGGAACGGCGCTTCGCCCAACCTCCCAGCCGACTATCTCACCGCCATCGACCGCCTCCGCCCAGACGCCCGCGTCGGCACCTGCGCCGCCGCCGCGGCCACCGGCGTTCCCGTCTTCACCCCCGACTTCTGCGCCGACGAGAAGTGGGCCGAACTCCGCCACCTCCCCATGGCCCTCGGCTTCCAGGGCGCCTGGAGCATGCCCATCAAGTCCGCCGACGGGCGAATCCTCGGCACCCTCGGGACCTACTACCGCACTCACCGCAACCCGTCGCCCGACGAGGTCGCGGGCGTCCGTGCGCTCGCAACGGTCGCTGCCGAGGCAATCGCGCACACGGCCTGACCCGGCGGATTACCGACTGACGCTCGTCATCAACGCTGCCGCCACCGCGCTCCACTCCTAACATTCCCCCCTATGCCCCACCCGCCGCGTTTGTTGACGGCCGCCGACGCCGACCAGGCCTACGCCTCCGCCCAGAAGGTGGTCGAGGTACACCGCCGCCTCGCGGAATGGCTGAAAGAAGGCGTGACGCTCCCCGAGATCGACGGCTTCGTCGCCAAGACCCTCGACGAGATCGACTGCAAGTCCTGCTTCCTGGGCTACCGCTCCGGCTCACACGCCGCGTTCCCCAGCCACGCCTGCCTTTCCGTCAACGATTGCGTCGTCCACGGCACCGCCGGCTACTACACCGAGCCCAACTCCAACCGCGCCAAGAAGATCGTCCAGGGTGACATCGTCAAGATCGATATCGGCGTCAAGCACCGCGGCTGGATCGGCGACGCCGCGTGGACCTACGTCTTCGGCAAGCCCTCGCCGCAGGTCAAGAAGCTCTGCGACTCCGGCAAGGAATCCCTCAAGCGCGGCGTCCGCGAGCTCAAGCCCGGCAACTCCTACCTCGCCTTCGCCCGTGCGGTCCAGGGCCACGTCGAGGGCGAGTGCCGCTTCCACCTCATCCGAGGACTCGGCGGCCACGGCTACGGCCAGACCCTCCACGCCCCGCCCTTCGTCAGCAACACCGTCCCCACCTATCCCGGCGAGTGGCCCGACGCCCACTCGCCCTGCCTGCCCGGAACGCTCGTCGCGGTCGAGCCCATGATCGCGATCGGCACCGGCCTGACACGCCAGAAGCAGGGCGCCGGCCGCAAGACCGAATGGCCCGTCTACACCAAGGACGGCTCGCTCTCGGTCCACTATGAGCACGATGTCCTGATCACCGAGAACGGCCCCCGCGTGCTCACCGCCGAACTCGAAGAACTGACCGACGTCATCACGGCCTGACGTCCTGTCACGGCCTCCATCACGCCACCACGCAAAACTGCCGGGTATACTCGTCCCGTGGAGCCCATCGCCACAACTCCCGGCCCCTTGTCGCAAGAGCTCAATCAGCTCCAAGGCCTCATCTCGCAATGACGGGGGTGACGGGCCGCGGCCGCATTAACACGCTCGCCGCGAAGTGAATCCCAGCCCCTCGCCCCCTACCCTCCGGCTCCGTACAACCTGTCGATTGCCAGCCGTTTCCCCGGGAGTTTCAGGGTCTTTCCGCGGTCTTTGTACGATTGGCAGTCCCCCAACCCACCCGAGCTATTCCGGCCGCGACAACCGTCACGCCCGGTCACGATCCAAGGCCCCCCGCGCACCACACGGAGGAGTTCGCCCCCATGAGCAGCACCCACCACTCGACCCTCACCCACCACGGCAAAGTCCCCTTCTTGAATGGCACCAGCACCAACGGCATGCCCAGCCAGACCAGCCGCCTGGAGACCCACGTGAACGACCACCGCGTCGATGAACTCTTCGCCTCCGACGTCTTCACCGAGCGCGTCATGCAGCAGCGCCTCCCCAAGGACGTCTTCAAGAAGATGGTCCGCACCATCAACCACGGCGAGCCCCTCGACCCCCTCCTCGCCGACGTCGTCGCCTCCGCCATGAAGGAGTGGGCGATGGAGCGCGGCGCCACCCACTACACCCACTGGTTCCAGCCGCTGACCGGCCTCACCGCCGAGAAGCACGACGCCTTCCTCTCCCCCGACGGCCATGGCGGCGCGGTCTCCGAGTTCACCGGCTCCGCCCTCGTGCAGGGCGAGCCCGACGCCTCCAGCTTCCCCAGCGGCGGCATCCGCGGCACCTTCGAGGCCCGCGGCTACACCGCGTGGGACTGCACCAGCCCCGTCTTCCTCAACCGCTCCGCCGGCACCGCCACCCTCTGCATCCCCACCGCCTTCGTCTCCTGGACCGGCGAGGCCCTCGATAAGAAGACCCCGCTCCTCCGCTCCATGGAAGCCCTCTCCGAGCAGGCCATGCGCGTGCTCAAGGTCTTCGGCAGCGACGCCAACGTCACCCGCGTCATGGCCACCCTCGGCTGCGAGCAGGAGTACTTCCTGATCGACCGCTCGTTCTACTACGACCGCGAGGACCTCAAGGCATGCGACCGCACCGTCTTCGGCGCCCGCCCCCCCAAGGGCCAGCAGCTCGAGGACCACTACTTCGGCAGCATCCCCACCCGCGTGCTGGGCTTCATGGCCGAGGCCGAGCAGGAGCTCTACAAGCTCGGCGTCCCCGTCAAGACCCGCCACAACGAGGTCGCCCCTGGCCAGTTCGAGCTCGCGCCCGTCTTCGAGACCGCCAACGTCGCCTGCGACCACCAGATGCTCGTGATGGAGACCCTCAAGCGCGTCGCCCCCCGCTACGGCCTCCAGTGCATCCTGCACGAGAAGCCCTTCGCCGGGATCAACGGCAGCGGCAAGCACTGCAACTGGTCCATGTCCACCAACACCGGCGTCAACCTGCTCGACCCCCGCGACAACACGCACACCAACATGCAGTTCCTGACGTTCATGTGCGCCGTGATCCGGGCCGTGGACCTTTACGCCGACCTCCTCCGCGCCTCGGTCGCCTCCGCCGCCAACGACCACCGCCTGGGCGCCAACGAGGCCCCGCCCGCCATCATCTCGATCTTCCTGGGCGACATGCTCACCGACATCGTCAACCAGCTCGAGAGCGGCAGGACCAAGTCCACCATGAAGGGCGGCAAGCTCGACCTGGGCGCCCGCACCCTCCCGCAGATCCCCCGCCACACCGGCGACCGCAACCGCACCAGCCCCTTCGCCTTCACCGGCAACAAGTTCGAGTTCCGCGCCGTGGGCAGCTCCGGCTCCGCGGCCTGGCCCGCGACCGTCCTCAACACCATCGTCGCCGAGAGCCTCGACTACGTCGCCACCGAGCTTGAGCGCACGGCCGGCAAGCAGGGCAACGCCGCGAAGCTCCAGGACGCCGTCTCCAAGCTGCTCCAGCGCATCGTCAAGCAGCACCGCCGCGTCCTCTTCGACGGCGACGGCTACACCCAGGAATGGCACGCCGAGGCCAAGAAGCGCGGGCTCGCCAACCACCGCGAGTCCGTCTCCGCCCTCCAGCAGATCGCCACCAAGAAGAACGTGGACCTCTTCAAGAAGTACAAGGTCCTCTCCAAGGTCGAGGTCGAGAGCCGCGAGCACATCTTCCTCGAGAAGTACGTCAAGCAGGTGCTGATCGAGGCCGAGACCGCCGTGGTCATGGCCAAGACCCAGGTCCTCCCCGCCGCCGAGCGCCGCCAGACCGAGCTGGCCGAGGCCGTCGCCGCCACCGAGGCCGCGGACGTGGACGCCGGCGACACCCGCGCCTCCCTCGAGGAGTTTGTCGGCATCGTCAACGACCTCCGCAAGTCCATCGCCAAGCTCGAGGCCACCACCGACCACGAGGCCCACGACATCGAGAAGCACGCCGCGCAGGTCCGCGACCACGTCCGCCCCGCCATGGCCAACCTCCGCGAGTTCGCCGACGAGCTCGAACGGAGAATCCCCAAGGACCTCTGGCCCATCCCCACCTACCGCGAAATGCTCAGCATCAAGTAACCAACCCCAAAGCCCAGGGACCAAAGTCCCTGGGCCTTCGACCGCAACAACCACAAGGCCCCGCGCACCCGCGCGGGGCCTTTTTCTTGGCCCTGCTGTTCCCTGTTCCCTCACACTGTTCCCTACGCTTCGCGGCCGGGCCCCGTAGCTCAGCGGTTAGAGCAGGGGACTCATAATCCCTTGGTCCTCGGTTCGAATCCGAGCGGGGCTACTTGACACGTTGAACGCGCAGGCTCCATCTCCGACCCCGCCTTGCCCGCGCTGCGGTGGTCAACCCATCAATACGCCCGATGATGCACGCGCCTGGCACTGCACCATTTGTGCGTATGACTTCAATCGCGGGGACCCACCTGACATCAGCCCTGTTCTCCCAGCGGTGCAGTTCGTGTGCTCCTGCGGCCCTACCTGGGTGTTTTCCCCCCTCCCGATCGTCGCCCTCTTCATCGAGGATACCTCATCCGGCAGAACCATCCTGAGCGTCGGGTTTGTCGCTGGATTGGCGTCGGTCCTTGCAGGACCAATCCTCACGTACGCGTACTTCCACAGTCGTCAAAAGCAACCCCGCGTCGGCCGCGCAGTCGTCGCCATCGCGCTGAACGCGGCCTATTGGGTCTTCATGCTTTTCGGCTTCGCCCGTCTGCTCGCGGCGGGTGGCACATCTCCGCTGTGACGCAGAACTCGAGCCTTGGCGCCGGTTGGGCACTTGGCGAGACGTGCGGCCGAGCCGCGCATTCACGAGACCCTTGGGAGCCATGCCGACGGCTCTGCGTCGCTATGCTCACCCGCGGAGAACTCCAAGAAGTGCCCCACCGCCCACCCTCAAAGTCGCTGTCGATCGCGATTGCCGCCTGTGGCCTTGCCCAGCTTCTCTGGGTGCCTGTCGCTTGGAACACGACCCCGCTCCCCGTGTGGGCACGCGTGCTCATGATCTTCGCGAGCACCGGTCTCTTCGTCTACGGCGTGCTTTGTTTCCGCCACGCCCGTACCCGCGATGCCCAATCCTGACAATGCCCTGGCTCCGGTTGGGCACTTGGGAATATGTGCGGCAAAGCCGCGCACCCCTCCCCCGTGCCCAGGTTCCCGGGACCGGAAGGGCGTTACCCTTGGCTCTCTGTTCGAATCCGACGGGGCTACTGATGGACTCGCCAGTCACTGATTCCGTTCCTCGCCTCCGACGCATCCTCACCGTGTGTCACCGCATCCTCATGGTGTCGATAGCGGCCGCGGTTATAGCCTTCTCGCCGATTTGGGTGATACGAAAGCCTCGCTCTGCGCCGGCGTCGCGAATCTACATGGGGTCAATGATCGCAACGTCGATCGCGGGTTCTGTCGTTCTGGCTTCCGTTGCAGGGGTCTTCTTGACTGAGCTTCGATTGCGCAAGCTCATCGCCGCCCACAAGGGTCTCGTGTGCCCAAAGTGCGGCTACATCATCACGGAAGGTGCAGATCGCTGTCCAGAGTGCGGACGCCCATGGGACGGGCCCGCCCGCGAATGGGGCCATATGTACAACGTTCCTCTCTGAGTCTCTGCCTTGGCTCCGGTTGGGCACTTGGGGAGAGGTGCGGCAAAGCCGCACGTATCTCCCCGCGCCCACCGACCGTCATCATGCAATGGAACTAAAGCCGCCCCCTCCGGTAAACTCCACCGATGACCCCCGAAGAAGTGCTCGCAAACGTACGGAACGCCTACGCCTCCTGCCACACCTACCAGGACCGCGGTGACGTCGTGAACGTGGACACGCGAGCCAACGGACGCCGTCGCACACGGTCCCGACCCTTCCGCACGTGGTTCACACGGCCCGATTACTTCCGCTTCGAGTTCGCCGACCGAGACATCGGCCCTGAAGAGGAGTGGGACCGCTACGTCGTGTGGCGCGCCGGCGCACAAACACGAACTTGGTGGTCCGTGAAGGGGGAAGACGCCCCCGAATCACTCTCGATGGCGCTCGCAGGCGCAACCGGAATCTCAGGCAGTAGCGCCATCCGCGTTCCACGGCTCTTGATTCCGGAACTCGGCGGAAAGGAGTTCCCCGTACGGCTTGCAGCAGACGAAACCATTGGCGGTCGGCTGTGCAAAGTGCTGCTGGCAGGCCCCACGCGGGGCGAAGAGACTTGGGCCATCGACGCCGAAACATGGATGCTCCTTCGCGTAACGACTCGGACGGTTTTCGACCAGGCCATGCACGAGGAACTCGCCCGCGCCCAGGAATCGGTCCGCCATCTTCTGGAAGCTCAGGGACTGAACCCGCCGATCCTCACGCACACCGACGATTGGGTTTCGGACTCCACAACGACCTACGAACCAACCTTCGACGCGGATATCCCCGCCGAAACGTTCCACTTCAGACCACCAGGACTTCCCGAGCCCTGACCCATACCGGCGGGTGGCATCAATCAGTCCGGGGTGCCATCGATTCGCCGTCGCTCTGGACGGCGCAATCGATGGTTGAGCGCCGGTGCGCAACCACCACCCGGTATCCTCCCCCAGTGCTCCCATTCCGAAGCCCCCAAAACCCCGCCCGCCGCGCCCTGAGAGTTGTCGCACCGGTGCTGCTCTGGCTGCTCGCCCTATGGCTCCTCAACTTCTCGCTCTACTCCTACTGGGCCGGCAGCGCACCGCCCGGCCCCGCAACTCCAGCATGGCAGCGACAGGGCAACATCTACTGCGGGATATCGATCTCCCTGTTCATGCTCGGAGCCCTCAGCATCTGGTGGCTACGACCGATCACGCCCTCTCGCGACGCTCCCGGCGGGTCGCACTAATCACGGCCGTGCTGCCTTCGGCCCCGAACGGGGCCAAGCGGCCATGCTGCCTTCGGCCCCGAATGGGGCCAAAGAGTGTTGCCACGGGTGGAGGCCGCGCCAGCGGCCGGAACCCGTGGACAGCGGCGCACACCCCCTTCTTCTTCATTCTTTGTCTTCGAGCCCCGGCAGGGGCGGCGGATGCTTACATCGGAAGCTCAACCGGATGATTCCCTCTCCGCCAGCCAGTAATCCGGGTCCGTCAGGAGATCGCCCAAAGGCGGATCGGAAAGATGCGGGAGGTCGGCCAGGTCATGCGATCGCCAAAGACCTTTGAACTTCACGGGGCCATGGATTGCCTCAAGGAGTCGCCCGTCGAAAAAGACATACCTCCGTCCCTCGCGAAGTTCCGCCGCCATTGGCTCCACCCGCGCGAGCCATTCGGCCGCCGTCGCGAGCAGGACGTGCTCCCTCACGTTGCCGTGTTTGTCCATGACCTTCCGTGTTCGAGGCGTGTCGCGCGCGGCCAGGTCCATCAGCGAAGGCTGGATCAACGCGGCCTTCGCAAACATGAACGCCTTGCGGCACCGCACACATGTGAACAGCCACCCGGTGCCGCCCGTCGGATACGTGTGCTCATCGTGATGTGGAGCGTTCACGATCCCCTGGGGGCACTGGCAGTACCACTTCCCATCGGGATCATCCTTGATCAGCCAAAGCGTCCGTGACGGCCGCTGCTCATCAGGATTACGTTTCCAGAAAGGCATGGTCTGGAATCTAGGCCAGGTCTGCGGTGGCAGCAATACCTGCCTTCGGCCCCGAATGGGGCCAAGGGCTGTAGCCACGGGTGGAGGCCGCGCGAGCGGCCGCAACCCGTGGAGAGAGGCGCACACTCCCTTCGTCTTCCTTTGCATTCGAGCCCCGGCAGGGGCGACGGATCCTTGACGCCTGGCGCGCACCCCACTCCTCCCCACCTCCACCCCCCGTCAACTTCCCAACACCCAAAAAGATTTCCAACCCTTCCCCCACAACCACTTACGAATGTAACAGTCACGTTTGTGCGCAAGATCGTGGACATACCCAACAGCCCCCTTCCACCGCCCCGCGCCGCCCGGTAATGTCCTTCCATGATCTCCTCACCACTCTCCATCATCGAAGCCACCGTCGCCGACCTCACCCCCACCCTCACCACCGCGCAGGAGGACGCCATCGTCGAAGCCCTCGCCGACGCCTCGCACACCATGCGAGAAGTCGCCGAGACCCACGGCCTCTCCATGGCCGCCCTCGCCCTCTGGGCCGCGCGCCCCGACATCCAGCACAGACTCTCCGCCTTCGAAGACCTCATCGCGCGACAAGTCCGCACCTCCGCCACCGCCATGCTCCGCGGCGTCGCCCTCACCCTCCACCAGGCCCTCGACTACTACCGCGAAGAAGAAAACCACACCCCCGCCGACTACACCAACCCCCGCTACCTCGAACAACGCCGCCGCGCCCGCACCTCC
>Ga0208492_1000654_pt1 | contig 27162 bp, 15 predicted proteins | sample Subbioar_CSW14AB_FD_184820 | JGI IMG/M metagenome (GOLD analysis project Ga0208492, IMG submission 184820) | Serpentinite rock and fluid subsurface biosphere microbial communities from McLaughlin Reserve, California, USA - CR12Mar_CSW14AB (SPAdes) | ecosystem: Environmental > Terrestrial > Deep... | reverse complement strand
CGCCGTCTGGATGGTCGAGTCGCTTCAAGGCTGGGCGCGGGTCAAGGAAGACGCCGCCATGGGACTCGTTTTTCCCGCATTGTTCGCACTGGCGGTGATTTTGGTCAGCGCCTTTGCCGGCACGGTGCATCTCGATACCGACGCCGTGCTCAATGGCAGGTTGGAATTTGCCTTCCTCGATCCGTTGCTTTGGAATCAAGTTTCGTTGGGGCCCCGGTCGGCATGGGTGTTGGGATTTCTGGTGATTTTACAGGGAGCTTTATTATTCTTGCTCTACCGGCCGATCCAGGTGGCCTGGTTTGATTCGGCCTTTGCCGCCTCGATTGGGATCGCGCCGGTCGCTTTCTATTGGGGGGCGACCACGCTCGCTTCGCTGACTTGTGTGTGCGCCTTCGACGCGATGGGTTCGATTCTCGTCGTGGCGATGATGGTAGGGCCGGCCAGCACGGCGCTGTTGTGGGCTCATCGGCTGCATACGGTGATCGTGCTTTCCGTGTTGTTTGCCTTGCTGGCGGCGGTTCTTGGTTTTGCCGCGGGAGCCTGGCTCGATGTGTCGCTTTCGGGGATGATCGCGGCGGTTACCGGTTTGATTTTTGGGCTGAGCTGGGTTTTCGCACCCGAGGAAGGTTGGGTGGCCCGCTGGCTCAGAAGGCGCCGGCAAGTCGATGAATTTCGCACCGGTTTATTGCTCATTCACATCCACACGCATGAAAATCAGGAGAACCGCGAAGACGAATGCCGCTTGAATACTTTGGGAAAACATCTGAAATGGCCGGAAATGCAAATTGCCTCGATTGCCGGTGAGGCTCTCGGCATGGGTTATTTGCGCTCCGAGGAAGGCCGGCTTTGGACCACTCCGCTTGGCCGGGAAAAAGTCGAACAATTGCTCGGTTCTTGATCCGTTGAAGTTTGTCCGGGTTGATCGATTCTATTTTGGCGCCAGATTGCCAAAGGAATCTGTCGCCAACAAAAGTCTGATTCGCGGGTTCTTGTAGCAGCATTTCATCGTGACCTCATTCGGGGGCTGGTCCATGATTTTCCAATCGAAATCGCTTTCGTCGATCTGGGGTCTGGGTCTTTTGCTTGCTTTGTTGGGCTTTTTGGGGTGGGTGGCCCAGGAAAGTTGGGGTATCACGCCTTTCCCGGAAAAGGCCGAGTTTCAGGAAAAGGAAAAATCGCCAGAGCGCGCACTTTCAGAAGTCAACGATTCGTCCATCTTGGCCTGGGCGCGAACGACCTATACGCCGGCAAAACAATTGCAAATCAGGGTCGCGGTGACGCTTTTAGCTGGGCAATGCAAGCAAGCCGGCAATTTGAAGGTGTCCCTATTGGATGCCGACAAAACATGGCTGGCCGAAGGTCTCGTCGATTATCAGCCCGAAAATCGCACCCAAAGCGTCGCAGTGGATATCGTCTCGCTGAAATTGCCTGCTTCCATCAAGGTGCAAGGCCCCGACGGGTTTTCGCGCGAGGTGGCTTTTGCCCAGGTCAAGGTCGTCAAGCCTCACGAAATCAGCGCGACTTTGCCCCGGGAACTGGCCAGTGGATCGCAATTCGATCTGCGCATCGCGGTGCGGGCGGTGCAATCGTTTACCAGAACCTTTGCCCTGGCCGGCAGCCGCGTCGAATTGGAGCTCACGAAAAAAGAGAAAACCTGGAATTTGGGCACCTATTACTGTGGCGCGGATGGCGTTTTGCATCGGCAGATGCGTTTGCCCGATGTGGAGCCTGGAGACTACAAACTTGCGGTGAAGGTGGGGCATGTGCTCTCGGGAGAAACCCTGGAGCGGCCTGTGAAAATCACTCAAGATGCCAAAATTCTGCTCACCACCGACAAACCGCTTTACCAGCCCGGCCAGGAGATTCACATGCGGGCGCTGGTGCTGTCGGCATTCGATCTCAAGCCCGCGGCGAAGGCAACTCTCGATTTCGAAGTCGAAGATGGCAAGTCGAACAAGGTCTTTCGCAAGAGCGTGACCACCACCGAGCAGGGAATCGCCCATGCCGATTTCGTTTTGGCCAGCGAGGTCAACCAGGGCGCCTACCGCATTCGCGCGCTAACTCTGGGCAAAAAATCGGAGAAGGTCGTGCGAGTCGAACCCTATGTCTTGCCGCGTTTCAAACTGGCGCTGAAGGGAGACAAATCGTTTTACCTTCCCAAGGAAACGATTAAGGGGACTCTTCAGGCCGACTATGTATTCGGCAAGCCGCTTGCGGGAGCCAAGGTCAAAATCAGCGCCTCCACGAGCGATGTCGCCGAACGAGCGTTTCAAAGTTGGGAAGGCAAAACCGACAAGTCCGGCCTGGCGACATTTGAGATCGCAATACCCGATTACCTGGTCGGCCTGCCGGTCACGAAAGGGGATGCGGTGGTCCGGCTGGAAGCCGAAGTGATCGACACGGCGGATCATGCCGAAAAAACGCAGAAGTCCTTTCCGGTTTCCAAGTCGCCGCTTCAGGTCACGGCCATCGCCCAGGGTGGGCACCTCGTTCCCGGAGTGGAAAATCGCATTTATGCCGCGGTGATCACGCCCGATGGCAAGCCGGTGGCCGGGGCGGAAGTGTCGCTTCGTAAGGAAATGGCGATTACCAAGGCCATCACCAACGAATCGGGAGTGGCCCTTTTGGTATTCACTCCGAAAGCAAGCGATTTTCAGCCAGGGGATTACAAGCAAACCATCGCCGAGAGGATTGATTCGCCTCAATCGTTTCCCCAAATGCGTCAGGAGTTCAACTGGTCAGGCAAAATCATTGCCCAGCTTCCCTCGGGGGAAAAGTCCGAAGTCGATTTTCAGTCGAAGGCCAACTCCTCCGCGCAAGGACTGATTTTGCAAACCGACCGCGCCGTCTATCTGCCGGGTCAAAAGTTACGTTTGCAGGTGCACTCGACCTCGGCGGTGCCATCGGCCCACATCGACCTCATCCGCGAAGGGCAGTCGATCCTGACCGACACGATCACGATGAAAGAGGGAAAAGGGGAGCTGGCGCTCGACCTCCCTCCGGATGCGGGCGGCACGCTGGAAGTCCATGCCTGGCAGGTGCAGTTTAACGGCGAACTGTTGCGCGATGGCCGGGTGGTTTACGCGCAGCCGGGCAATGAACTGCAGATCCGCATCGAAACCGACCGGGACACTTTCCGGCCCGGCGAAACGGCACAGTTGCAGTTTCAACTCTCCGACCGGTCGGGAAAACCGCAAGCGGGAGCTTTGGGCGTCATCGTTGTCGACGAGGCAGTTTATCAGTTGCAGGAAATTCAGCCTGGGCTCGAAAAGGTCTTTTTCACCCTGCGCGAGGAACTGCTCAAGCCGCAGGCGCAAGTGCTCAAAACGACCGACGACATCGCCGAATTGGTGCGGCCGCGCGCCTTCCCTGAAAACAAGCAACTCGTCGCCGGCGCCCTGTTCGCGGCGTTTCAACCGAAGAAGCCCCCCATTCATCAGATCGATGCCGGTGCGGCTCGGATGATGGCCGTTGCACCGAAGATTGGCGTGATTGGCAGGATTACGGCCAACGCGGTCGCTTATGAAGAAAAGAGTTTTGGAAAGTACATCTCGGTTCAGCGGGGAGCGATCTTGTTCGCTCAAGATCTTCTGGGCAATCTGGTCAAGGAGCAGCGGCTGTCGCCTGGGTATTTGAGCAATCCCATGGGCGGCGAGTTGACCCTGGAAGACCTCGAGGAAATCGAGCCGCGTTTCACGGCCAGCCGGCTTGTGGAGGCGGCCACTCTGATGCGCATGGCCACAACGGTGGAAGCGTTGCGCGTGACGTCCATTCGATTGGGGAACAAGCTTGACCTAGCCAAGTTGAACCTGCAGGGGGCGTTCCGACAGGATTCCCGATGGGATAAGGAATTCATTTGCCGCGATTTGTACGGCCGTCTTTTTCGACTGGAAAAAGCCATACCGGGCCGACCGGCGACGGTGCCTTATCCCTTCCTGGAGGGTTGGGAACTCGTCAGCGCTGGGCCCGATGGCCGATTTGGCACGGCGGACGATTTGCGGTTCTGCGAAAGCCTGTCCGATTCGGTGCGCAATGCTGAGAGGGGAGTGCCCTGGCAAACGGTCTACGGCAGAGGCGGCCCGCGCGGCTATCCAATGGGTGGAGCGGGCGAAGGTGGCACCTTCTTCGGCTTCTACGGGGGTGCGATTCCAGGGGGGAATATCGGCGCGGTGGGAGGCGGAGGCTTTCCGGGCGGCATGCCGATGGGCGGGAACCCAGAATTCCGACAAAAAATGACCATGAGGAAAGCGGCGCAAGTTTCGGATGCGGCCGGTGACCTTCCCTCGCCCTCGCGCAACAAAGCCATGGTCGAATACAAAAAGGATGAAAAAAAATCCGAATCGCCCCGAGCTGAAATGCTTTCGGCAGATAAGGGCCCGGCTCCAGGAGCCGACACCGCGGCTGAACCGATTCGCCTGCGCGAATTTTTCCCCGAAACCCTGCTCTGGCAGCCGGCGCTGATCACCGATGACAAGGGCCGCGCCACGCTCAAGGTGCCCCTGGCCGATTCGATCACCACCTGGCGATTGTCGGCGAGCGCCTCGACCGCTTCGGGGGCCCTGGGTTCCTCCGAAAAGAGCTTCCGCGTCTTTCAGGACTTCTTTGTCGAACCCGATCTGCCTCGTTTCTTGACGCAGAAGGACGAGCTGACTTTTTCCGTGACCCTCTACAACTACCTCGAACAACCGCAGACGATTCGCTTGAAACTGCTCGACGCCGACTGGTTCGAGCGGCTCGAAGGCGCCGCCGATCGCGAAGTCCCCCTGGCGCCCAACCAGGTGCTCGGCGCCAAATACCGCATTCGCGCTCTCAAAAATGGCACATTCCCCCTGGAAATCGAAGCTCGCGGTACCAAACTCTCCGATCGCGTGCGCCGGCAGGTCGAAGTTTTGCCCTACGGGCAGAAGATCGAAACGGCGTCAACCAAGGCGCTGGCAGGGACGTGGAAAGAATCGATTTCCATTCCCAAGGATGCCGTCGAAGGGGCGTCGTCAGTGCAGGTCAAGATCTACCCGGGAGTGTTCAGCCAGCTTGTGGAGGGGATGGATTCGATCTTGAGAATGCCGGGCGGCTGCTTTGAGCAAACTTCCTCCTCGGCTTATCCCAACCTTCTCGTAATGCAGTACATCAAGCGCAATGGCCTGGTCACTCCGGCCATTCAGATGAAAGCCGAGTCCTACTTGAACGCCGGCTACCAGCGCCTGTTGACCTTCGAACGGCCGGGCGGCGGTTTCGACTGGTGGGGCCGCGACGAACCGGTGCTTTGGCTTTCGGCTTATGGACTCATGGAGTTTTCCGACATGGCCCAAGTCTGGCCGATCGACCACGGAGTCATCGACCGCACCAAGGCCTGGCTGCTCAAGCAACGGGCTGCCGATGGCACCTGGTCGAAGATCGGCGCGACCCACGGCGAATCGATCGAACGGATGGGCGATCCCCGGTTGCTCATGACCAGCTATGTATGCTGGGCGCTCTTGGAGTCGGGCCTCAAACCGGCCGAGATCAAAACGTCGCTGGATTTTCTGCGCAAGGAAGTGGCCGGCGTGGAAAGCCCCTATGTCCTCGCGCTGGCGGCCAATGCTTTGGTTCGTGCCGACTCCAACGATGCCGTCGCGGCCGCGTTGCTTGACAATGTCCTGTCGAAGCTCGAAGGGATGTGCGAACGCGAATCCAATTCTGAAGCCAGCTTCTTGCCTGCCCGAGGCGGCCAGTCATTGACCTATGCCCGGGGCAATAGCCTCCAGGTCGAGACCACCGCCCTGGCGACGCTTGCCCTGCTGGAATCGAAGTCCCGGCCGCGTACGGTCAATCAACTCTTGTCCTACTTGGTCAAATCGAAGGATGCGCATGGGACTTGGGGCAGCACCCAGGCAACCGTGCTCGCCTTGAAGGCGCTTGTCGGCGCCTCCGCAATGAAGGAGATCAAAGACAACGTCGATTTCAAAATCCTTGTGGATGGGAAAGAGGCGGCCAAAGGGCGAGTCGATGCTACCAACTCGGATTTGTTGCAGGCGTTCGACCTCAAGTCCTTTTTAAAAAGCGGCGGCGATCATGAAATCGCGATCGAGTCGAACCGAGACACCGCCATGCAGGTTCAAGTTGCCACGCGCTACTACAGCCCATGGAAACCGGAGGCGAGTCCGGTTTCTCAAGCGTTTGAACTCAAGGTGGAATATGACCGGGCTCAGTTGGCCGTGGGTGACACGATCAAGGCCAAGGCAACCTTGAAATACCTTGGCAAGGAACCGACCGCCATGGTAATGCTCGATCTCGGAATTGCGCCGGGGTTCCAACCCGATGCGGCGGAATTCGCGGCGATGGTCGAAGCAGGCAAACTAAAGAAATTCAGCCTGACTGACCGTCAAGCGATCCTTTACCTCCAAGATGTCAGCCCCGGTCGCGACTACATCTTCGAATACAGCTTGAAGGTGAAATATCCGGTAAAGGCGAAAAGCTTACCTGCGGCCGCGTGGGAATACTACACGCCCGATCGCCGTGTGGAAGCCAAGCCGACGGCATTTGAAGTGACGCCAACGCGGTCCCAGAAGTTGGGGCCCAAGGCCACGCTCGGCGCTCCTTGATCGAAAAGGGAGAGTGGAAAGATGGGTTAAGGAGGCGATAGCCAAGGTGGAGACACTCCTGGCTCAAGGGGCCAGGGTGTCGCGCCGAATGACAATTCCACCTACGAAGTCATCCTGAAGGTGAAATATTCCGCCAAGGCGAAAGGCTTGCTAGCGTCAAGCTGGCAACAGTATACTCCTGATCGTCGAGTGGAAGCGAAGCCAACGGCCTTCGAAGTCTCGGAAGCGGCCCGTTAGTCGTGGATCTGCCGCGCAAAGCGGCCTGACAAGAAATGCAAGGGCGGATGCGGCTCCCTCATTCTCCTTTCAGGAGACGTCCATGATGATCCGATGGAAAGCATTTCAGGCGATCTGGAGTGTGGGACTTTTATTGGCTCTGTTTGTCTTTTTGGGACGGGTGACTCAGGAGAGTTGGGGGACTTCCCTACCTGAAGTCGTGCGGGAAAAAGGTCCCGACGCGACCCCGGAAAAAGAGAAACCGCCGCAGCCTGCTCGTGCAAAAGTGAAGGACCCAGCCATCTTGGCCTGGGTGCATTTGACGCCTCCACGCGCCATGGACTTCCAAATCAAAGTCGCCGTGACGATCGCTCCGGGCGAATGCAAGGCGCCGGGCAACTTGGCGGTGAGTTTTCTGAATGTTGCCAAAAAAAGCCTGGTCGACAAGCAAGTTGCATTTTCCCCCGAGGATCGTGTGCAATGCCTTGTGCTCGATATTTCCTCGCCACAGATGCCTGAATCGATTCTCGTCAAAGGCCCAGGCGGTTATTCACGCGAGGTTCTCTTCGCCGACGCAAAAATCATCAAGCCCCAGGAAGTGAGCTTGACCTTGCCCAAAGAACTCGCCAACGGCTCTCAGTTCGATTTGCGTATCGCAGTGCACGCCGTGCAGTCGTTTACCCGCACCGTGGGTCTCGCCGGCAGCCGCATCGAACTGGAACTGGCCAAGAAGGAAAGAACCTGGAATCTGGGAACGCATGACACCGGCGCGGACGGGATTTTCCATCAGCAAATTCGTTTGCCAGAAGTGGAGCCGGGGGATTACAGGCTTGTTGTGAGAGTGCGCCATGCGCTTGAACGAACTACCATTGAGCGGTCCGTGAAGATCACTCAGGATGCCAGGATCCTGCTCACCACCGACAAGCCCCTTTACCAGCCGGGCCAGGTGATCCATATGCGGTCGCTGGTGCTATCGTCGTTCGATCTCAAGCCACTGGCCAAGGCGAGCCTCGAGTTTGAAGTCGAGGATGGGAAGTCGAACAAGGTCTTTCGCAAAACCGTGACCACGACGGAGCACGGGATCGCCCATGCCGATTTCGTTTTGGCAAGCGAAGTGAACCAGGGCGCCTACCGCATCCGGGCCAAGGCGCTTGAGAAGCAATCGGCGAAGACGGTCCAAGTCGAGCCCTATGTGTTGCCTCGCTTCAAACTGGCCCTGAAAGGGGACAAATCGTTCTATCTGCCCAAGGAAACGATTAAGGGAACGCTTCAGGCCGACTACCTATTCGGCAAACCGGTTGCGCAAGCCAAGGTCAAAGTCAGCGCGTCCGCAAGCGGTGGCGCAGAACGGCCGTTTCAAAGCTGGGAAGGCAAGACCGACCACCATGGTTTGACGACCTTTGAGATCGTCCTACCTGAGGGCTTGGCGAGCTCGCCCGCGGCCAAAGGAAGCGCGATAGTCCGCCTGGAGGCCGAAGTGATTGACACGGCCGACCACGCGGAAAAGACCCAAAAGGCCTTTCCCGTTTCCAGGACGCCATTGCAAATCACCGCCATCGCCGAGGGCGGCCAACTGGTTCCCGGCGTGGAAAATCGCGTTTATGTGGCGGTGATTACTCCCGAGGGCAAGCCTGTCGCCAAGGCAGAGGTGGGGCTTCGACAAACCGAAGTGGTTGCCAAGGCACGGACCAACGAATCGGGCGTGGCCCTTTTGGTATTTACACCAAAAGCAGCCGATTTTCAGGTGAGTGGTGACCAGTATGCACCAGTCGAGACCATGGATTCGGCGCGGAATGTCGTTCGCCCCTATCGGCCGTTGACATGGTCAGGTCAGGTCGTGGTGGGGCATTCAATCTGGGAAATGACGGAAATCGAATTCAAGGCGAATGGCCCGGATTGGGGGCATGGGTTGCGATTACAGACTGACCGTGCCGTCTACTTGCCCGGTCAGAAGGTCCGGCTGCGAGTCCAGTCCGGTTCGCCGATACCCTCAGCCCACATCGATCTGATCCGCGAAGGGCAGTCGATTCTGACCGACACACTTGCGATGAAGGATGGGAAGGGAGAAATCGCCCTGGATCTTCCCGCGGATGCGTCCGGTACGCTCGAAGTTCATGTCTGGCATGTGCAGTCCTCGGGCGAATTGTCGCGTGATGGCCGGTTGATTTACGCGCAGCCGGGCAAGGAGCTACAGATCCGCATCGAAGCCGATCGTGATACCTATCGGCCGGGGGAGGCGGCGCAACTGCAATTTCAACTCTCCGATCGATCGGGAAAGCCGGCCGCGGGGGCTCTGGGCGTGATGGTCGTGGATGAGGCGGTTTACCAATTGCAGGAAATTCAGCCCGGACTTGAGAAGGTCTTTTTCACCTTGCGCGAGGAACTGCTCAAGCCAAAAGCGCAGGTACTCAAGACTTCCGACGACCTGGCCGACCTGGTTCGGCTTCGGGCAATTCCAGACGACAAGCAACTGGTCGCAGGTGCGCTTTTCGCCGCGTTTCAGCCGAAAAAACCGCCTGTCTTTCAGATTGATGAGCGTGCGGAACGCATCAGAGGGTTCGCGTCCGGGGTGGCGATGATTGAAAGAATCACAGTCAACGCGATTGCCTTGGACGAAAACGGTTTTGGAAAATACCTGGCCTTAGAGCGGGGTTCGGTCCGATTTTCGCAAGATCTCCTCGCCAAGCTTGTCAAGGATCATCGACTTTCTCGTGGTACACTCATCGACCCCCTGGGTGGCGAATTGACCCTGGATGACCTCGAAGAGATCGATCCCGGCTTTACGCCGCGCCACGTCGTCGAAATGGCCACGCTTGTACGAATGTCAAGGATCGAGAGCGCGCTCCTACAAAGGTTCAGCCGAATGGAAGCCGAACCGGATCTATCCAAAATCAACCTGGAAGAGATGTTCAAAAAAGAAACAAAAGCCAATAGTGTTTTTATCTGCCGCGATTTGTATGGTCGGCTATTTCGATTGGAAAAAGCCAAGCCGGGCCGGGGAATGGCTCCCCATTCCTATCTCAATCATTGGGATCTTGTAAGCGCCGGTCCCGACGGAGAATTCGGCAATGCGGACGACCTGCGATTTGTGGAGAGCATCGCCGACTCGTCTCGATATGCGGAATTGAATCGGATGGGGTGGCAGAGGGGTTACGTCGAGAAAAGCCCGCATCTGTATCGTCCCAATTACTGGGACTACCGGTACAGGAACTACCGGCCCGGATCCGGCACCTTTTTTGGTTTTTTTGGCGGTGCGGTTCCCGATGGAGAATTTTATCGCCCACGCATGCCGGATCGACCGGTAGCCGGTCCAATGAGGCCGCCTCTATTTGGATCCCCTGGCGAACACTCCTTCGTGGGAGGGGGAGTGGGAGGGGGCGCACTCGCGGTAGGGGATGTAGAAGCCGCGCCCGAGCCAATCCGCCTGCGTGAATACTTCCCCGAAACGCTTCTCTGGCAACCGGCGCTGATCACCGATGACAAGGGCCGGGTCACGCTCAATGTCCCCCTGGCCGATTCCATCACCACCTGGAGACTTTCGGCGAGCGCTTCGACTTCGGCGGGCGGAATCGGGTCGGCCGAAAAGAGCCTTCGTGTGTTTCAGGACTTTTTCGTCGAGCCCGATTTGCCGCGATTCCTCACCCAAAAGGACGAACTGACGTTTTCCGTCGCCCTGTACAACTACCTCGACCAACCTCAAACGATTCGCTTGAAGCTGCACGATGCCGACTGGTTCGAGCGGCTCGAAGGCACCGACGAGCGTGAAATCGAACTGAAACCCAATCAAGTCCTTGGCGCAAAATACCGCATTCGCGCTCTCAAAAATGGCACATTCCCGCTCGAAATCGAAGCCAGGGGCACGAAACTTTCCGATCGGGTGCGCCGGCAAGTCGAAGTCTTGCCTTACGGCCAGAAGATCGAAAAGGCGGTCACCAAGCCGTTGACGCGTAAGGGGAAAGAAACGATTTCGATCCCGAAGGATGCCGTCGAAGGGGCCTCTGCGGTTCAGGTCAAGATCTATCCCGGAGTGTTGAGCCAGCTCGTGGAAGGGATGGATGGCATTCTGCGCATGCCCGGCGGTTGCTTCGAGCAAACCACCTCCTCGGCTTATCCCAATTTGCTTGTGATGCAGTACATCAAGCGCAATGGCCTGGTCACACCGGCCATCCAAATGAAGGCCGAGTCCTATTTGAATGCGGGCTATCAGCGCCTGCTGACCTTCGAGCGGCCCGGCGGCGGGTTTGACTTGTGGGGACGCGGCGATCCGGAACTTTGGCTTTCGGCCTACGGACTCATGGAATTTTCCGACATGGCCAAGATTTGGCCGGTTGACCCTACCGTGATCGAGCGCACAAAGGCCTGGCTACTCAAGCAAAGGCAGGCCGATGGCACCTGGTTCAAGAGTGGGGCGCCCCATGGCGAATTGGCCGGCTCAATGGAAGCTCCCCGACTGGTTCTGACGAGCTACATTTCCTGGGCGCTATTGGAGTCAGGCGTCCCACCCGCCGAGATCAAGAGTTCTCTGGATTACCTGCGCAAGGAAGTGGCGAAGTTGGAAAGCCCGTACCCGCTCGCGCTTGCCGCCAATGCCCTGGTGCGCGCCCACGACAAGGATCCTGTCGCCGCCGAACTGCTCGACAAGCTCTTGACCAAACTGGAGGGCATGCGCGAACCACTCCTTGGTTCAGGGACAGCCTTCATCCCCGTACGGGGCGGCCGTTCGCTCACTTGGGCTCGGGGCAATGGTCTAGAAGTGGAGACGACTGCACTGGCGGCCCTTGCACTGATCGAGTCGAAAACCCGGCCGCTTGCCGCGAATCAACTGTTGGCTTATCTGGCCCAATCCAAGGGCCCCCATGGAGCTTGGGGCAGCACCCAGGCGACGGTACTTGCCTTGAAGGCGATGGTGAGCGCGTCGACCCAAAGGGAGGCCAAGGAATCGGCCGACTTTAAAATCCTGGTGGATGGAAAAGAAGCGGCCAAGGGACGCGTCGATCCCACCAACTTCGATCTTTTGCAGACCTTCGATCTCAAATCATTTTTGACGGGCAAGGGAGAGCATGAGATCACGGTCGAATCCAGCCGCGATACGGCGATGCAGGTTCAAATTGCCACGCGCTACTACACCCCCTGGAAATCCGATGCGAAACCGGCATCCCAGGCGTTCGATCTCAAGGTCGATTATGACCGGGCGCAGTTGGCCGTGGGCGACACGATCAAAGCCAAGGCGACGCTGAAATATCTCGGAAAAGAACCGACCGCAATGGTCATGCTCGATCTGGGAATCGCGCCCGGCTTTCAAGCCGACCCGGCCGAATTCGCCGCGATGGTTGAAGCAGGGAAACTGAAGAAATTCAGCCTGAGCGACCGACAGGCGATCCTTTACCTCGAAGAGATCAGCCCCGATCGCGATTACACCTTCGAATACAGCCTGAAGGTCAAATACCCCATGAAGGCGAAAAGCCTGCCCTCGGCGGCATGGGAGTATTACACACCCGATCGTCGCGTCGAAGCCAAGCCAACCGCGTTTGAAGTGTCCGCGGCGGTGCGTTAGCGGTGCGACGCACTCCGTGGTAGCCTAGCCAATCACGTGAGGCACAAATCGGCTGGTGTTGCCGGTGATCGGTTGGTTGTCTTCGCGAATCCCTAAGCCGGAGGCGTAGCCGTTGACCATCCAGCTTCCGAGCACCGGGTAGCAACCGTCGAAGCAGGGTAACAAATGCGCCTGCTGATAGACGAAGGGGCCCTGATAAGGGCCGTCGGTTTGGGCCACGAGGTTGCCGTCCAAAACCATTTCCACATTCGCTCCCTCACGCCCGTGAAGCGGCTTTTTCACATAGTTGTCGTCCATCGGTCCAAAGGTGGCCGGGAACAGGTGAGGGCTTTCGGGAAAGAGCTGATAAAGGATCGGCAATAGGCCTTTATTGCTGAGCATCATCTTCCAGGGAGGCTCGAACCAGTCGGTCGTGTCGAGCAAGAGGTGCTCGCCAAAAGGCTCGTGCACCATCCATTCCCAGGGGTAGAGTTTGAAGATGTTGCGGATGGGGCGTTCGGCCGGGTCGGTGAACTGACGGGTGCGTGCGTTCCAGCCGAGGCTGCCGATCGGCAGGTATTCGGTTTTCCAGCCGGATTGCATGGCGACATCGCGCAGGTAGCTTGCCGTCATGAAGTCTTCGAGGCTGTTGGCCATGGCCGCGAAGTGGAAGATCCCCTCTTTGGTTTGTTTGAGCGTGCGAAAGATCTCGAGCAGGCGTTCGTGGATCGTGTTGAACTGATCCAGATGGGGGTGGCAATCCTTGAGCCAGTACCACTGGATCACCGCGGCTTCGAGCAGGGCGGTGGGGGTGTCGGCGTTGTATTCAAGAAGTTTGGGCGAGTCGGAGCCGTTGTACCAAAGATCGAATCGGCCATAGATCGTATGTTCATCGCGCTCCCACGAGCGCTTGATCCAGGCGATATGCGATTCGGGGATGCCGACACAGGCAAATAAATTCTGCTCGATGATGAATTCGCAGGCCTTGAGGCAGGCATCGTTGAGCCAGTACGTGCAGGTTTCAATCGCCTCGATCTGCCTTGAGGTGAACTCGTAGTAAGCGCTTTCATCCCAGTAAGGGACGCCCGCGGAGGGGGTGGCCTTGCCCGAATCGAAGCCGGAAGGGGATTCGGCAGGAGACTCGCCGCGACCTTCCGAAGGAAGTTCGGGCAAAGTATGAAAATGCAGGCCCTGGCTTTCGACGATCGCTTGCCATCGATCGCGCCGCATCGCATGCCGGCGTTTCATTTCAGGACCCGGCTCCGCTCGAACCTGACGAACTGCCAAATCCGCCGCGGCTGCTTCCCGACCCGGTGGAAGTCGTGCCCCCGTTCTTTCCCGGTGCGTTAGAGTTGTTGCCTGGCGCGACGCCGCGCCCGCTGCCACCGCCGGGGAAGAAAAAGAACCCGCCGCCATGCCGGGTCGTGTGCGAGGAATGGTTGCTGCCGTGGCTGGGATCGGTGGACGACGCGTCGTCGTCGTCATCTTCCTTACTCGAACAAGAAACCATGAGCGCCGAAGAGAGGAGTACGAGCGAAACCATCTTCGACGATTTGCCTGTGTTCATGATTTAGCTCACGATGACCGCGACGATGATCGCCGCGATCGAAAGGGTGATCGACCCCACAAAAATACCCACGGCGATGTTCTGTCTTTCGACCAGTTCCTTGGTGAAGTCGATTTTCGGAGTCAAGCAATCGAAGAGTTTGAATCCGGCAAACATGAGCAAGATGCCGACCAGGGCGTAGACGGCCATGCTGATCATCGACTCGAAAACCTTTACCAAATGCGGCCAATCCATCGCAGTACCTCGTGGGAATGGTTCCAACCTGGACGCTCAAACATCACGCCGGCCAGAGGTGCCGACCAGAGGTGCCGACCAGAGGTGCCGGCAAGGGGGGCGCGGAATTTCTGCCGGAAATGGTAACTATTGAGATCGACCTGGTGGGTTTCCTCGGTGTTTCCGTCTCGCCTCATTCTACCTGCCGTTTCCCATTCCCGCCTTTTGGGAGGCGCCGCCGCAAGTCCAAAGAGACCCAAAACGAAGAAAAACGAAGGAAGTGGCTTTGCTGTAAGTATTTAGGTGGTTAATCCTTCATTCGCGAAATGAAAATCGGCTGGCCCAACTGCTTTGCTGAATCATCTCCTGGACAGCCGGCAATCGTAGCGGTTTTAAGAAGATCTTCGGGCCCTGCCCCGCGCTGGCGCCAACGGCGCGGCAAAGGAGCTGGATTGCCTCAAGGTCCGCTTCTCCCGACACCCGCAAACGGCTCAAACGCTGCCAAATGAGGTTCCTCGTCAGCAGTTGCGCCAAGACGCGCGTCATTTGAGAGACGACGAGGGTCTGGGCTTTCGGTGGACTCGAATTGCCAAAAAACTGAGACCATTGTTGATCGCTCAAAGGGAAATCGCCCAGATCAAGGCACTCGGCACCATGCAATAAAGGGTGATCGAAAAACTCAACGGTCAGGTCGGAATTATTTAAGGGTGCATGGGGCAGCGCTTGCACACCTGATTGCAGCTGCAGTACCTCGCGAACCAGAGTGACATCGCGAATCGGATGTCTTTGCAGCCACGACTCTCCATGGGCCAGCATCGAAACGGGCCGGCAGAGGATCCGGTGGAGGAACCCCTTGGAAAAGTGGTAGTCAAGAACTTGCCCCGCCAACGGCCCGGCCCAGCGCGCACCATGATGAAGAATCAAATCGCTTTGTATCTTGAGATAGCTCTTGTTGAGAAGGCGGCGGGGAGCGTTTTCAATTTCTATTTGCAGCCGAATGAACTCGGCCCGCGCCGGATCGACCGATTCGAGGACATCGGCGATCAGGAGCCGGTCGGCGTCCCCCGGCGGCACCTGAAATCCCGCGGGAAAGGGCCAATCGCTGTCCATACTGGGTTTTTTATGAACTGCGCGTGTGGTTCGGCGCCGGCAGCCAAGGGGGCCGGTTTTGCAGGCAAACCGATTCCTGACCTTGCCGATTCGCTTAATTCTTTATGGTCCAAACAGTGCGGATTAATAGATTTTCCAAGGGTGGTTCCTCTCACCTCCCCTGAGGATTGCGGAGTTGACTCCGAAGGAAATACTGGCTTTCATTCGCCACGAGGCGATCCGCGCCGTGGACTTTCGGTTCATGGATTTCCCGGGCCAATGGAAGCACTTCACCATTCCCGCCGAGCGGCTTGCCGAGTCGACCTTCGAGGAAGGCCTGGGTTTCGACGCGTCGAGCGTGCGGGGCTGGCAGGCCATCAACGAATCGGACATGCTTGTCGTGCCCGCGGCGGAAACCGCCTTCGTCGATCCGTTTTGTGCTGAAAAAACCCTGACCCTCATCTGCAACATCCAGGATCCGCTCACCCGCGAAGACTACACGCGCGACCCGCGCAATGTGGCCCGCAAGGCGGTCAACCATATGCGGGCCCTGGGCATTTCCGACACCGCCTGCTTCGGTCCCGAAATCGAATTTTTTGTCTTTGATGAAGCTCGCTTCGATCAGACGACCCAGGCCGGCTTTTATTTCCTCGACAGCCAGGAAGGGGCCTGGAATCAGGGCCGTGAAGAACGGCCGAACCTCGCCGGGAAAATCCCCTATCGCCAGGGCTATTTCCCCTGTCCGCCGACCGATACCCTCCACGATTTGCGTTCCGAAATGATGCGGATTATGATCGACGCCGGCCTGGGCGTTGAAGGCCATCACCACGAAGTCGCTTCCGGCGGCCAGGGTGAAATCGACATGCGCTTCGGCCCCCTGGTGGAAATGGCCGACGCCGTGCTCAAGTACAAGTACATCGTCAAGAATGTCGCGCGCAAGCATGGCAAGACGGCGACCTTCATGCCCAAGCCCCTGTTCAACGACAATGGCACCGGCATGCATGTGCATATGTCGCTCTGGAAGGAAGGGGTCAACCTCTTCGCGGGCTCGGGCTATGCCGGCCTGTCCGATATCGGCCGCTACGCGATGGGGGGCCTTTTGCGTCATGCTCCCGCATTGGCGGCGTTCACCAACCCGACCACCAATTCCTACAAACGGCTCGTGCCCGGCTTCGATGCGCCGACGACGCTCTCTTACTCCAGCCGCAACCGCTCCGCCGCGATCCGCATTCCGGTTTATTCCGCCAATCCGCGCAGCCGCCGTTTTGAATTCCGCTGCCCCGACGGCTCGTGCAACCCTTATCTCGCATTTGCCGGCATGCTCATGGCCATGCTCGACGGCATCCGCAACCGGATCGACCCGGGCGAACCGCTCGATCGCAATATCTACGACCTGGAACCCGAAGAACTTGTCGATGTACCCCGGACTCCGGCTTCGCTTGAAGACGCCCTCTCTCAGTTGGAGAGAGACCACGAATTCTTGCTGCCAGGCGATGTCTTCACCGAAGATGTCATCCGCACCTGGATCCGGTTCAAGCGCGACGAAGAGGTGGAGGCGATTCGCGTTCGCCCCCATCCCTGGGAGTTCGTGCTGTACTACGATGTGTAAAACTTCTCACCGGCGCGGTGAATGGTCAGGCATGGGGTCTGGCTGGGTTTAAGAACTTTCACCGGCGCGGTGAACGGTCAGGCATTGGGCCTGGCTGGGTCTAAAATCTCTCCCCGGGACGGTGTACGGTCAGGCAATGGGCCTGGCACTCCCAACCGGTTCTCTGGTGTTTTTTTTAAGTAAAAAAAGGAGATTCCTTCCCGTGAGCACCCCTCGTCAAGACGCCATCAAGATCATCGCCAACCAGAAGCATGATCTGGAAAGGATCGATTTCAAGAAAACCCATCTGAAGGAACTGTTTGGGGTCAACGTATTCAACGAGGCAGCGCAGCGGGAAAGGCTTCCCAAACCGATTTTCAAAGCCCTGCAAAAAACGATCAAGCAAGGCGACGCCCTGCCCGGCGACATCGCCGACATCGTGGCCAGCGCCATGAAAGACTGGGCGATCGAGCGCGGCGCCACTCACTACACCCACCTGTTCCAGCCGATGACCGGCTTGACCGCCGAAAAGCACGATAGCTTCGTCTCCCCCACCGGCGATGGCAAGGCGATCCTCGAATTCTCCGGTAAGGAACTGGTTCAAGGCGAACCCGACGCCAGTTCGTTCCCCTCGGGCGGCTTGCGCGCCACCTTCGAAGCCCGCGGTTACACCGCCTGGGATCCGACCAGCCCGGCCTTCCTTCTGGAAAGCCCCAACGGCGCCACTCTCGTCATTCCCACGGCGTTTTTGAGCTGGACCGGTGAAGCCCTCGACAAGAAGGTTCCCCTCCTTCGCTCGATGGAAGCGCTCTCCAAGCAGGCCTTGCGCGTGCTCAAACTGTTTGGCAACAAGGTCGCCAAAAGGGTCATCACCACGGTTGGTCCCGAACAGGAATACTTCCTGGTCGATCGCAATTTCCACCTTTTGCGTCCTGACCTGATCAACGCCGGCCGCACCCTTTTCGGCGCCACGCCACCCAAGGGCCAGGAACTCGAAGATCAATACTTCGGCACCATCCCCGAGCGCGTGCTGGCTTACATGGCTGACTGCGAAGCCCAGCTTTATAAGCTCGGCGTACCGGTCAAAACCCGCCACAACGAAGTGGCGCCCAGCCAGTACGAAATCGCGCCGATTTTCGAAGACTCGAACCTGGCCACCGACCACAACATGCTGGTCATGGAAGTGCTGCGCAACACCGCTTCCTGCTACGGCCTGGCCTGCTACTTCCACGAAAAGCCCTTTGCCGGCATCAACGGCTCGGGCAAGCACAACAACTGGTCGATGAGCACCGACGCGGGCGAGAACCTTCTCAACCCCGGCGACAATCCTCACGACAATGCCCAGTTCCTCGTCTTCTGCGTCGCGGTCATCCGCGCCGTGGCCAAGTACCCCGAACTCTTGCGCGTGACCGTGGCCAGCGCTCATAACGACCATCGCCTTGGCGCCAACGAAGCGCCCCCGGCGATCATCTCGATCTTCCTGGGCGACATGCTCCAAAACATCATGGAGCAACTCGAAAAGGGACCGGCGACCTCCACGATCCAGGGAGGCACCATGGAAATTGGCGTTTCGGTGCTGCCGAAATTCCCCAAGGACCCTGGCGATCGCAACCGCACCAGCCCCTTCGCCTTCACCGGCAACAAGTTCGAGTTCCGCGCCGTCGGCGGCTCGCAGACGATCTCCGGCCCCAACACGGTCCTCAACACGATCGTGGCCGAATCGCTCGACTTCGTCGCGACGACCCTGGAAGCGGCCATTGCCGAAAAGAAGGACCTGAACAAGGCGATTCAGGATCTGCTTTCCTCGATCCTCAAGGAATCGAAGAAGGTTCTGTTCAATGGCGATGGCTATTCCGAAGAATGGCACAAGGAAGCCGAAAAGCGCGGCCTGCCCAATCATCGCAATACGATCGAATCGCTGCCGGTCATCGTCCGCAAGGACACGACCGAACTGTTCACCAAGTACAAGGTGTATACCGAAAAGGAACTGGAAAGCCGCTTCAACATCCTGTGCGAAAACTACGTCAAGACCGTCTCGGTCGAAGCCAAGTTGAGCGCATTCATGGCGCGCAATCAGATTCTGCCCGCGGTCATCCGCTACCAGGGCCAGGTGGCCGAATCGGTCAACGCGACCAAGGCCGCCGGAGTCGATCCCGCAGGCTCGCTGGAACTGCTCAAGACGGTCAGCGCCACCATCGGCGAATTCGTCAAGGCGATTCATCAGCTTGAACATGACCTGGCCCATCATGCGGAAGGCTCGCTGCATGACCATGCCAAGTACTTCCGCGACAAGGTGATCGTGTCGATGAACGCCGTGCGCGTTCTGGCCGACAAGCTCGAAACGCTGGTGGCCGACGACCTCTGGCCGCTGCCCACCTACCGCGAAATCCTGTTCATCAAGTAGTTTTCTTTTCCCCTTCGGGGAAGGGAGAATTGCCGTGATTCATGGCGCCTTCTGTTAAGATTGCAGAAGGGGAACAACCAAGGGGGGCAACGGCCCCCCTTTTTTTATCCCAGACTCCTCACTCAACCGGCCTGATCTCCCATGTCCGATGTCGTTCAATTCGATCCGCGCACCCGCTTGCTCAAGCTGACCAATTCCCGCAATATCCTTTTGATCCTTGGGATCCTTCAGGTCGGTATGCACGCAGTGGTGCTCTATACGTTGCCGCGCGGGGTCGAACGAGAACCCGACTTTCCCGAGTCAATCGTCTGGGAATACATGACCACGCTGGTGCCTGCCGGGCAGGTCAGGGACACCCGCACATACTTCAGGCAAATGGAAGAAAAGGAACCGGAGAAATACAAGGAGTTGTACGAAAAGGCGCGCGAGGAATTGAAGATCGAACGCGAAACCATGAGAGCCGTGCTTCTGGAGCGTGCCCCTATCGTCAGTTGGTCAGGCGTGGCCTGCGGAACCTTCACCCTGTTTGCCGCACTTCTGTTGCCCTGGATGGCCGGAGGCCTATCAGTCCTCGCTGCCCTGGCTTTCCTGGGGTTTATGGGCGTCCAGTTGTATCAGTTCGGCGCGGGGGGACTGCTTAACGGAATCGTATTTTATATTGTCGCCATGGTGATGTACTTCTATGCCAGCCGTTTAGCGCTTGAAGCCGAAACGGGCATTCGGGTGAAGTGAGCGAAGCGGCACCGCGAAGGCCCAGTCTCGTTAGTTTCCCATCTTCGGGTTACTTCTTGGTGTCGTTGAGCACTTTTTCCATCGCCTTGATCGCCGATTTTTCCTCGCGGGCGTGAAATTCGCCGACGACCTTACCGGCGCGATCGATCAAGATCGTGGTGGGATACGACTGAATTCCGTAAGTCTGAGCGATGGCGCCACGCTCGCTATCCTTGTCCGTTTTGATGCCGTTAAAAAGACCGACCGAGAAGGGGAGATCTCGCCCTTTCCAGATCTCTTTTCGATACATAGCGATCTTCTTGTCGAGCGTGGCGGCATCGGGCACGTCTCCCTCGATGTCGATATGGATTCCCACGATCACCAAATCCTTGTCCTTGAACTCATCGTGTAAGGCAAAGAGTACGGGCATCGATCCCACGCATGGCCCGCACCAGTAGCCCCAGAACTCCAAGAGGACGACCTTCCCCTTGAGGCTTGCCAGATCGACCGGCTCGCCTTTCCAGCCCGTGGCCGATTGCAGAGTGGGCGCCGGCTTGCCCACCAATCCTGGAAGTTTTGAGGCCTCCACGACGATTTCGGGAGCGGTGTACTCTTTTTTCCCTGCGGGCACCGAAAACGATACCGTTTTCTTTCGAAACGAACGGCCATAGACCATGACGGTGTAATCGCCAGGGGGCAGGGGGTAACTGAAATTTCCACTCGTATCGAACGCGAGTTGGATGGGTTGGCCCGCATGATTTTGGACGTTGGTGTGAAAGATATTCTCCTTGGCGCTGGCGGCATCCAATCCCGGGCAGCTCACCGTGATGCGCGTTTGGCATTCCGGCTGCAACGTTACCTTGGTGACGGGAGCCTGGGAAAGCAACCAGGGAGAGGTGGCCGCCACGGCGATTAAGTCGGATTCCTTTTGCCAGGCCATGAGGCCTTGTCCGCCAAGTTCCTCATAGTTGAGCTGGACCAGTCCTTTTTCATCGGTAACTTTCGGAGCCACGAGCGTCCAGGTTTCGCGGCTCTTGGTCTTCCCTGGCTGATAGAACTGCTGCATGGAGGTCATGACCTTTGCCCCTTGAACCGGTTTGCCCGCCGGGTCCACCACCTGAACGGCAACCTTTTCAGGCAGACCCTTGAACGACGCGGGCGCTCGATTCAAAACGAAGTACAGAAAACGTTCGTCGTTTTCAGGAATGGCAAAGGAAGTAGGCCGGGGACTATCGCTTTCGGCTCGGAAACAGAGGATCAGCCGATCTCCCTTAAGGTCATAGAGGCATTTCAAACGACTGACCGGGAAGACCATCGGTGCACCGAGCTCGGCAAAATCGAAAGCATCGGTGGTTAAGTCGATCGCTTTCGCCTGCGGATAGAGCGCATAGGTTCCCGTGTAGGATTTGTTTGACTGATAAAAACGCGAAACGGTGAACTTTCCGTTTTCCATGGTGATTGTGGAAAACCAGCCCAATCCGATCATCGAACGGTCTTTCCCCTGGTTGACTTTCTCCAAAATCCAGGTGCCATTCAAGCCACCGGCTTGAGCGGTTTTCGCGGCGTCTGATTTGGGCGGCTCGTCCGAGCGCACCGGTTGGGCGACAAGAATGAGCGAGAAGAAACCAAAGAGAGCTCCCGATATCAGGGAGTTTTTTGCATGCTTCGCCATCTTCTTCATCCCTCCATGAATGGACGTGCCGTCTTGGAAATGAACCATGGAGCCCTCCTATTGCACGGAGGGGTTTGACCGATTGAGATTGCAACCTCTTGCGAAGTTAGCCCTTGCCGCTTGCTTCTTTGGAGAGAGCTTCCGCCAGACGGCGCAAGGCCGGGCTATAATCGTCCGCGGCCAGATGCACATGAATCAGACAAAATTGATCGGGGCAGGCAAGCGCTTCGGTGAAGGCCGCTTCCAACTGGCCTTCATTGTTGACTTCGAACCCCTTGCCTCCCTTGAGGACCTCGGGCAGCTTGTGAAAGGCCCAGTCTTGAATGTCGTTGAACTTGCCTTCGAGGATGAACCGTTCCGTCAGGTAGCCCTTGTTGTTGAAGAGCACGACAATCGGGTTGAGGCCCCTGCGTACGGCCGTGGAAAGCTCCATGCCCGTCATTTGAAACGCGCCATCGCCCACCAGCACGATCGGCCGAATATTGCTGTTGGCGATCTGCACGCCGATCGCGGCAGGCACGGCCCAGCCCAGGGTGGCATAAAACGCCGAACCCAAAAATTCCGATCCCTGATGCACCGACAGGTCGGCCGCGCCGAACATGGCATCGCCCGGATCCGTGATCACGGCATGGTTGGGGCCAAGGATCTGGTTGATCTTTTGAAAGAGGCGCTGCACCACGACCGGAGCCTTGGGGCTTTCCACCTTCCAGGGAGCGTTGATCGGATTGACCGCGACCGGCACCGTTCGCTTGAAGATCGGCAGGGAGCATTCGGCCAGGCCGCGCAGAAAATCGCCAAGCAGCACATGTTGATAAGTGTGATGGCGAATGCGAATCGAGTCGCCCGTCGCGTAAATCGTCCGTTCGGGAGCGAGGTGATGGGTGAAGATGCCGGTATCCAGATCGGTCAGCGGCACCCCCAGCAAAAGAATCTGGTCGGAGTCTTCGATGAACCGCGTCATCTCGGGGCGACCCATCCCGCCCATGTAGGTGCCCACATAGAGGGGATGCCTCTCGGGCACGACCGACTTACTCAAGAGCGTCGAGGCAACCGGCAGCTTGTGCTTTTCGGCGAACGCGAGGACTTCGGGTTCCAGGCCAAAGCGATGGACTTCGATGCCCGCGAGCATGACCGGTTTCGCCGAGCGGCCCAAAAGCCATGAGGCCTCGCCGATCGCTTCGGCCAGTTCGTCAGGGTCGCTCTGCGGCGCTTCATCGATCGGATGATGGTCGTGGCGGATCGCCATGTCGATCTTGTCGCGCGGGATTTCCAGATAAACCGGCTGCTTGGTGCGCAAACAGGTCGCCAGCACGCGGTCGATTTCCCGCGCCGCCGTGAGCGGATCGTCGAGGCAGGAACTGGCGGCCGTGATCTGTTGGAACACCCGCAGCTGGGTGCCCGAATCGCCCACCATGTGGTGAAGCAACCCCTTACGCCGCCTTTCCCTGACACCGGGCGCGCCACTGATGATGAGCACGGGCGATTTTTCCGCATAAGCGCCCGCGATGGCGTTGGCAAGGCTGAACGCGCCCACCGCGTAGGTCACGCAGGCGACCCCCAAACCGCGAATGCGAGCATAGGCGTCGGCGGCATAACCGGCACACAATTCGTTGGTTGTGCCGACGAGTTCAATCGGACTCGACTCGAGTTTCTTCATGAACCCAAGGACATAATCGCCCGGAATGCCGAAGACATGCCCCACGCCCAGATCCGCGAGCCTTTGGATCAGGTAGTCGCCCAGAGTCGTTTCCTTGGCGGCGGACGATTGCCGCAGATGGGTCACGATGTTGACGCCAGACGACCAGGATCGTTCTGATTTCGGCGTGATCGATTCGGTGTTCTCAACCATGAACGATTCTCCCTGGAGAGGGTGCTTTGGATCATTCCTATGCAGGACATGCAGAATATGCAGGATCTGGCCGAAATGCGCGGGAATGTCGCGGACCGATTTTCGTATTCTTGCTCGATTTGCGAGAGGGTTCGCCCGAGGTCTCGCGGTTTTAACGCCGGCGCACCCAATCGGCGGTCGCGTACTTGGTGGTCACCAGCTCGCGAATGAGCGCCGCGTCCGGGGCAGGGGCCGGTTCATGAGCCTTGAAGACTTCGGTCAATTTCTCCACCAAAACCGATCTCGATACGGGCAAATTCTCGACGAACGAATCATGGTCGCGGCCCTTGCGGTATTCGGGTTCGCGAGGCGGATGCGGCAATAACCGCGCAATCGAGCCGATGTCGAAATCGTAGAGGAGGGTGCCGTGATGAAGGATGTAGAGCCTTTTACGCTGTTGGGCGTTGCCGGAAAACTTGCGTCCTTCAAATTCCAGGTCGCTTGAGCCGTTGGTACTCGCCTTGCAGATGTCCTTCAGAGCCCGACCGACTTCCTGCAAGATCCACTGATAAGAGGGGGTGATCCCTTCGAGGTAAGGCCGCGCTTCCAGGGAAAGAACCAGACTGTAGCAAAGGCATCCGGGCCCGAGAACGACCGTGCCGCCGCCGCTTGAGCGGCGGCAAAAAGAAGTATTGGCCGCGCGGCAGGCCGGCTCGTTGATCTCTTCGGCCAGTTTTCCTCCGGAGCCGATCACGACGGCGGGTGTGGGGCATTCCCAAAGCCGCAACGTTTCCCCCCGCTTTTGCGCCTCGGCCTCCAGGAGAAGCGCCTCGTCGACGGCCAGGTTCGTTTCGATGTCGTCAAACGATTGCAAAAACCATTGCAAGTTTTTTTCTCTCTTTCTCGCTCTTTCTCTCGCTTACTTGATGGGAAAGAGGTGGCGGATTTCTTCGGGATGAAAGCGGCTTTCACGGCCTTCTTCGGATTGCAGCACCAGTTCGCTAAAACCGATTTTTTTGACGAACGTGCGCTCCGTGCCCCGGGCCGTTTCGGCCAGAACTTCCGTTCCCTCCAGTTTGAGGCCCTGGTTCCAGGCCGATTCGAGAGTCTCCCGATCTCCCGATTCCATTTCGTTCAGGCGCTTTTCGAAACCTGCAAGGAACACTTCAAGGATCCTGTCGCGGTCGATGGATTGCCCGCCGAAAATCTGGCTCAAGGAGGTCGCCTGATTGAGCGCCGAAGTCTGAAAGTCGGATGCGGACTGATTCAAATTCAAGCCCACCCCCACCACGACCGCATGGGACTGCTCGATGAGAATGCCGGCGAGTTTGCGATCTTCGACCAGGATATCGTTGGGCCACTTGATCGTGGCGAGCCGAGCCGCTTCTTGATTTGCGCCCGCCTCGGATTTGATGAGATCGATCAGGGTGACGGCGACGAGCGCGCACCAGGTGGAAGGACGGGCCCAGGGCAAACCGGTCGGCAACGTCAGGCTCAAGAGAAGAGATCGGCCCGGGTCGGCCAACCAGGTACGGCCTTGCTGTCCGCGGCCTTTCGTCTGATAACCGGCCACGATGACCCGATAAGGCGGAGCACCGGCCGCGGTTTCTTGCAAGGCGAGGTCGTTGGTGCTTGGCAACACCGAATAGAAATGGATCTCTTTGAAATAGCGGCCAAAGGGCCGCGATCGGATTTGAGCCCTAACCGGGGGTTCCGTCGCCATGCGCTTCAATTCCTTTGAGGCGATGACGACGGATTACCTGCGACGGGATGATCGCTGCCGAGATAATCCAGGGCGATATCGACCGATCGTGCCTGGTGGATGAGTCCGCCCATGCTGATTCGGTCGACTCCGGTGAGGGCAATCTCCCTGAGATTGGCGAGGCGGATGCCGCCGGAGGCTTCGAGTTTTACCGAGGGCGCCATCCGGTTGCGCAGGGCGACCGCCTCGCGCATTTGATCGGGAACGAAGTTGTCCAAAAGGATGATGTCAGGCCGTTCACTCAAGACCGCCGCCAGTTGATCGAGGCCATCGACTTCAATTTCGACCGTGAGATTGCCGTGGGCCTGCGCCCAGGTTCGGGCCTGGTGGGCGCCCTTCGCCGCTTGCGCGGGACTGGCGCGATCTTTCAAATCGAGGCAGGCCAGGTGGTTGTCCTTGATGAGGATGCCGTCGGCCAAACTCATCCGGTGGTTGGTGGCGCCGCCCATGCGCACCGCGTATTTCTCCAACCGCCGCCAGCCGGGTGTGGACTTACGCGTATCGAGCAAACAAACGGGGAGATCTCGGATCTCTTGAACGTGCTGAGAAGTCCAGGTGGCAATGCCGCTTAAACGCTGCAAGAAGTTGAGGGCCGTGCGCTCTCCAAGAAGGAGGCTCTTCATGGGGCCCGAGACCGAGGCGATCAGGTCGCCTGCCGCGAGCGTCCGCCCGTCCTCTGCCACAATGCTCACTTGAACAGCCGGGTTGATCGCGGAAAACACCAGGGGAATCAGGGGGGCACCGGCCAGAACGCACGGAGCTCGCGCCACGAAGGCGGCCTTGCCCTGAAGCGAATCCGGAATGAGCGCTTCGCTGGTGGCGTCGGCATGGCGGCCCCAACCGGAGGAACCCGGGTCCAAATCTTCCGCCAGCGCCAACGGAATCAAAAGTTTCGCCGCGTTGTCCTCATTCGCCGTCCAGGTCATGCATCAGGTCTCATTGAGGGGCATCCCCATAAAGGGGGAGGAACTAGATCCAGGGTGAAGTTGTCAAACAAACCAGGCGACCGCGTTGCGGAAGATCTGGAGTCCATCGGCGGAGTCCTGAAACTCCTTGCGGGTCCAGGTTGGGTTTTGCGTCGCGAACATATGCCGTTCCGGGTGAGGCATGAGTCCGAAGATTTGGCCGGTCAGGTCGCAGAGTCCGGCGAGGTCGAGGTCCGATCCATTGGGGTTGTAAGTCTCGGCCGGGGCGCCGGGTATGGCGGGAACGAACTTGAGCACGGCCTGTCCAGTTTGAGCGAGGCCTTCACGGATCCAGGATTCGCGGGCGATGAAGCGGCCTTCGCCATGAGCAATGGGCAAGGTCAGCCGGTCGATGGCGGCGAGGAAGGGGCAGTTGGAGGGAAACGCCCTCAAGGAGACCCAGGTATCGAGGTAGCGGCCGCAGGTGTTCTGGGTGAGGGTGGCGACAGGGCCATCTTCGTCAGGGGGTAAAAGGAGGCCCGACTTCAAAAGGACCTGAAACCCATTGCAGATGCCCAGGACCAGTTTTCCTTGGTCGCGGAACTCTCGAAGGTGGTCCCCCAGAAAGTGCGTCAGCTGCGAGGCGAGCAGCGTTCCGGCGCCCGCGTCGTCGCCGTAAGTGAAGCCGCCCGGGATGACAAAGATCTGGAAATCGTTGAACAGACTGGGGTTACTGCGCAGCTCCCGGATGTGCACCCGTTGGGGGGTTCCGCCGGCCAGTTCAAAGGCATGACTGGTTTCCAGATCGCAGTTGGTACCCGGGGCACGCAGAACAAGGACACGAGGCTTCATGGAAATCCTTCTAAATTCCAAATGAGCGAATTTTCCTGAAGGTCTTTATACGAAAAAGGGTTGTGGAGCCGCAGATCTCCCTCTGAATCGACCTTTGGAGCAAATTGTTTCATCGCGTGTTGACAGGCCTCCTGGGGTGGTTTAGGATACAGGAGTCTTAAGCAATTGAGACAAGTTTTTCGCAAGAAAGACCCAAGGCACCGGAGGTGGCCAAGAGCCACGCTGGGGCCTATTGATCTTT
>Ga0208492_1000653_pt1 | contig 27217 bp, 24 predicted proteins | sample Subbioar_CSW14AB_FD_184820 | JGI IMG/M metagenome (GOLD analysis project Ga0208492, IMG submission 184820) | Serpentinite rock and fluid subsurface biosphere microbial communities from McLaughlin Reserve, California, USA - CR12Mar_CSW14AB (SPAdes) | ecosystem: Environmental > Terrestrial > Deep... | reverse complement strand
AGACGGTGAAGCTACGAACAAGCTCGTCTACGCGATTTGGAGAGCACCACCCCGACGCGCAGCGGCCCGTGATGGCGCGGACGGAGTCGAACCCAGCGGACAAGCTCTGCGGTAGCGAAAATGTCGGGGTGCGTCATTGGGCGCCCCGCCGCGAGCGGGGTTCGGATACCATGCCGCGCATGCCGACCTTCGACGAACAAGTCCGCGAGATGCGCAGTTGGTTCGAATCGCCTCGTTTTGCAGGGATCGAGCGCCTCTACACGCCCCGTGAGGTCGTGGAGCAGCGCGGCACGATTCGCAATGACTACACGGTGGCCCGTGACGCGGCGGCCGGGTTCCACGCGCGCCTGCGCGAGATGTTCAAGAGCGGCACCTGCATGACGTCGTTCGGACCGTATTCGCCCGGCGAGGCGGTCGCGATGAAGCGCATGGGGATCGAGGGCATCTACATCGGCGGTTGGGCCACGAGCGCCAAGGGCTCGCCCGACGAAGACCCGGGACCGGACCTCGCGAGCTATCCGCTGAGCCGCGTCCCCGAGGAGTCCGCGGCGATCGTGCGCGCGCTCCTCGCTGCCGACCGCAACGAGTACTTCGCGCGCACCAAGCTGACCGACGAGCAGCGCGCCGCGAGCCCCGCGGTCGACTTCCGCCCGTTCATCATCGCCGACGCCGACACCGGGCACGGCGGCGACGCGCACGTGCGCAACCTGATTCGCCGCTTCGTCGAGGCCGGCGTGCCCGGCTACCACATCGAGGACCAGAAGCCGGGCGTGAAGAAGTGCGGTCACCAGGGCGGCAAGGTGCTCGTCTCGGAGGACGAGCAGATCAAGCGCCTGAGCGCCGCGCGCTTCCAGCTCGACATCATGCAGGTGCCGGGCATCATCGTCGCCCGCACCGACGCGGAATCGGCGACGCTGCTCGACGGTCGCACCGACGAGCGCGACCAGCCGTTCATCCTCGGCGCGACGAACCTCGACACCCCGACGTTCCGCGTCGGCTTCCTCGCCATCCTGCGCACGCTCCACAAGCGCGGGGTCGCCGAGCTGACCGGCTATCAGCTCTATTCGCTCGGCGAGGACCAGTGGGCTGCCGCCGAAAAGTGGCTCGCGTCGAACGGCGTCACCGCGCTCGTCGACGGGGCGGTCGCCCTCTACGAGAAGACCGGCAACGCCGACGCGGCGCTCGACAAGGTCTTCGACAAGTTCTTCGACGTCTGGCAGGACGAGGCCAACGTCATGACCTACGCCGAGGCCGTCACCGAGGCGATCCGCTTCCGCGAAGGCGAGGGCGACAAGGTCGCGATGAGCGAGGAGGAGTGGATCGCGTTCTCCAAGACCGCCTCCTTCCACGCCATTGGCGAGAAGGCCCGCGGCCTCGGCCTGCACGTCACCTGGGACTGCGAGCACGCGAAGACGCCCGACGGTTACTACCAGGTGCGCGGTGGCATCGAGTACGCCATCGCCAAATCGCTCGCGGTCGCGCCCTACGCCGACGTCCTCTGGATGGAGACCAAGACGGCCGATCTGCACGATGCGAAGATCTTCGCCGACGCGATCCACGCGAAGTTCCCCGACCGGATGCTCGCCTACAACCTCTCGCCGTCCTTCAACTGGGACAGCACCGGGATGACCGACGACCAGATGCGTCGGTTCCCCGAGGAGCTCGGCAAGCTCGGCTTCGTGTTCAACTTCATCACCTACGGCGGCCACCAGATCGACGGCCTCGCGGGCGAGGAGTTCGCGGCCTCGCTCCGTCAGGACGGCATGCTCGCCCTCGCGCGCCTGCAGCGTAAGTTCCGCCTCATCGAGTCGCCCTACCGCACGCCGCAGACGCTCGTCGGCGGACCGCGGGCCGACGCTGCGCTCATGTCGCTCTCGGGTCGCACGGCCACCACCAAGGCCATGGGCAAGGGCTCGACCCAGTTCCAGCACCACCTCCAGATCGAGGTGCCCCCGAAGGTGCTCAAGGAGTGGCTCGACCTCTGGCGCAAGCAGCACGGCATCACCGGTGACCTCACCGTGCAGCTCCGTCCGCACAGCGCCGGCTCGCACATCCTCGAGCTCGCGCTGCTCTCGGGCACCACCAAGGCTGCCAACGTCATCTTCGAGCCGATCCACGATCGTCAGGGCCGGAGCATCCTCTCGGTCCGCGACCAGAACACGTTCGAAGCCGGCCTCCGCCGCAAGCGTCTGATGACGCTCGCGCAGCTGTACCTGATCCACCGGTACAAGATCGACTCGATCCACTACCTCACGCCGTCCGAGGACAACCACCGTCAGACCGAGCGGATGAAGAAGCGCGGGATCTTCTCCACGCTGACCGAGGAGATCGGTCACATCATCGTCGGCGAGGTCTCCAAGGACCGCGTCAAGCAGCTGCTCGAGGCCGATCGCGCGGCGCTCACCGCGCTCATCGCCGAAGCCTGACCGACCCGGAACCCGGAAGCCTCCACCCGCTCGGACCTCGAGCGCGCGGAGGCTTCCGCATTTTTGGCTGACGGGCGGCCTCTCGGCGCAGTGGCGCCGGAGCGCTAGAGTTCCAGGCGTATGGGGTTCGCGCATCACCTGCTGGTCGGATTCTGCTCTGCGATGGTCGCGTGCTCGACGGCCGAGGAGCCGCTCGCGTCCTCACCCCCGGATGCCCGCGACGCGGCCGCCTCGGAGACAGCGGCCGCCGACACCGCGATCGCCGACACGTGGCTTCCGGTGGACGCCGCGACGACCGACGGCCCCATCCCGGACACGGCGATCGAAGCCGAGGTGCCAGTCGACACCGGGACCAAGGACCCGGACGCCGGTCCGCCACCCGCGCCGGTCGATTGTCTGATCGACGACGTCGGACCCTCGTCGGTAGGGTTCGTCGACCTGTTCTACGAGCGACTGGTGAAGGACTGCACCTCGAGCGCGTGCTCGGACTTCATCAAGCTCGATACGAGCTGCGTCTTCTCCGTCCAGGTCAACGACATCCCGCACACCACGACGCTGACCGACGAGCACTGCACCCGGCTGAAGAAGTGGCTCACGAGCGATCTCCTCGTCGGCAAGCTGCGCGACACGGTCACCTGTTACGGCAGCAAGAGCGGAATCTACGAGTCGACGCAGCTCACGCTCAGCGACGGCCTTGCTTGGAAGAAGACGTACATGTGCACGCTCGAGCCCTTCGTCAGCCACCGCGCCTGCCTCGACAAGGTCCGCGCCCTCTACTTCCCCGGCCTCTGACCGTCGCTCGGGGCTTTCGGCGCGCGGCGGACGGTTGCATCGTGGGCGCCGATGCCGTCCGCAATGCAGGACTTGAAGCGAGCGCGTGCGATCGTCGAGGTCGGCGCCAAGTATGGGTTCCTCATCGATCCCGCGTTCAGCGCGAAGGTGCCCGGCCTCGGATTGCTCACACCGAGCAAGGAGATCTCCGCGCTGTCGCGGGGTGAGCGCGCCAAGCGGGTGCTCGAAGAGCTGGGACCCACGTTCGTCAAGCTCGGGCAGGTCCTGTCGATTCGTCCGGATCTCGTTCCCGGCGACATCGTCGATTCGCTCAAGCAGCTGCAGAAGAACGTCGCGCCGATGCCGGCCGACGAGCTGCGTGAGGTCATCGAGGGGTACCTCGGCGCGCCCATCGAGCAGCACTTCGCCTCCCTCGACATGGAGCCGATCGCAGCGGCGTCGATCGCGCAGGTGCACCGCGCGAAGCTCAAGGTCGGCGACGAGGTGCACGACGTCGTCGTCAAGGTGCAGCGCCCGGCCATCCGCGAGAAGATGGAGTCCGATCTCTCTCTCCTCTACTGGCTCGCGCGCATGCTCGAGGGGAGCATCGCCGAGGCCGCGCTCTACCAGCCCGTCGCCATCGTGCGCGAGTTCGAGTCGGCGCTGCTCCAGGAGCTCGACTTCCTCAACGAGGCCCGGAACATCCACGAGGTCACCCGCAACTTCGAGGCGCGACCGGGGCTGCTCGTGCTCCCGAAGGTCTACGATCACGTCACCTCGACGAAGCTCCTCGTGATGAGCTTCGTCGAGGGCATTCGCATCACCGACATCGCCGGAAACCCCGCGTACGACTCCGAGCAGCTGCTCCACCGCGCGCTCGAGGTCATCTTCGAAATGGTGTTCGGCGACGGGTTCTTCCACGGCGATCCCCACCCGGGCAACGTGCTCGTCACCGCCGATTCGCACATCGCGATGCTCGATTTCGGGTTGATGGGGCGACTCACCAAGGAGGAGCAGGACACGCTGGTGCAGATGGCGCTCGCGGTCTTCGCGCGCAATCCGACGCAACTCACGCGCGTGGTCATGAAGATGGGGCAGGTGCCGCCCAACTTCAACCGGCTCGCGTTCGAGGCGGACGTGCGCAAGCTGATGGACAAGTACCTCGGCATCGAGCTCGCGCAGCTCAACTCGCAGAACCTGATCCGCGAGTGCATGGAGATGATCGTGGACCACCACGTCCGGCTCCCCGCCGAATATGCCATCCTCGGGCGCGCGGCCGCGACCATCGAGGGAATCGGCCGGATCATCTACCCCGAGTTCAACATCATCAAGATCGCCGCGCCGTTCGTGGCCAAGCTCGTCTCGCGACGGCTCGATCCGATGCGGCTCGGCACCGAGACCATGGGGCTCGCGCTGTCGGTCCAACAGCTGCTCGCCGACGCACCGCAGCAGGCCTCGCGGCTGCTCGACGATCTCGAGGCCGGTCGACTGCAGCTCGGCATCCGCGGCTCGAGCCTCGACGAGATGCTCGTCGTGCAGCGCACCCACAGCCTGCGGGTGGTGCTCGCGGCGGCCGTCGCGAGTCTCGTGCTCGCCGCTGCGATCACGCTCGCGCCCTTCCAGTACACGCTCTCGTCGCTCGGATGGTCGCACTACTCGATGCCGCTCGTGCCGTTGATCTGCCTCGTGCTCATGAGCGGGCTGCTCGGGCTCTTGTGGCTGACGTTCCTCCTCCCACGTGGCTTGCGGAAGATCTCGCTGCGTGAGTTCACCTTCTGGCGCAAGCGTTGATCAGAACACGCCGCTGGCCCCGACCATGGACTGGAGCCAGAACCCGCCGAACGAATCGGTGCGTCGTTCGCGATCGAAATTGAACTGGGCGACGACGGGGGTGAGCGTCATGAACGCGTGCGGCACCACCTCGATCGCGATTCTCGTGTCGACGCCCATCCACATGCCTTCTGGTTCGCAGCGTCCGACGCCACTCCCGGTCATCGTGACGGCGTCGCATCCGACCCTCATCCCCGGCCAGAACGCGATCTTCCGCGAGAGCGGCAGGAGATAGCCGGCGCGCAGCGTGGGGAACGTTGCAGCGAGGTGCGACGCCGGCTTGTTCTCGCCGGTGGGCAGCCGGTATTCGAGCGGCAGCTGTCCGCCGATGGAGAGCGATTTCGTCACGAACACGTCGAGCTGCGGACGGATGACGAGATCCGAGCCCGCGCCCGCGTAGCCCGACTCACCTCGCGGCGAGGGTGCGCCGAGAGCGCCGTCGATGCCGATGGCCACACTGCCGGGTTCGCCGAGGCGCACGGGGGCGGTTCGGGCCGGTTCTTCGGCGGCGGCGGCGGTGGTGGCGACGAGGAGACAACCAAGGGCGATGGGTAGCTTCATGCCCGCGGAAACGACCTTCGTCGAGCTCGCCATTCCGGTTCCAAATGCGATTGCCAACACGTCAAGGGCGGACCTCGAGCTGCCGATCTGACACCGCTCCGTCCCCCTCGAGCCGGCCATCGCGCCGCGAAAGTATCGCGTCCGAACGAGCGGCGATCCGGGTACGCTTTGCGGATGCGCTGGATCATGTTTCCGCTGGCGATGGCGCTGACCTCCGCGTGCGGCGCTCCCGAGAAGCCTGTCGTCTCGGCTCCGTGTCCTTCGCCCTCGGTCGCCGCGCCCGTCCCTGCGCCGTCGACTTCTGCGTCCGCCGTCGCGTCGGCTGCACCACCCGAGGAGCCCGTCGACCCCAGCATCACGCGGTCGGTGGTCGGCGACGCCACCTGCCTTCGCTATGCGCCGGGCTACCCGGAGTACCTCGGGCTGCACTGCGCCCTCGCGACCGGTCCGTCGGGCCACCCCGAGTACGTGTTCCGCAGTCTCTCGATCCCGCAGCTGTTTCTCCGCGTCGACACGGCCCACTCGACGGTCGAGGGGGTCGAGCGCGACGTCGGACTGCGATCGCCTCGCACGCGCATCCATCACCTCGTCGATTGCGTCGACGACGCGCTCGCCAAGGACCCGAAGCTCGCCGGCACGATCGTCGTCTCGTACGAGGTCGGCAAGGGCGGCACGCCCGAGAAGATCAAGCTCGGCGACGGCTCGATGAAGTCCAAGGCCGTCTCCGCCTGCGCGACGGCCTGGGTCGCGAAGCTTCACCACTTTCCTGCGCCTGACGCCGCGAAGCCCGCGCCGAAGATCACGTTCGTCGCCTCGTTCCGCACGTCTTCGGTGCCCACCAACGAAGAGAAGTAATCGGTGAACGCAGCCTCGTTCGAGCGATGCAGTGACATCACCGAGACGGACATCGTCGGCGCCGTCTCTTCGGCCGAGGCCTTCCGGTCGTTCCTCGATCGCGCGGCCACGGTGGGGATGCCCGAGGAGGGCGCGCCGAAGGTGCTGCTCGCGATCGCGCGGCTCGCGACGCCGCAGTGCACGTGGCTCGAGGGCGAGCTGCGCGTCGGCATCGAGGGCAACGAGCAACAAAGCCGCGTCGCCATCCTGGTCGCGACCGGCGGGCAGCCGCCGCGACGTGTCGCTCCGGTGATGCACCTGCGGGTGCCGCTCGACGAGTTCACCCGTGCGGTGCGGCTCGCCCCCCGCTTGATCGAACCGCTGAAGGTGCTCGAGAACGGTCCGCGGATCGTGCTCGGCACCGTGGAGGCCGTGGTCAAAATCTCGCAGCGGCCCTCTTCGCGCCCCACCCGTCAGCAGATGATCGCAGTGCCCCCCGAGGCCAAGCGATCGACGCCGCACATGGCGGCGGTGGTGCCCGACATCCACTCGAAGCCCACACGCGTGCGCATGGAGGCCGTGCGCATCGAAGACGCGTCCGAGGCGCAGCGTGAGCAAGCCGACATCGACGACCTGTGGGATCGAGACCCCGAGTAGTGGCGTCGCTCTACGGTCAACCTGCCGTCTACGATCTGCTCTTCTTCGGATGGACGGCGGACCTCGCGCACTACGCTGCGCTCGCGAACGCGGCAGGTCCACGAAGCCCGATCCTCGAGTGCGCCGTCGGATCCGGACGAGTCGCGCTTCACCTCGCGCGTGCGGGGCATCGGGTGCACGGAGTCGATCTCGATCCGGCGATGCTCGAGGCCCTGGCCGCGCGCGCCGCCGAAGAGCCGCCGGAGGTCCGCGAGCGACTCTCGTGGGCGGTCGCCGACTTGCGCGCGCTCGCGACCGGCAAGCGATACGGGCTGGTGCTCGCTCCGTTCAATGCGATCGCGCACCTCCACGACGAGGGTGACCTCGACGCGTTCTTCCAGGCGGTGCGTGCCGAGCTCTTGCCTTCTGGGCGGTTTGCGTTCGACGTGTGGCGGCCCGAGCCGAGCACGCTGCGCGGCCGCGTCACCGACTCGCCGCGGTTCCGCGATCCACGGACGAACGAGCCGGCGCGCTGCACAGAGACCACGCGCCTCGACGAGGCGACCGGGCTGCTCCACGTGACGCTCGCGCTGCATGGGCTCGACGACGAACCCCCGGAAGAGCTGTCCATCGCGCTGCGGATCCGCGACGAGGCCGCGTTGCGCGCGGCGCTCGAGCGAAACGGGCTGCTCCCCGAGGACGTGATCGACCTCGGGGAGATGCAGGGGTGGGTCTGTCGGTCAGGCGATCACTTCACGCCGCCGCACTTGTAGGGCGTGCCGCCGCCGCCGCAGGTCTCCGGAGCGACGCAGGTGCCGCAGTCGATGGTGCTGCCGCACCCGTCTCCGATGACGCCGCACTCCGCGCCGAACGCGGCGCAGGTGGTCGGGGTGCAGCCTGCGCCGCCGTCGCAAGCCGGGCAGGCGAGCACGCCGCCGCAGCCGTCGCCCTGAGGACCGCAGCGACCGCCGCAGGTCTGCGGGGTGCACGGGCACGCGCCGCAATCGAGGACGCCGCCGCAGCCGTCGCCGGCGAGGCCGCACGTCACGCCCGCGGCCGCGCAGGTGAGCTTGGTGCAGGTGGGCGGCGGCGGCGGGATCGTCTCGTCGCAGACGCGCGACGCGAGGTCGAAGAACATGAACTCGAGCGCCATCTCCTGCGGCGTCATGCTGGTGCCCGTCGCGCAGCCCTTGGGGAAGGTGTTGTCCGCCGTCTTGCTGCCCGACACGTGGAGATCGCTGAACACGAATCGACCGCACACCGCGTCGGCCGCGGCGGCGACCGGGGTGTTGAACGAGACGTACTGGGTGACGTTCGTGTAGGTCTTCGTCGGGGGACCCGCGACCGTCGCCGACGGCGCCTGGATCCACTGGAGGACGTTGGTCGTGTCGTTGACCTTGGTCACGCTGCGGCGCGCCTCGTTCACCGGGAACAGGCTCGGCGTAGCCGAGGAGGCGGCGCCGACGATCTTCATCCACTGGTTCATCATCGAGCCCTTGGGGAAGCCCGTGAGCACGGTCTCCTGGGTCGGGTTGCCGAGCTTCTCGAGCGAGCCGTTCCAGCTGATCATGCCGGGCCACGGCGACGGGCCGGACTTCATCCAGGCGTAGTGATAGTGCTCGGCGAACACGCGGCCGCCGACGTTCACGTACTGCTGCATCGCGCTGAGCGAGCCGGCCGGCTTGTTGGCGGTGGTCTCCACACCCTCGCAGCCGAGCATCACGACGTCGTACGACTTGAGACCGTACTGCTTCGGCGACGCGCTCAGGTTCGGATCGAGCGTGTTCCACAGCTGGGTGGCGACCGGGAACTTGGTGCCGCCGTCGTATGCGGTCGTCGGTTGAACGAACGTGTACGGAGGGCTTGGCGGGATCGGGTACCCGCTGAAGAGGTTCACGCGGCCGGTGCCTTCCGGGTTGGTGAACTCGGCCTTGTCGATGCCGACCTTGAGCAACAGACACTCGAGGACGTCGGCGGCGCCGGTGGTGAGCGCGATCTTCGGGATGTTGCCCTCGGACTGGTTCTTCGGGAGGCGCGTGAGCGAGGCAGCTACCACGGTGTCGGCGCACTTGCTGGTGGTGACGGTGATCTGCCGACGCCATTTGCCGATCTGGATGACCACCGGGACGTTGGTGTCGACCGGCATGTTGTCGAGCTTGAACTTGCCGTTCACGTCGGTGGTCGTCTGCACCAGCGGCGAGCCGGAGAGCGAGGCCGCGCACTTGTCGCAGGTGGCGCCGGAGGTGAGGGCGGCGACGGCGGTGTTCGGGACGTAGACGAACGCGTTGGGCAGCGGGCGAACGCCGGCCGGATCGTAGACGGTGCCGCTGATCGACGTGGTGCCGGTGGTGCAGGTGGTCTGCTTGCACGCGAGGTTCACGCAGCCAGTGCCGGCCTTCGCGCCACACACGCTCGGCGTGCCGCCACCGCCGCAGATCTGCGGGGCGGTGCAGTCGCCGCACTTGATCACGCCGCCGCAGCCGTTGGACACGTAGCCGCAGTTGGCGCCGAAGTCGGCGCAGGTCTTCGGCGTGCTGCACGGGCCGGCGTCTGCTCCGAGCGTTCCGCACTTGCTCGGACCGCCGCCGCCGCAGGTCGCGGGCGCGGTGCACGTGCCGCACTCGAGGATGCCGCCGCAACCGTCACCCTGCTTGCCGCACTCGGCCTTGAGGTCGGTGCAGGTGACTGGCTTGCAGCCCGAGCCGCAGACGTTCGGCTTGCCGCCGCCACCGCAGACCAGGGGCGCAGTACACGTCCCGCAGTCGACGAGCCCACCGCACCCGTCGGCGACGGGACCGCAGTTGGTTCCCAGCTCGGTGCACGTCTTCGGCGTGCAACCGCCCATCGTCTCGGAGCTCGCGTCGAAGGAGATGCCTCCATCGTCGCCGACGGTCGTCTCGCCACCCGCCGTGGCGTCGTCGCCGTTCGGGAGCGCCCCGGTCTCGTCCGAGCCCGTCGAACACGCGACGAAGAGGGCACTTCCCAGCAACAAAGAGGCAAGCGCGCCGAAATGATGGGTCCGCATCCGTGAACTCTATGCGATGGCGCATACGAGGCCACGAAGGAAAGTTGCGACCTCAATGTAGTCAGCAGTGGGCACAGCCAGCCCGAGCGGCAGGCGGCACCCCTCGTGCAGACATCGACGACATGGAACGCGAGCAACAGTTCCGCGTGGTCTACCAGGGTGGGCTCTGGTTGGTCCTCGACCGTGCAGGTCACCGTCTCTCCGACCCGCTCTCGACGCAAGAAGACGGGGTCGTTCGCGCCAAGCTGCTCGCGAGGGACGCGGGCTCGGCGGACATCGTGGTCGAGGACGATCGGGGCAGGGTCGTCAGTGAATTCGTCTACCAGCGCGAAGAACGTCCCTCGCTCGAGCGCGACGACGCTTCGTACGATTCGTACGCCGCGACGCGCACCGTCGAGCGGAGCTCACGTCCGTCGCACGCTTGAGCCTCAGCGGGCCCGCTCGGGAGTCGAGGGTGATACGCGATCCCTCAGGGTCAGCATCGGCTTCTCGACCAGGAGGTGCAGCACATACGCGCCTGTCATCGAGAAGAACCACAAGAGGAACACCGAGAGCAGCCAGGTCGACCCAGGGCCGAGCTTCATCGACATCGCGACGGGCAGCGCGAGGTGCTCGCCGACCGGGATGTGGATCAGGTAGATGCCGTAGCTCAGCGTGGAGATCGGACGGAAGAACGGCGCAGAGAGGGCGCTCTTGAACAGACCGCTGCCGGCGATGATCAGCGGGAGTAGCGCACCGCAGAGCACCGAGGTGAACGTGCCCCACGAGAGCGATTCGCGCAGCGTCGGAATGGCACCAATGGCAGCAGGCGGAGCCACACAGAGCCACAGTCCGATCATCGCGAGGGTACCGAGGGCAAAGCGCAAAGGCGGCCGCGAGAGCAGCGCCTCGAAGCGCGCCTGGTGGTTGCGGTAGGCGAGGGCGATCGCCACGCCGATCACCAGGATGTCGAACCGATCGTGCGTGCGGACGAAGAGCCGGAGGAACTGCCCGTCGGGATCTCTGGGGTTGAAGTGCGCGAGCCCGTCGAGCACACGGAGAGCGCCTCCGAGGGCCCACAGCCCGAAGAGCAGCCCGAAGCGCCTCTTCTCCGAAGACACCCGCCGGAGCAGGAGAAGCACCAGCGGCACAACCAGGTAGAAGTGCTCCTCGACGCAGAGCGACCACGCCCACGGCATCACCAGGTTGCGGTGCTCGAACACGATGTAGTTGGTGGCGTAGGCGTACTCCCAGAACAGCGTGGAGCGCTGCAGCGCCGTCGTGATCGGGAGCAGCGCGAGCACCGTGAGCACGAGGTAGTAGAGCGGAAAGATGCGGAACCCGCGCCGCAGGTAGAACCTCCCGATTCCACGCACCGACGAGACGGCATCGCCCCGCGACAACATGGTTCCGATGAGGAACCCGCTGAGGATGAAGAAGATGTCCATTCCGAACCACGCGCTGCGCGAGGCGTAATAGAGCGGTCGGTCGGGCTGGTGGAACCGTAGGACCAGCAGGTTGCTCGCGTGGACCTGGAGCACCATCACCACGGCGAGGGCGCGCGCGCCGTGCAGCGCCGGAAACCGGTCGTCGAGGAGGTGCAGTCGCAGGAACGCGGGCAACGCCACGGCGCCACGCTACACCAGGAATGGTAGGGTCGCGCCGTGAGTCCTTCGCGCGTCGCACCCGCCGCATGGCTCGCCGAGCGGCTGGGACCGCCGAGCCTCGTGCTCGTCGCGGGCCTCTGGATGCTCCACAAAAGGCAGGGATTCCTCGTCGACGACGCGTACATCTCGTTCCGCTACGCCGTGAGCTTCGCCCATGGTCACGGGCTGGTCTGGAACGCGGGCGTGCCTCTCGAGGGGTACACGAACCTGCTCTGGGTCCTCTTGCTCGTGCCCTTCGCGCGGGTCGGCCTCGACCTCACCCTCCCGTCGCTCGTCGGAAGCCTCGGGTTCGCGCTCGGCACCGTGGAGTTGCTCCGCCGGATCAGCCGGCGCCTCCGGCCCGAGGCTTCCTGGTTCGACCACTTGATGCCCGGGCTCCTCCTCGCGTGCATTCCCTCGTTCGCTCACGCTGCGACCTCGGGCATGGAAGGACCCTGCTTCGGGTTCCTGGTGCTGCTCGCGATCGATCAGCTCGTGCGAGGGCGCGAAGAGCCGCGACGCCGCATCTGGGCCGCGCTCTTTCTCGCGCTCGCGTACCTCGCGAGGCCCGAGGGCGCGCTGGTCACCGCGATCCTCGTGCTTTGCGAGCTGTGGCAGCTCGAGGGACCCCTCGTCGCGCGGGTGTCTGCGCTTGCGCCCGTCGCGCTCTTGCCCGGCGTCGTGGTGGTGCTCCACGTGGCCGCACGCCTCGTCTACTACGGCTACCCGCTCCCCAACACGTTCTACGCGAAGGTCATCCTCGGTCCGGCGTCGCTGTCGCGCGGGATGCAACACTTCGCGGGGTTCCTCCTCGCGGGCGGGTGGCTCGCGCTTCCTGGTCTCTTCGAGCTCCGACGCGAGGGGCCGCTGCGACCGTGGTTGCTCCACGGATGGGTGCTCGCCGCGGTGTACGTGACGTACCTCGTGGTGGTCGGCGGCGATCACCCGGTCTGGTATCGGTTCTACGTTCCGCTCCTGCCGCTTCCGCTCCTCGCGACCAGCGCGATCGGTGCCAGGAAGCCGGTGGTCACGAGCGCGGTCGCGTTGGCATCGTTCTCGGTCAGCGTGCGGTTCGCCGAGCCCATCGCGTCGGTGTTCGCGAGCGTCGACGACCGTCTGAATCGGAGCGTCGCGGAGGTCGATCGCTTCTTCCGCGACGAGGCTCCGAAGGACGGCTTCGTCGCGGCCGCCGCGGTGGGCTACTTCGGGTACCGGCACCCCGATCTGTTCGTCCTCGACATCTGGGGACTCAACGATGCGCACATCGCACACCTGAAGCTTCCGGCGAGCGTGAAGTTCGGTCACGACAAGACCGATCTCGCGTACGTGGCCGCGCAGAAGCCGGACTACTTGCTGCTCCCGTCTCCCGGTACGGCGCCGCGCATCCCCGGCTACGAGCTGTGCGCCCCGTCGCGATTCGATCCAGCGCTCGTGTACCGACGCACCACGGTGCTCGCACCGAACGAGGCGAACCTCGGCCTGCCGCCTGGCCGATCGCGCAACCGCGGTCCGCTGCCTTCGTGCCTCTGATCAGCCGTTGCGGAGCCCGGCCTCGATCCGTCGAATCGCAGCGTTGATCTCCCCCTTCGGCGCGACCCCGTCAGGGAGCTCGCGGAGGAGGTCGAGGGCGCGGCGCGGACGACCGAGTCGCTCCAATGCCATCGAGGCGAAGTAGCGGCGGCGCTTGTCGGCCCACTCGTCGCGGCACACCCGACGGGCGACGCGCCGCATGACCCGGAGGAGCGCGGCGGGATCGACGTCGAGCTGGAGGTGGACGAGGCTCATGTCGAAATGATCCGCGTCCCGGAGGAACGCGCCCTCGATCGCGGCGGCCAACGCCGTGCCGGCGAGAGCACGCGCGCGTGCCTTCTGACCGGCGTCGTACGCGTGACGTACGGCGGTGATCCGCAGCGAGTCGGAGAGCGGCAGAGCCTCCGCCTCGAGGAGGTCGAGGAAGGGGAGGGCGAGGTCCGGTCGCGTCGTCTCGCTCAGCTTCGAGAGCACCAGCGGAATCGTCAGACCGTCGAGCGGCCGTGGCGCAAACGCGGCCGCAGTGAGCGCCACTACGGCCTCGGGGGGCGATTCGAAGAACGCCTGCCAGAACGGCGACATCGGCTCGAGGAAGGGGAATTGCCCGACCAGGTCGCGTGGGCCGTCGTCGTACCAGTGTTTGGCGACGCGTGGGCGCACCCGGCCGCGCGGCGCGCAAACCGCGCCCATCTCGTTCGCGAGCGCCGACGCAAATTCGGCGAACATGCGGCCGTACGTGTCGGGACTCACGTGCGCATAGGGATGGAACGTGAGCAGATGGCCGTCGTCGGTGAGCGCGAGGAGACACCGCGCGAGAGGTTTTTTCGCGCCGTCGCGTGCGTAGATCACGCGCTTGTCGATGTCGGCCGCGTTGGCGAACACCGAGAAGAAGTTCGAGGCGCCGACGCTCAAGCAGGTGCCGAACCGCTCTCCCATCTGGAAGACCTCGAGCGGGTCGTCTTCGAGCGCGAGGAACACCCGGGCGCCGTCGGGCCCCACGCGCTCGAGGCTTCCGATTCCCTCGACCCACGGGCGGGGATCGATTCCCCGTGCTCGAAGGCTCTGCATCGCGGCGACATTTTCTGGCGCATCACGCAGGTCCCAAGGCGGCGGCCCCGAACGTACGCGCAGCACTCGCAGTGCGACGTCCCTGTCGGCCGGTTCGAGGTCGAGGGCGGCGGCGATCACCGCCAGATTCGCGTCGTCGAGCGCCCACTCCGGGCACGTGCCGAGCAAGCGGCCTATGGTGCGGGCGCAGGCGTCGAGGAGCCGTCCCGACCATTCCTCCCAGAGCAATCGATCGCTCGCGCCTTCGAGCTTCGCCGCGAGATTCGCGAGCCGACGCGCGCTCGGGATCCGCGGCGACACGAGGCGGCCACGAAGCGACTCGAGGCGTCGTGCCAGCGACGGCCCGAGCGCGTCGCGACCCTCGAGCGTGGCGATCTCGGTTCGGAGTGCCTGCTCCGACGGGAAGTCCGCGTCGAGGATGCGCGCGGCCACGTCCGGATGCCGATGCAGCCCGGTGAGCGCGTCGTGGAGCGCGCTCGGATACCGCTCGATCCAGCGAGGGCGCGTGCGCGGCGGGCGCGCGAGCTCCGGGACGTCGTCGGCGATGGCGATCAGGTGCGCCGCCCTGGCGACGAGGTGAGGCCCATCGACGAGCGTGCGGCGGAGTGACGCCCGCGTCGCCGGGTGCATCGCCGCGAGCTGGCCGTGCTTGGACCAGGAGCCCGCGACGCGCGGCCCCGCGAGCGAGATCACGAGCGAGGCCCATTCGTCCGCAGTCTCCGGCTCGAGCTCGCTCGCGACCCGAAGGGCGTCGGGTGAGCGCCAAACTCCGTCGTCTCGTTTCACCAGCGCGTCGATGCGTTCGGCCGCGAGCTTCGGGGCGACGGCAGACACCGCGAGCAGCCGTGCGATCAGCGTCACGTCGAGGCTCGTCGAGACCTCGAGCGCGGCGAACATCCAGCGCACCTCGGAAGGGCCGCGCAGCGATTCGAGCAACTCGACGTCGGGCGTGTCCCATCGTCGAAGCGGCCGGTCGCGCTCGGAGAGCGGGGCCCACGGAGCGAGTCGTCCTTCTGCCGCATTGGCTGCGTAGACCGCGAGCGCGCGCAGGTAGGGACCGACGATGCGCCGTTGCGGCTCATCGAGCGTGGGTACGAGGTCGGCCCAGTGGGCCAGGGTTCGGAGGCTCGCTTCGGAGGGAAGCGCCGAGAGGAGATCCTCGAGCGGGCCGACGAGCTCCGGATGCCCGGCGAGCACACGCACCGCGTCGATCCACGCGGAGAGATCGCACGTGGGCGGCAAGCGCTGCCTGAGCGCGCGAAGCCTCGAGACCGCGGGAGCCGCCGACGACCACTGCTTCCGTTTGCGGAGCGCGGCGTCGATCACCGCGAGCTCCTCGTGCGCTGCCCGCCACTCGCGCAGCATCCCCAGCGGAACGCTGGCAGCGATCAACGAGAGGGCAGCGCGTCGCGCCTTGGTCTCGCTTCGTCGGAGCCACCCGAGCAGCTCGCTCAGTGCGCGCTGCTGCTTTGGCTGTGAGGCGGTTGCGGCCTTGGCCGGGCGCACCAAGAGCGGCTCCGGCGTCGGCGCCGTCGAGACCGGGAACAGCTCGAGGAAGCTCGCGCGGTCGCAGATCGGCGGTCCGGTCTCGAGGGCCTCTTCGAGCAGCGCGAACAGGGCGTCGGCTCGTGCTCCGTCCTCGCACGCCACATGAAGGGCGCCGAGAACGGCGACCGGATCCTGTCCGCTGAGGACTTCGGCGTGGGCCTCGACGGCCGTCAGAGCCGCGCGGATCGGCTCGGGATCGAGCGCATGCGACCAAAGCACCCACTCGACGAGGCGCCGCTGCTCGGGCCGGCCGAGCGCGGCCTTGGCACGTCGCGCGTCGCCCGCGGGCAGCGCGGCGACCATGTCGGCGACGGCCCCGTCGAGCAAGCCGCTCCCATGTAGGGCCGGCTTGAGCCTCGCAACCGCCGCGAGCACGCGAGTCTTCCATCGCTCGGGATCGCCGACCACACGCGCGAGCAGCTCGCGCTCGCGCATGAGCTCGTGGACGCAGCGGGTCGTCTCGCTGAGCAGCGCGCCGTCGACCTGGATGGTGTGGGCCTCTTCATGGGCCCGCAGCACCAGCCATTCGATGGTGGAGCCGTTGACCGCGAGTGGCACCCCGCGCAGCCACGCTACATGTGCGCTCAGCTGCGTCTTCAGGCGCGCCGGGCTCTCGCGGGGACGGGAAGGTCGCACGAACCGCTCTTAGCAGTAGTCGCGTTTTCTCGGTACGCTCCGGCGCGTGAACAAGCTGTACGGTCTGCGCTTCTCGGCGGGCACGCGCAAGGTGATCTGGGCGCTCGAGGAAGCCGGGCGTCCGTTCGAGCTCATTCCCGTCGACGTGACCAAGGGCGACCAGCGGAAGCCCGAGTTCCTCGCCCTCAACCCCAACGGCACGATCCCCACTCTGGTGGATGACGAGGGACCGCTGTGGGAGTGCAACGCGATCCTGCTCCACCTCGCCGATCGCGTGGAGGCGCTGGCGCCGGCGAACGCGCGCACCCGTTCCGAGACGGCGCAGTGGCTGTTCTGGGAGATCACGTCGCTCGGCGATTCGCTGCACCGCGCCTGGTTGCAGAAGTTCTTCGCGGCCCGCGGCCGGCCCCTCGACGCCGAGGAGCACGAGCGGCAGGTGCGCGCGGCCGAGAAGCCGCTCGGCGTGCTCGATGCCTGGCTGAAGGACCGCCCCTACGTCGTCGGCGAGCGGTTCGGCGTCGCCGACATCGCCTGCGGCGCGTCCGTCGCCCAGAGCGCGATGGCCGAGATCTCGCTCACGCGGTATCCCGCGGTCGCCAGGTGGTTCTCTCGGGTGTCGTCGCGCCCGGCGTATGCGCGCATCGAGGGAGCCGAAGCATGAGCGTGACCATCACCGCCGTCGATCACATCGGCATCCGTGTCCTCGACGAAGCCCGCTCGGTCTCGTTCTACGCCAAGCTGGGCTTCGAGGTGGTCGCACGTCACGAGCCGAGCAAGGTGACCATCCTGCGCAACGCGGCCGGCGTCGAGATCAACCTCATCCTCAACGCCGACCCCTCACTCGACGGAAAAAATGTGCTGATGGACGCGCCGCCGAAGGCCGCGGGCTACACCCACGTCGCACTGCGTGTTGGTTCGATCGAAGAGACGATCGCCGCCCTCGGCGCGGTGGGTATCGCACTCAGCGACGGCCCCGTGCTCCTCGGCGGCGCGCGCTCGATGTTCGTCCGCGATCCCGATCGCAACGTCGTCGAGCTGCGCGAAGGCGCGTGAGCGCCGGACGATGGCCGACCCGCGCCGCGGGCGTCCGCCGGGCGTTCACCGGGGCTCGACGCCGATAGGCTCGAGACCGGAGGTCTGGGCGTGACACGCGCCGTGCACGGTGTCGCAGCCGCAGACGTTGTCTCCGCCGTCGAGGACGTTCGGCGGGTACGACGCGCCGCCGACCGTCTTCGGCTCGATGTCGATCGAAATCGCGCTGCAGTCGATCCGTGACGACGCGATCGACAGCTCGCCCCCGAACGCGGTCACTCCCGCCCGCGCGCTCCCTGTCACCAACGACGAGACCAGCTTGGGACGCCGATCGAAGCGGCCGGACACGACTCCGGCAGGACGGGCACGCACCCGCCGTGACCGTCGTCGCGGGCGATGACCGGGCAGGGCGCGCTGGCACACCGGCCGTCCAGACAAGCGTCCTCGATGGGCTCGGCGCCGCACGCCCCGAGGACGATGGACAAGGCGAGGATCGCATGCGAAGGAGGAACCGAGCGCATGCGAGCGAGCACGCGCAATCGTCGGCAATCGTCGACGACCGCGTCAAGGTCCGACTTGGCGTACGCTGTCGTCTCGAAACGCGGACGTCCCGCCGTGAGGAAGCCATGAGCAAGACCGAGTACCTGGGATACCCGAACGAGTTCGCCGAAGAGCCGATGGACACCGCCGAGATGGTCCGGCTCTGCAAGCAGCACACGATGTACACGTGGTCCGCGGGCGACGCGGTCAATCCCCTCCCGATCGCGCGCGCCGAAGGGGTCTACCTCTACACGCCCGAGGGCCAGCGCATCCTCGACTTCAACGCGCAGCTCATGTCGGTCCTCATCGGCCACGCGCACCCGCGCGTCATCGCCGCGATGAAGCGTCAGCTCGACGAGCTGATCTTCGTCTACCCGCAGACGGCCACGCAGGTGCGCGCACGTCTTTCCAAGCTCATGTCCGAGATCGTCCCCGGCATGGAGAGCTTCTTCTTCACCCTCGGCGGCGCCGAGGCGAACGAGAACGCCATCAAGGCCGCGCGCCTCTACACCGGCCGCCAGAAGATCATCGCGCGCTACCGCAGCTACCACGGCGGCACGAACCTCACGATGATGCTCACCGGCGATCCGCGCCGCTGGCCGAGCGAGCCGGGCACTCCGGGCATCGTTCACGTGATGGATCCCACGCCGTACAACTTCTCGTTCGGGAAGACCGACGAGGAGCGCTGCGACGCGCACCTCACCTACCTCGAAGAGACCATCCAGTACGAGGGACCGCACACCATCGCCGCGATGATCGTCGAGACGGTCACCGGCACCAACGGCGTGCTCGTCCCGCCGAAGGGCTGGTTCCCCCGCCTCCGCAAGATGCTCGACAAGTACGGCATCCTGCTCATTTGCGACGAGGTGATGGCCGGCATGGGCCGCACCGGGAAGATGCTCGCCTACGAGCACTTCGACGTGGTCCCCGACATGGTCACGCTCGCCAAGGGCCTCACCTCGAGCTACTTCCCGCTCGGCGCGATGGGCATGACGGCGAAGATCGCCGACCACTTCAAGAAGAACGTCTTCTGGGGTGGGCTCACGTACAACTCGCACCCGGTCGGGCTCGCCACCGCCGAGGCCGTCCTCCGCGTGACCATCGACGAGGGGCTCGTCGAGAACTCGCGCAAGATGGGCGAGATCATGCGCTCCGAGATGGATCGGCTGCAGCAGAAGCACCCGAGCGTCGGCGAGGGCCGAAACATCGGCCTGTTCGGCATGATGGACATCCGCAAGAACAGCAAGAACGAGCCGATCGCGCCGTACAACGGCTCGCACCCGGCGATGAACGAGCTCGCCGGGTTCTTCCGGAAGAACGGGCTCTTCACGTTCTCGCGGTGGAGCTCCTTCACCTGCAACCCGCCCCTCTGCATCACCGAAGAGCAGCTGAAGGAAGGGTTCGCGATCATCGACAAGGGCCTCGAGATCACCGACCGCGCCTTCGAGGGCTGAAACGCGCGCGACGGGGTGCTACACGGCGGCGATGGCTCCGCCCACCGCCGCCGAGGTCGCCGATCGTCTCGTCGCCCTCAAATCGTGTGTCGTGTACGCGCTCGGCGCCCCGCCGCGCGACGTCGTCGCGGCCATGCGTGCGCGCGCCAAGGCCGAGGAGCGCGCGCAGATGGACGAGAAGGCGGACGAGGCCCGCGACGCATTCTGGACGCCCATCTACGACACGCCGGTCTTCGAGGCGCTCACGCCCCGCGAGCGCGAGCTCTCGGAGGCGACGCTGATCACGATGACCGAAGAGCAGCAAATCGAGCAGAGCTGGGCGGTCGAAGGCATGGTGGTGCTCGCATGGGCGCTCGGGTTCGTCGACGACCTGCCGGCGTGGGACACGCAGACCGATCCCTCGTTCCTCGACGAGGTGCCGAACCCCGTCGCGCTCGCGCGCGTGCGCGCCGCCGCCAAGCTCCGGCCTTCCGACGAGATCGAAGCCGCGGCGGCCACGAGTCAACTCTGGCACTGGCGGAGCCGCACCCGCGAGCTCATCGAGGGCGGGTTCGCGCTCCCCGACGAGCTGAAGAAGCCGGGGATCGGCTCGCTCGACGACGTGGTGCGTCTCACCGCGGCGCACGCCTTCGCCGAGGGCACCATCGAAGAGGCCATCGACGGCGACTTCCCCGCCCGGGGCAAGGCGTACCGCGCGCTCGATGACGACGAGTGGCACGAGGTGCGCTCGATCGCGATCGAGCGTCATCGAGCGCTCTGTTGGCTGCTCGGGCTCGCCCCGGCCAACAACTGGGACGAGACTCCGACCGAGACGTGAGCCACCCCTCTGGACGTGAGGGACGTGAGGGAAGCGGCGCCGCGGCCCGGGCGTTCCGTGCGGCGAGATGGCCTTCGCGATCGTCGTCGTGCTTGCGGCGGCTGCGCTCGACCTCGCCCTCGCGTCACGCGATCCGCGGGCCCGTGCGGGCGGGCCGGTGGCGTTCGTCGCGTTCGCGGCGACGCTCGCGGCGATCCTCGCGGCGCTCTTGCCGATCGGCGCCATTCTGCCCGAGCCCTCGCTCTCGCATGTCGCGCCGGTGCCCTCGTGGGACCCGCTCCACCCATGCCTGGCGCCGCCGCACCCCGCCTCGCGGTGGCACGCGTTCGCACCATTCGCGTTGATCCGCGTCGCGCTGCCGCTCGCCGTCGTCGTCGGTCTCGCGACCAGACCCTTGCCCCGTGCGCGCTTCCTCCTCGGGGCCTCGTTCGCGCTCGCGGCGTGGGTGTCGTTCCTCGCTGTTCCTCGGCTCTTCCGCCGCGGTGTACCGCTTACGGAGCTCACCACCTGTGGCGCGTTCACCCCCGAGCAGGGTTTCGACGGACGTGCCGTGCGTGCGTTGCTCGATCACACGAACCGTGACGGACGTCAGGAGCTCGTGTCGTTCCGCGAGCTCCCGAGACTCCCACCGCCTCCGTGGGTGCGTGGAGAGATCGCGGTGACCATCGCCGGAGACCCCTACTCCTTGCGCATGCGCGGTCAGCGCGTCGTCGCCGAGCCCGACGATCCCCGCCGCGCAGAGCGCCCCTTGCCCGCCCTGCACCTCGCCTCGATCCCTGCCATCGAGCACGGCACGACCCCCGACGGACGACCGGCGAGCGTGCTCATCGATCGTCGCGCCGACGGAAAGTGGTACGCGGTGAGGCTCGGACAACCCCTCTCGTTCGCCGAGATCGCGCCGATCGTGCGTCCGCCCTGGTGGCCCGTCGCGGTGCTCTTCGGGGTGGTGTCGATCGTGGTGTTCGCGATCCGCGTGTGTCGTCGCGCACCGAACGACTCGGGGCCGAATGCTCCCTACCGCACCGCTCCCGACGTCCGCACGACCCGCTTCCGCGAGGCGGTTCCGGCCCTCTGTGCCCTCGCGCTCGTGGAGGCGAGCTTCACCGCGCTCCACGTGCTCGGTCCGTATCTGAGCGGTCCTTGAACCACCGGCGGTGACCGTGCGCAGACGCTCTCGGCGCGAGGTAGACTCGGCGCGTGCGCATCGCGTGGGTGTTCGTCGCTGCCGGGTGCCTGGTCGGCGACGCATGTGTTCCGGTGCTCGATCGGTGCGGGCGCGCGTCGCCGGGCGAGTCGCGCGAGTGCCCGCTCGAGGGCGTGTTCGATCGGGGCTTCTCGATCCGCGTTCCCGGGGCTTGGGACGGCGTACGCGCGCTGCCGGTGGTGTTTGCGTTCCATGGCGGCGGCGGCAATCGCCAGTCGGCCGAGCGCGTCACGTGTCCCGACGGCGAGGCCGGCGGCGCCCAGTGCCTCGCGGCCACCGCCAACCGCGCAGGGTACGTGGTCGTCCTCCCCGACGGTACCGGCACGCGTCCGACCCGCAATGTGCGGACCTGGAACGCGGGCGGCGACGCCGCGGGTTGGGACTGCGTGAGCGGCGGTGCGTGCGCCGCCGAGGTCGACGACGTCGCGTTCTTCGACACCCTGCTCGCGGAGGTCGAGCGTGTCGTCCCCATCGATCGCAAGCGGGTGTTTCTCACCGGGCTCTCGAACGGTGCGGCGATGGCGCACCGCCTCGCGTGCGAGCGCGCGGACATCGTGGCGGCGATCGCCGCGTTCGGCGGGACCAACCAGTTCGCCATCGCGGGCGGCCGCTGCGACGTGAGCGTCCCGGTGCTGCAGGTCCATGGCACCGACGATCCGTGCTGGACCTACGTCACTTCGAGCGAGGCCTGCGCCACGCTCCAACCCGGCAAGAAGCTCGGCGTCGCCGAGAGCAACGAGGCCTGGCGGTTACGCAACGGCTGCGCGGTCGACTTCGTCGACACGGGACTGCCCGATCGCGCGAACGACGGCACGCGCGTCACGCGTCGCTCGTGGAGCGGTTGTGCGGCCGCCCTCGAGCACCTGCGCATCGAGGGCGGCGGTCATACCTGGCCCGGTGGCTATCAGTACCTCGACGAAGACGTCATCGGCCGCGTGAGCCACGACATCGACGGCAACGCAGAAATCCTGAGGTTCTTCGATGCGCATCCGAAGCCGTGAGGCGGCGCTCGCGTTCGCGGCGGCGCTCTCGCTCGGGTGCCCGCCGACGAGCCTGTACCGGACCGCCGAGCCGACACCGAAGGGCCAATGGCAACTGACCGGGGCCGTCGGCGCGGGTCGGATCCGCGACACCGAGCAGGACACGAGGCTCCCCACCGGGCAGGTGGAGCTCGGCGCGCGACGTGGCCTGTCCGACGACTTCGATCTCGGCGCCCGGGTGTTCCTTCCCGGCCTCGACGTGAACGCGACGTGGCGGTTCTTTCACCGGGGGCCGTGGTCGATCGCCGTCGCTCCGCAGCTCGCCTTCGTCCGCACGATCGCGTCCGCCACGACCACCAACTCGCTCACCGCGTTCTCCGCCGCGACGGTGCCGATCACGCACCGGGTCTCGCGCGGGTGGGCCTTCACGCTCGGCCCTTCGCTCGGTGCGGGCATCTACTGGCCGGAGACTGGCGGCAACGCCCGCGGCCTGTGGCTCGGCGCTCTGCTCTCCGCCGAGTGGCGCGTGGGCGAGCGCGTCTGGCTCGTGCCCGAGCTCGACGCCTACCGGGTGGTCGCGGGCGAGGTGCCGGTGAAGGGCAACGCCTTCCTCTTCGGCATCGGCATCCGGATCGGTTTCTAGGGAATCTGTTCTCCGGGCGGGCAGAGGACGGCGGCGCGACACGAGTCGGGCTGTGCCGGCTCGACGTCGCAGGGAGCGTCGCGGAGCACGCGTGCGCAGTTCGAGAGCGCCCCCGCAGCGACCCCACGGGGACAGTGCGCGAGGTCGATTTCGCCGTGCGCGGCGAGCGCGGCTTGGACACATGCCTCGCCAGTGACCGCGAAGCTGCACACCTGTGCGCGATGGCACTCGGCAGAGACCACCGCGTCGAGAGCGCTGGGGGCATCGTAACGGTCGAGCCCCCCTGCACTCGGGCCGCCGCCCAACGCGCCAGGTGTTTCGGCGGGTAGGGGCGCGGGGGGCTCCGGGCGGATGTCCCGGTTGCGCTCGTCGCGACAACCGAAGAGCGCGAACGTCAGCAGTGCCGCACCGAGCAGCGGCGGTGATTCGATGCGCATGAGAGGCGAGTCTGCAAGGTCGGCGCCGCCTCCGTCGCGGATCAGTCGCCGCCCACGTCGGAGCTTCCGTCCTCGGTCGAGCCCGTGTCACCGGTCGAGCCCGTGTCACCGGTCGAGCCCGTGTCGGTGGGTGTGCCGCTGTCGATCGGCGGCATGCAAACGCCGCCACGACACGCGCCGCCCCCGCCGCATCCCACGCCTTCGCCGATGTTGTCGACCTTGAGCGTGGTGCCGTCGCACGTCTGCTTCTTGCACTCGATGGCCTCGGGGGTCTTCGAGCCATCCGCCGTCTCGACCGGCAGGCCGGCCTTGCACTTGAGGACGACGCACCACTTGGTCGCGACTGAAGACTGATCGGGGTAGCGGGTGCCGTCGGCGACGGGCTGCCCTACGCACGTGCCTTCTTTACAGACGCCGACCGTGCAGCCCGTCGTCGCGCTCGTGCACTGGCTGTTCTTGGTGCACTCGGGCTCCTCCTCCTTCGAGCATCCCGGAAGCGCCGCATGGGCGAGGAGCGCGAAGGTGGAGACCACGAAGGCGAGCTTGAAGGTACGAGGCATGGGGCAACGATACGCGTCGCCGTGACCCGCTGCCACCGTTGCGCTACGTCAGCCCTCATGCGGATTCGCCGGGCCTCGCTCGCGCTGTTCCTCCCCTTGGCGCTCGGAATCGCCGTCACCCCGTCGTCACGGGCGATCGGCGGCTCGACGGGCGTGGTGGCACCGGCGCTGCCGTTCGAGCGATTCGTGCTCCCCAACGGCCTCGAGGTCATCCTCCACGAGGACCACCGCACGCCGATCGTCGCGGTGAACGTCTGGTATCACGTCGGCAGCAAGGACGAGCCGCCGGGCAAGAACGGCTTTGCCCACCTCTTCGAGCACGTGATGTTCCAAGGGAGCAAGCACGTCGGCGAGGACATGTTCTTCAAGTACCTCGAGCGCGCAGGCGCCAGCGATCGCAACGGAACCACCAACAGCGATCGCACCAACTACTTCGAGACCGTGCCCTCGACCGAGCTCGCGCTCGCCCTGTGGCTCGAGAGCGATCGCATGGGCTTTCTGCTCGATCACGCCAACGACGAGACGTTCAAGTCGCAGCGCGACGTGGTGAAGAACGAGCGCCGCCAGAACTACGAGAACGCGCCGTACGGGCTCGTCATCCAGTTCATTCGCGAGGCGATGTATCCGAAGGAGCACCCCTACCACCTGCTGACCATCGGCACGCCGCAGGACCTCGACGCCGCGAGCTTCGAGGACGTGAAGGCGTTCTTCCGCACGTGGTACCTGCCGAACAACGCCACCCTGGTGGTCGCCGGCGACATCGACCCGAAGCGAGCACGCGAGCTGGTGACGGCGTATTTCGGCCCGATCGCCCGCGGCAAAGACGCCAAGCCGAAGAAGGCGCCGATGTCCGTCGCCCTCGACCACGAGAAGCGACTGAAGGTCGAGGCCGAGGTCGAGCTCCCCCGCGTCATCATCACCTGGCCGACCCCCCCGCAATACGCCCCGGGCGACGGCGAGCTCGATTTGCTCGCCGACGTGCTCGCCTCCGGCAAGACCAGTCGCCTGTACAAGCGACTGGTCTACGATCTCCAGATCGCGCAGGACGTGAGCGCGTACCAGGGCTCGTCGTTGCTCGCGAGTCAGTTCGAGATCTCGGTGACCCTGAAGAAGGGCAAGTCGCCGGACGAGGTGCTGAAGCTCGTCGACGAGGAGCTCGCCAAGCTGCGGGTCGACGGCGCAATCAGCGACGACGAGCTCGCGCGTGCCAAGGCGCAGGTGCTCTCGAGCCTGATCTTCGATGCCGAGCGCGTCACCAGCCGGGCCAATGCATTCAATGGTTATGCACAGGCGACTGGCGATCCGGGGTACTTCCCCAAGGACGTCGCGCGCTACGAGAGGGCGGGGGCTTCCGACCTGATCGGCGCCGCCAAGACGTGGCTCCCGCCCGACAAGCGCATCGTCACCATCGTCGTCCCCACCCCCGGCGCCCCGCGCGCGGGTCGTCTGGCCGAGGTGAAGCCGTGATGCGCCGCCTGGTCCTGCTCTCCGCCCTTTCGCTCGCCCTCATCGCGTCCCTCGCGATGGGGGGCTGCAAGCGTCGTCACCGCTACACGACCCACCCGCCGACGGTGCCGAAGTCCTCGGCCTCCGACGAGGCGTTCCGCATGAAGGCGCCGCCCGGCGGCGAGCCCGGCATCTTCGTCCCGCCGGCGATCGTGGAGCACAAGCTCTCGAATGGGATTCGCATCCTCCTCGTGGAGCGGCACGAGCTCCCCATCGTCGCCTTCCAGGTGGTGGTCGACCGAGGCGCCGATCAAGGCCCACCCGGCACCGGCGCGTTCGTCGGGGCGATGCTCCTCCAAGGAACGAAGAGCAAATCCGCCCTGCAAATCAGCGATGCGTTCGGCAAGCTCGGCGCGCAGTACGGCTCGTGGGGCTCGCTCGACAGCATCGGCGTCAACGCCAAGGTGCTCGCTGCTGGTTTCTCCGAGGCGCTTTCGCTCGTCGCCGATTGCATGCGCAACCCGGCGTTCGCCAAAGACGAGGTGGAGCGCGAGCGAAGCAAGCGACTGACGTCGCTCGCTCAGCAGAAGGACTCGCCGCAGACGTTGCTTCGCAACACCGTGAGCGACGTGCTCTATCCGCAGAACCACCCGTACCACGCGCCGGTCCTCGGCAACGAGGCCGCGGTCGGCAAGCTCTCGCCCGACGATCTGGCGAAGTTCCACGCCGCGCAGGTGCAGCCCGAGGACCTCACGATCGCGCTCGCGGGGGACGTGACCAAGGACTTCGCGATCGCCGAGATCGAGAAGGCCTTCGGCGACTGGAAGGGCAAGCCGGGGGCGCTCTCCGAGGTCAAGGCGCCGCCCGTGGCCGAGGGTGTGCCCCGCGTCGTCGTGCTCGACCGGCCGGGCGCCACGCAGTCGCACATGAGCGCGACGCTGGTCGGCGTGCCGCGCACGACCAAGGACTTCCACGCGCTGATGGTGATGAACACCATCCTCGGCGGCCAGTTCTCGTCCCGGTTGAACCTCAACCTGCGCGAGAAGCACGCGTACACCTACGGCGCAGGCTCGGGCTTCGACATGCGCCACGGCGCGGGTCCGTTCACGGCCGGTGGCGCGATCGTGCGCGAGAAGACCGAGCCGGCGGCCCAAGAGATCCTCGCCGAGCTCAAACGGATCGTCGAAGGCGAGGTCTCCGACGAGGAGCTCGCCGACGCCAAGACCAACCTGATCCGTCGCCTGCCCGCGTCGTTCGAGACGGTGTCCGAGATCGCAGGCTCGCTCGCGCACCTCGCGATCTTCGGGCTCCCGCTCGACGAGTACGCCAAGCGCGCCGAGGCCTACCGCGCGGTCACCAAGGCCGACGTCCTGCGGGTCGCGAAGGAGTACCTCGCGCTCGACAGGATCCGCATCGTCATCGTCGGCGACGCCAACGCGATCGAGAAGGACCTCGCGAAGCTCAGCCTCGGCAAGATCGAGGTTCGCCGCGCGAAGAAGTGACTCGAGAGCCGTCAGGAATTCCCCCGGACTGAAGTCCGGGGCACCGACAGCAAGACGAAGCCCTCCGGGCTGGCGGGGGTTTCGAGCGAGGAAGTGCAGTCCTTCGTTGACG
>Ga0208492_1000652_pt1 | contig 27271 bp, 26 predicted proteins | sample Subbioar_CSW14AB_FD_184820 | JGI IMG/M metagenome (GOLD analysis project Ga0208492, IMG submission 184820) | Serpentinite rock and fluid subsurface biosphere microbial communities from McLaughlin Reserve, California, USA - CR12Mar_CSW14AB (SPAdes) | ecosystem: Environmental > Terrestrial > Deep... | reverse complement strand
CGCGAGCCGCTCGCGACCGCCGCCAAGCCGGTGCTGGAAAGCGCGGCAGCCGATCTCGGCGAAACCTTCTTCCTGGTGGTGGCGCGTGCCGGCAAGCTGGTGGTGCTGGAGAAAGCCGAGGGCAACGGATTTCTGCGCGCGGCGCCGCGCCTCGGCGCCGGCGTGCCGGTGCACGCCACCGCGGTCGGCAAACTCTATCTCGCCTATGCGCCCGAGTTGGTCGAGCTCGAAGAACTGGAACGCTATACCGCCGCCACGTTGCGCAGCCGCAAAGCCTTGACGGCCGAAGTCGAAAAAGTGCGCGCGCAGGGTTGGGCCACCAATATCGAGGAATGGCAGCCCGGACTCGCGGTTGCCGCCGCCCCCATCCTCAGCCATGGGCGCCTGCATGGCACGGTGGCGCTTGCCACCGTCGCCGCCCGTTTCACCGCCATCGGCATGGCCACCGCCACGCGTCGTGTGATGCACGCGGCCGAAGGTATCGCTCTACGTATCGAGGGACGTTCCCCATGAAAGTCTGGTATCGCAATGAAATCGGTGACGCGCGTGCCTGTCGCATCTCCATTCTCGACCATGGCCTGCTGTACGGCGATGGTGTGTTCGAAGGCATACGCATCACCGGCGGGCGCGTGTTCCGCCTGCATGATCACATCGCGCGTCTCGAACGCTCGGCACGCGCCATTGGTCTCGAACTTCCGATCCGTGGCGTGGCGCTGGCCGAGGCGGTGCTCGCCACCGCGCGCGCCAACGGCGAGGCCGAGGCCTATGTGCGTCTGGTCGCGACGCGCGGCGTCGGCGAGCTTGGCGTCGATCCGGCCTCGTGCGTGGAGCCGGAACTGTTCTGCATCGTCGCGAGCCTGCGCATGTTCCCCGAGGAAGTGCGCGCCAAGGGCCTGCGCCTGCTGACCTCATGGCTGCGGCGGCCGGCCGCCGACATGCTCGATCCGCAGGTCAAAAGCCTCAACTATCTGAACAACGTGCTGGCCAAGCGTGATGCGCGCTTGAAGGGCTATGACGATGCCTTGCTGTTGAATCAGATGGGGCGCGTGACCGAGGCGACCGGCGCCAATCTGTTTGCGGTCATCGACGGCGTGCTGGTCACGCCGCCGACCGTCGATGGCGCATTGCCCGGCATCACACGCGACAGCGTGCTGCGCATGCGCGCGGCGGCCGGCACGCCTGTCGAATGTCGTTCACTCTCACGCTACGACCTTCTGGCCGCCGATGAAGTGTTCCTGTCCGGCAGTGGCGCCGGCCTGGTCAGTGTCGCGAGCATCGACGACACCGCGCTCGGCAACGGCGCGCGGCCGGTGTGCGAGCAGTTGCGCGCGGCCTATGCCGAGTATGCCGTGGACCATGGCGTAGCGTTCTGATGCGCGCGGGGCGCCGGGCTTTCGAGCCGAAAGTTCGGCGCTATACTGCGGCCACCGTTCAATCCACCTCAAAGGGGAGGGGAGTGCCATGGTGGATATCCACGACGCGACCGAGAACTATCGGCCGACGCCAGATGATCGCCGTCTGATAGAAGAATTCAGACAGAACCCGATCGGACATCACAGTCCCGATCTGCAAAGACTGCTCAACCGCCTGCGTGGCGCGCCCATGGCCGACAAGTTCTGCCTGGTGGTGGTCAAACCCAATCGCGAATGGCAGCTGGCCAAGACCAGCGGCGTGCGCGGCAAACCCATCAAGATGCTCGAGCAACGCTTCACCAGCATGGCCGATGCGGAATGGTATGTATTTCGCCAGCGCTGGAAAGCCCTGACCGGCGAAACCCTGCACGAATAGCGCGGCGATGTCGCGCATGCCCCGCATGCGCGCCTGCCCATCCAAGGACTTTCCCACAGCAGCCACGAGTGCAAACGCGGTCATGCACACCGCCGCTCGTGAGCGCTGGCAGCGAAGAGGAATCGAGTCATGATGAAAATCACCGCCTATGCCGACCGCATCAGCGTGGCGCCCGGCGAAACCATCAACTTCATGGTCAACTGCGAGGCGCGGCGCTTCACCGCCGACATCGTGCAGTTGATCTGCGGCGACCTGAATCCCGATGGTCCCGGTTACAAGGAGAAGCCGGTGCGGACGCCGGCCAACGGCACCTATAAGGGTCGCCGGCAGGTCATCCATGCCGGCTCCTTCGTCGAAGTTGCCGCGGCCGAGCCGCTCGCGACGCTCGAGAGCTTCACCTTCGCGGCCTACATCTGGCCGACCACCCCGGGCCGCGGCGAGCAGGCCGTCGTCTCCCATTGGTCGCACAGTGCTCAACGTGGCGCGGCGCTGGTCATCGGACCGCAGGGCCTCGGTCTGCGCCTCGGTGCCGGCAAGGGCCGTGTGGAAACCATCACCACGGGCAAGCCGCTGTTGTCCCACGAATGGTATTTCGTGGCCGGCAGCTATGACGCGGCGAGTCGCAGCGTGCGCCTGTTGCAGGAACCGCTGCATCACCATGTCGCCGCCGGCGATGCGGGACAGAAGAACACCAAGGCCAGGCACAAGCCGGCCCTGAATCACGGTGACCCGCTGATCATCGGCGCCAGCTTTCAGCAGTTCGACAAGGGTCGCACCGCCTGTGCCCAGCACTACAACGGCAAGATTGACGGCCCCCGTATCGCCTCGCGGGCACTGTCCGACGCCGAACTGCAGGCCTTCAAGGCCAAGCGTGTCAGCGGCGCGCTGCTGCATGCGCTGGTCGCGGCCTGGGACTTCGGTGCCGACATCACCAGCGTCAATGTCACTGACGCATCCGCCAATCGTCTGCATGGCCGCGTCGTCAACATGCCGGCACGCGGCATGACCGGCTGGAACTGGAACGGTGAGGAGATGTGCTGGCGTCATGCCCCTGAGCAGTACGGCGCGATCCATTTCCATGACGACGACATCCACGATGCCGGCTGGGAAGTGGATGTCTCGCTGACCGTGCCGAAGAATCTGAAGAGCGGCCTTTACGCGGCGCGTCTGCGTTGCGGCAAGGATCTGGAAGACGAGGACTATGTGCCCTTTGCCGTGCTGCCGCCGCGCGGCAAGGCCACCGCCAGGATCTGCTTCCTGCTGCCGACCGCGAGCTATATGGCCTACGCCAACGAGCACATGGGTTCCGACGCACCCATCGCGCAGTTGCTGGGCGGGCGCCTGGTCGAGCATGAACGTCAGGATCTCTATCGCAACGAGCATCGCGAATATGGCGCGAGCTGCTATGACACCCATAGCGACGGCTCGGGCGTCTGTTACACCTCGCGATTGCGCCCGATTCTGAACATGCGCCCGAAATACCGCTCGTGGCTGGGCGGCACCGGCTCGACGCTGTGGCAGTTCAATGCCGACACCCACACCATCAACTGGCTGGAAGCGATAGGTTATGACTACGACGTCATCACCGATGAGGAACTGCATTACGAGGGCGTGTCGGCCCTCGAGCAATACAAGGTCGTGATCACTGCCTCCCATCCCGAATACCACTCCAAGGAGATGTGGGACGCGATGGAGGCCTATCAGCAGCGCGGCGGACGTCTCATGTATCTCGGCGCGAACGGCTGGTACTGGCGCGTGGCCTATCACCGCGAACAGCCCGGGGTGATGGAAGTGCGCCGCGCCGAAGGCGGCATTCGTGCCTGGGAGGCGCGCACCGGGGAGTACTACCACTCCTTCACCGGCGAATACGGCGGCTTGTGGCGTCGCAACGGCCGCGCGCCGCAACGCATCGTCGGCACCGGCTTCACAGCCCAGGGCTTCGACATCTCGTCCTATTACGTGCGCAAGCCCGACAGCCTGAAGAAGGAAGTGCAGTGGATCATGGCCGGCGTCGGCCGTGAGGAACGCATCGGCGACTTCGGCCTGATAGGCGGCGGCGCGGCGGGCCTGGAACTCGATCGCTACGACCGTAACCTCGGCACGCCGCCCGGCACCTACTGGCTGGCGTCCTCGGTCGATCACACCGACATCTATCTCGTGGTGTGCGAGGAACTCCTGATCAACTACCCCGGTACAGGAGGTCAGGAAAGCGAACTGGTGCGGGCCGACATGGTGTTCTACCCGACGTCCAACGGGGGTGGCGTGTTTTCCACGTCGTCCATCGCCTGGCCGGGGTCGCTGGCCCACAACAAGTACAAGAACAACGTCTCGCGCATTACCAAGAACGTGCTCGATCGATTCGTCGGCAACAAGCCTCTGCTGGACTAGCGGGCGGGACCGGTGGTGGGTCGTCGCCGCAATCGGCGCGACCTGCCGCGACCCCCTATCGAGTGTTACGGGATTCGAGCCGCTTATTCATATTTGGAAACATATTTATTCCAAAATGATTGTTGCGACGCATCAAAATCCCGGTATGATGCATCGCACCAGGACAGATAACGACCTCCCCTCGAAACTCTGTCCTCGGGACCTCCCCTCGCCCGGCCCCCAAAGGCCGGGCATTTTATTTGGGGGTTCGGAAAATCCGCACCTTCGAATTTGGAAACAGAGTTGTTCCAAATCCATTGTTGCAGTGCCGCAAAATCGCGGTATGATGTGCCTCACCAAGACAGCTATCGACCTCCCCTCGAAACTCTGTCTTTGGGACCTCCCCTCGCCGGGCCCCTTAAAAGGCCCGGCATTTTATTTTCCGGCCCGCGAAAATCCGACCCAGGAAACCTGCCTCAGGCACGCTTCGCGCTGTTGCGACGCTGTCGGAACAGGCGGAAAAGTCCCGGCAAACGCCACACCGCCACGACGCCGACGTAGCACAGCAAGGCGCCGCCCGTCGCCATGATGGACAAACCGACCAGCAAGGGCTCGCCCATCGCCGTCAGCCGCTCGATGAGCGGCAGTTCGGTCAGTGCGCCGTCGGCGAGCGGCGGCGGTACGCCCAGCACCGCCATGCCGAGGTGATAGCCCGCCAGCAGGATGGCCGGCGTGGTGAGTGGATTGGAGACGAAGGTCGCGAATACCGCCGCGGGCAGATTGGCCCGCAGCACCAGCGCCGCGACACAGGCGAACACGACCTGGCCGACCGGCACCAGCAGGCCCAGGAACAGGCCCGAGGCCAGCCCGGCCGCGATGCCATGGCGGTTTGCACGCCACAGCCAGGCGCGATCGAGCAGCGGGCCCATCCAGCGCAGGCCGCGGTGAGTTCGCAGTTTTTCGGGGTCAGGTAACCAGCGACGAAGCAGAGGACGGAGCATGGCCGGAAGTCTTGCGCATTAATGCGACGCCGCATAGCGGCGCGCGCGACGCTATGGCTCCCTCAGATGCCAAGATAGCGCTGCGCGAGGCGGGCGGCCCAGCCGCTGAACTTGAGGGGGCCGGTGGTGGCGGCGAGGCACAGGCATTCGCCGCGAGTGGTGACAATCGGCTGATGGGTGGTGCTTTCGTCGGCATCCTCGAGGTCGCCGACGCTGAACACCTGATCATCAATCACATAGGCGCCCTGCAACACCACCGTCAATTCACTGCCACTGTGGCTGTGACGCGGCAGTACCGCGCCGGGCTGCGCCCGCAGCAGCCACAGACGATCGCCCTCACCGCTGCGCAGCTTGGCGACCGCCACTCCGCCGCCCACGCCTCGCCAACGCAGGGCCGGTTCGCCCAGCGAGAGATAGTTGCCGGCCACCGCCGTGAGATCCAGCGGCCCCGCCAGCGCTCCGCTCGGCCGCCAGCCGGGCATTTCCGGCGCGCTGCGCTGGGAACCCAGAATCTCGTCCGCCGCGAGTTCCGGCGCGACCTTGCCATCGTTCAGCATCACGTCGGCCGCCAGGCGCTCGGCTAGCTGCAGGTCAGCGCGGCAGCTGTCACAGCCCAGAAGATGGGTCGCGATCACGATGTCGAAAGCCTGACTCAGATGGCCGCAGGCGTAATCCATCAACCAGCCGCTGTCGGGGTGGCGCACGTCGTTCATCGTCCTTCTCCGAACACCGCCCGCACCCGTTCAAAGGCGAGTCGTGCACGGGATTTCACCGTGCCGAGCGGCAGCCCGCTCTCCTCGGCTATCTCGCGCTGGGATTTGCCTTCCACATAACATTTGATCAGGACTTCGCGCTGCTCGACCGGCAGGTCGCCGAGCATGGCGCCGATGCGTGCGCCAAAAGCCTGCGCCAGCAGATCGACTTCGTAACTCTCAGCCGCGAAGTCACTGCGCGCGTAGTCGGCAATCAGGCGGTGCTCGCGCTGCGCGGCCCGTTCGAGATCGATGCGCCGATTGCGTACCAGGGTGAAAATCCAGGTGCGCGCCGAAGCCAGCCGCGCGTCGAACATCGCCGCCTTGCGCCACACCACCAGGAACACGTCCTGCAGCAGATTCTCGGCATCGGCCGGCGCCATGCCACCGCGGCGCAGATGGCTGTTGATGCGCGGCGCAAGTATTTCGAACAGGCGCTTGAAGGCGACCCGGTCGGACTGCTCCCGCACCCGCACCAGCAAGGCCGTTTCCTCGTCGCGCTCCTGGGCGGCGCGATCGACAGGCATGCGCTCGTCGGCGGTGGGAAACGGCAGGATTGCGGCGTCGTCGGGGGGCAGTCGGTCAGCCATGGTGCGTTTCATCATGCCAGCTTGTACGTCGATGGCCTATGAGCGGATCAGCGCGCTCGCCAGTGATCCGCCCACGCGCCGGATTCGTACAGTCCGACAGACAAAACGCACGAGGACCTTCCATGCAAGCACCGGCCAGACGCGGCGCGCCGCTCGATATCGCCGTGGTCGGCGCCGGTATCGCGGGTCTCGGCGCGGCATGGCTGCTGGACCGCGGCCATCGCGTTACCGTGTTCGAGGCCGGCGCCTCGCTGGGCGGCCATAGCAATACGGTGACGGTGGATGACGCGGGCCGCGAGCTTGCCATCGACACCGGCTTCATCGTCTACAACGAACCCAATTATCCGAATCTGGTGGCGCTGTTCGAGCATCTCGGCGTCGTCACCCATGGCAGCGACATGTCCTTCGCCGCCTCGCTCGACGATGGTCGCTTCGAATATGCCGGCAGCGACCTCGGCGGACTGCTGGCGCAACCGCGCAACCTGTTGCGTCCGCGCTTCTGGCGCATGCTCGCCGACGTCATGCGCTTCTACCGCGAAGCGCCCGCTTATCTGGCCGGACAGGACGCCGACCTGCCGCTTGGCGAACTGCTCATTCGACGCGGCTACTCGCGCGCTTTCTGTCGCGACCATCTGCTGCCGATGGCGGCCGCCATCTGGTCGGCGTCATCCGCTGACATCCGTCAGTATCCGGCGCGCGCCTTCATCCGGTTCTGCATGAATCATGGCCTGCTGCAACTCGCCGATCGCCCGCAGTGGCGCACCGTGGTCGGCGGTGCGCGTGAATATGTGACTCGACTGCGCGAGCAACTGCGCGGCGCGGTATTCGCCAATCGCGCAGTGACCGCCATCGAACGACAGCCCGGGGGCGTGACGCTGCACACGGCGGACAGCCGCGTTCAGCACTTCGATCACGTCGTGGTCGCGACCCACGCCGATCAGGCGCTGGCCTTGCTCAAGGCGCCGAGCAGCGCCGAGCAACGGGTGCTCGGTGCCTTCCGCTATGCGCGCAACCTCGCCTGTCTGCATACGGATGTCAGCCTCATGCCGCAGCGTCGGCGCGCCTGGGCGAGCTGGAATTTTCTCGAGCGCGGGCAGCTCGATGAGCACGCCGCGCAATGCGTCACCTACTGGATGAATCGACTGCAGCCGCTCGCGAGCGAGCAGCAGTGGTTCGTGACCCTGAATCCGACCCACGCGCCGGCCGCCCATGCCACCCACTACAGCACCAGTTACGAACACCCGCAGTTCGATGCCGCCGCGCTCGCCGCGCAGCGCGCCCTGTGGGATATCCAGGGCGCGCATCGTACCTGGTTCTGCGGCAGCTACTGGGGCTATGGCTTTCACGAGGATGGACTGCAGGCCGGCCTGCTGGTCGCCGAACAGCTCGGCGGCGTGCGCCGACCCTGGCCGCAGGCAAGCGAGACCAGTCGCGTGCCCTTGCCGCCCGTCGACGCGCCGCGCCCCTACGCGAGCGCCGCCTGAAAGCAGCCATGAGCCAGTACCCTTCCACCGTACCCGAGATCTGCCTGGGCGAGGTCGTACATCACCGTCTGCGACCGGCGATTCACCATTTCACCTACCCGGTGTTCTTCCTGCGCATTCCCCTGTCGCGACTCGATGGGCTGGCCAATCGCTGGTTCGGTCGCGAACGCTTCAATCTGTTGTCCTTTCACGCCCGCGATTACGGACCGCGTGACGGCTCGGATCTCCTGACCTGGGCACGCGCGCAGCTCGCCGCGGCGAATCTCGCGCACATCGACGGCGAAGTGGTGCTGCAGACCTTTCCGCGCCTGCTCGGTTATGTGTTCAACCCCATCAGCATCTGGTATTGCCATGACCGCGCGGGTGCACTGCGCGCCGCTATCTGCGAGGTCAACAATACCTTCGGCGAACGGCACAACTATGTCGTCAGCAGCGACGGCGGTGACGTCATCGCCCCCGACACCTGGCTCAGCGCACCCAAACGGCTGCATGTTTCTCCGTTCTGCGAAGTGCGCGGCCACTACCGCTTCCGCTTCCAGCAGGACGGCGCGCGCAGCCACGCCCATATCGATTACTGCGACGGTCCGCATGAGCAGGACCGTTTGATCCTGACCACCATCGCCGGCAAGCCCCAGGCCTTGAATGCGCGCTCGACCTGGCGTGCTTTCAGCCGGTATCCGCTGTTTACGCTGGGCGTGATGGCACGCATTCATTGGCAGGCGTTCGCGCTGTGGCGCAAACGCGTGCCGTGGTTTCGCAAACCCGCACCACCCACTTTGGACACCTCCCCTTGAACGGACGCCCCATGGCCATCGAACATTCGAGCAAATCCTGTTCCTTGCGCGCGGCGCCGGCCGCGGCCCGCGCTTTTCTCGCGCTGCTCGCGCGACTCGACCACGGTGAATTGAACTTCACGGCGCCGGACGGCACACGCACCTGCTTTCGCGGCACACACAGCGGGCCGCAGGCCGATCTCGAGATCAGCGATTGGGGCGTGGCGGGCGCCATCATGCGCGCCGCCGACGTCGGCCTGGCCGAGTGTTATCGCGACGGCCGCCTTGCAAGCTCCGATCTGACTGCGCTGCTGCTGCTGTGCGCGACCAATGAAACGGCGCTTGCGCAGCGCTTTTACGCACAGCCGCTGGTGTCGCTCTATCTGCGCCTCAAACACCTGTGGCGCACCAATACGCGCGCGCAGGCCAAACGCAACATCGCCGCGCACTACGACCTGTCCAACCCGTTCTACGGACTGTGGCTGGACGAGACCATGACCTATTCCAGCGCGTGCTTCGATGGCGACAACTCGCGTTCCCTGCACGCCGCCCAGGAAGCGAAGTACGAGCACATGCTGGACCTCGTCGATGCCAAGCCTGGCCAGCACGTGCTGGAAATCGGTTGCGGCTGGGGCGGCTTTGCCGAGTACGCGGCCCGTCGGCGCGATGTACGGGTGACCGGCATCACGCTCTCGGCCGCGCAATTGGATTTCGCCCGCGCGCGCATCGCCCGCGCGAACCTCGACGCCCAGGTCGACCTGCAACTCATCGACTACCGCGATCTCGGCGGGCAGTTCGATCACATCGTGTCGGTGGAAATGTTCGAATCGGTCGGTGAGCGCTACTGGCAGCGCTACTTCGAAGTCTTGCACGCGCGCCTCAAACCGGGCGGACGCGCCGCGCTGCAGGCCATCACCATCGACGCCCAGGTATTCGCACGCTATCGCCTCACCAGCGACTTCATTCGCGAGTACATCTTTCCCGGCGGCATGCTCGCGCCGGAGGCGCGCATGGTGGCGGAGGCCGCCCGGCAGGGCCTCAAGCTGGAAAACGCCAGACGCTTCGGTCACGACTACGCCACCACACTCAAGCTGTGGCGCGAACGCGTGCAGGCCGCCGCCACGCCGATACGCGCGCTCGGCTTCGACGAGAACTTCATGCGCCTGTGGCAGTTCTATCTGTGCTACTGCGAAGCGGGCTTCCGTTGCGGACGCACGGACGTCGTGCATCTCGCCTTCAGCCGTGCGCGCTGACACGCGACGCATCGAGTCGGCCTGGCTGGCGGCGCTGCTCGGCCTGTTGCTGAGCACGCCCCTCGCCGCGCGTGAATTGCCCGCCGCCTTGCGCGCCGAAGCCCCCGCTTTGCAACTGACGGGCAGCGCCGTGATGCGCCGCTTCGGTTTCAAGGTCTACACCGCGCGGCTGTGGACGGACGCACAGGGCTTTCGCACTCAGGCCCCCTATGCGCTCGATCTCGAATATGCGCTCGACATCAGCGCCGCCGCGCTGGTCGCGACCAGCATCGCCGAGATGCGCGAACAAGGGCACCGCGATGAAGCAAAGCTCGCGCACTGGTCGCGTGAAATGGCGGCGGTGTTCCCCGATGTGCGCAAGGGCGATCGCCTGATCGGCTATGCGCGGCCGGGCGTCGAGGTGCGCTTCTATTCGGCGCAGACTTATATCGCCAGCATTCGTGATGCGGCCTTCGTCGAGGCCTTCTTCGGCATCTGGCTGGATTCCCGCACCAGCGCGCCCAAGGTGCGCGCGCGTCTGCTCGGCGCCGAGCGTGCCGGCCTGTGAACAGCCTGCCGACTGCACGCATCTACGCCTATGGCGCGCTCGCGATGCCGCTGGCGATGCTGAGCCTGCCGGTCTACGTGCATGTGCCGAAGTTCTATGCCGAACAGTTCGGCCTCGCGCTCGGCATGCAGGGCGCACTGCTGGTGGCGACGCGCGCCTTCGATGCCGTGCAGGATCCACTGTTCGGGCATCTCGGCGATCGCGCGCGGGCGCGCGGCATCGACCGGCGTGCCTGGCTGCTGGGTGGCGCACCGTTGCTGGCCGTGGCCAGTGTGGGTCTGTTCGCGCCGCCCGCCTGGGCCCTCGCCCATATCGCCGGCTGGTTCCTCGCCATGCTGATGCTGGTCCATGGGGCGCTGGCGATGGTGCAGATCAGTTACCAGGCCTACGGCGCAGAACTCACCACCGATGTCGATCAACGCACGCGCATCACGGCCATCCGTGAAGGCCTGGGTCTGCTCGGCGTGCTGGCCGGCGTCCTGTTACCTGCCTATTGCGCGCTCGAGGCGGGACCGCGCGCGGGCTATGGGCTGTTCGCACTCGTGGTGGCGGGACTGTTGCTGACGGCCACAGTCGTCAGCGTGCACCTCGCGCCGCCGCCCGCGTTCGCACGCGATGCCGGACTTGCGACGGGCAACGGTTGGCGGGCGATGACGCGCCCGTTCGCCAATCCGCGCTTCCGCCGCCTGCTCGCGGTGTTTCTCTTGAACGGCACCGCCAATGCCATCCCGGCCACGCTGGTGTTGTTCTATATCGATGATGTGATTGGTCGCGAAGATCTCGCGCCGCTCTTCCTGTGCACGTATTTCCTGGCCGGCGCGCTGGCCATGCCGCTCTGGCCATGGCTGGCACGACGCGCGGGCACGCAACGCGCGTGGTTGCTGGGCATGCTCGCGGCCAGCGCCGCCTTTCTGTGGGCGGCCTTGCTGGGCGAAGGCGATGTGCTGCCGTATTTCGTGGTCTGTCTGGTATCGGGCCTCGCACTCGGCGCGGATCTCGCCCTGCCACCGGTGCTGCTCGCGTCGGTCATCGATGAGGAAGCCGCACTGGGTCGCGGCTATCCCGGCGGCGCCTACTTCGGTCTGTGGATGCTGGTGACCAAACTCAATCTCGCGCTGGCCGCCGGCCTCGTCCTGCCCTGGCTTGCGGCGCTGGACTATGACCCAACCACCACTTCCAGCGACGACGGCGCGCAGGGTCTCGCGCTGCTCTACGCCCTGTTGCCCTGCGTCTTCAAAGCCGCCGCCTGCGGCATGTTGATGCGCGGTGAACACCGCGCGCCGCGGTCGCCACGGGTGCAAGCGACATGGCCTTGAATCGCGCGATAAGGAACTGGCACGCCCAGCGCGTGTGGCTGATAGGCGCATCGAGCGGCATCGGCGCGGCGCTCGCGCAGGCGCTCCATGCGCGTGGTGCGCGGGTCGCCCTGTCGGCGCGGCGCGCGAAGCAACTCGACGCCGAGGTCGCATCGCTCGATGCCGACCGCGCCTGCGCGCTGCCGCTCGATGTCACCGACTGCGAGAGCATCGCCGCAGCGGAACGCGCCCTCGTCGCGCGCTGGCAGAGCTACGACCTGGTGGTGATGCTGGCCGGCGACTATGTCCCGCAACAGGTGCAGGACTTCTCGCTCGCCACCACACGCCGCATCGTCGACAACAACCTCGGCGGCATCTACAACGCCCTCGCGGTGGTCCTGCCACGCTTGCGCGCGGCCGGCGGCGGTGGGCTGGTCCTGGTCTCGAGCGTCGCCGGCTATCGTGGCCTGCCGCGCAGTCTCGCCTATGGTCCGAGCAAAGCGGCTTTGAACAATCTGGCCGAGGCCTTGTATCTCGAACTCAAGGACGACGACGTGGCGGTGACTCTGGTCAGCCCGGGTTTCGTACGCACGCCCTTGACCGCCAGCAACCCTTTTCCCATGCCCGCCCTCATCGAACCGCAAGAGGCCGCGCTCGCCATCATCGCGGGTCTCGAACGCGGCGCCTTCGAAATACATTTTCCGCGCCGCTTCACCTGGGTCATGAAGGCCCTGGCGCTGTTACCCGCGCGACTTTACCTACCGCTGATCCGATGGCTGACCCGTTGAGAAATATCGATTTGCGCGTGGCCCGTGCCTGTGCGTTCTGGGAGAACCTGAGCCCGGCCACGCTCAGCAGTCTGCGCGCGGTCTACGCCGACGACGTGCGCTTTCGCGATCCCTTCAATGATCTGCGCGGCGTCGACGCACTCGACGCCCTGCTCACGCGCATGTTTCAACGCCTGGACGCTACCCGCTTCGTGGTGCTGGAAGTCGCCCTGCAGGAAGACGGCGCCGTCCTCGTCTGGGATTTCCACTACCGCCTGCGCAACTGGCAGCCGAGCCGCGAGCGCCTCATCCACGGCACCACCCATCTGCGCTTCGGCGCCGACGGCCGCGTTGTCGATCATCGCGATTACTGGGACGCGGCCACGCAGGTCTACGAACACCTGCCGCTGGTCGGCACGCTGCTGCGCTGGTTGAAACGGCGACTCGGCTGAGTCGCGCACGGGTCGTGCGAGAATGGGCGCATCCTCATTGCGCCCGGCAGGTGAGATCCGCGTCCATGCATCCCCTATTCGCCACCATCTGCCTGCTGACCGCCAGCAATGTCTTCATGACTTTCGCCTGGTACGCGCACCTCAAGACCCTCAACCACAAGCCCTGGCTGGTGGCAGCGCTGGTGAGCTGGGGCATCGCGCTGTTTGAATACCTGCTGCAGGTGCCGGCCAATCGTATCGGTCACGGTGTGCTGTCGGTCGCTCAGCTCAAGATCCTGCAGGAGGTCATCACCTTGACGGTGTTCGTGCCCTTCGCCTGGCTGTATCTGAAGGAACCACCCAAGCTCGATTACCTGTGGGCGGCGCTATGTCTGCTGGGCGCGGTGTTCTTCGTGTTCCGCAGCCGCTGGTTCGGCCCCTGAGCTGAAGCCGGTATACTCGCGCCATGAGCAAATCGCACCCCCATCTTCGCATCCTCATCACCAATGACGACGGCATCCACGCGCCGGGCATTGAACTCCTCGAACAGGTCGCGCTGACCATCACCGACGACGTGTGGGTGGTGGCCCCCGATCAGGAACGCAGCGGCGCCGGCCACTCGATATCCCTGACCTTGCCCATACGTATGCGCCAACTCGATGAGCGTCATTACCAGGTGGCCGGCACGCCGACCGACTGTGTGCTGATGGCGCTCTCGCAGATCATGGCCGAGCAGCCGCCGACGCTGTTGCTGTCGGGTATCAACAGCGGCGCCAACCTCGCCGAGGATGTGACCTACTCGGGCACCATCGCGGCGGCCATGGAGGGCACGCTGCTCGGCATCCGCTCGATTGCACTGTCGCAATTGCGCGCCCCCGGCGCGGTGGCCGATTTCGGGCCGGCGGCGGCATACTGCCCCGATGTGCTGCGCAAGATAGTCGCGCTCGAGGAATGGCCGGCGGGCTCGTTCATCAACGTCAATTTCCCCGACGTACCGGTCGCTGAAGTCAATGGCGTGCGCCTCACTACCCAGGGCCAGCGGCCGCCCGGATCCTTCTCCATCGTGCCGCGCGTCGATGCCCGCGCCCAACCCTATTACTGGGTGAAGATTGCCTATACCAGCGGCAATGAATTCGCCGACACCGATCTGCACGCCATCGCCGACAAGGCGGTGTCGGTCACGCCGATCAAGATGGATTTCACTGATGAAGCCTGGCGTGCCAAGCTCGCCGGGCTGCTGGGCTGAGGGCCACCACATGCAAGGGGTATTTTTCGACCTGGGCGGCACCCTGTTCAGCTATCGCAACGTGCCACGCGCGACCGCGCCGCTGCTCATGGAAGCGGTCCAGCGTCTCGGTGTCGCGGCCAGCCGCGAGCAGGTCAGGGATGCCTATACCGAGGCCTCGCGCGACATGACCTTCGCCTATGCCGAGCGTGCCTACTATCTGCACGCTGATTTCTTTCACGACACCTTCATGCGTTTCGCCGACCTCCTGGCCGCGCCCCATGACGAGGCGGTGCACGACTGGTATCGCGAGGCGCACCGCGTGGCGATCATCGATTGCCTGGTGCTGAAGGAGGATTGCGTCGAGACCCTGGCGCATCTGAAAGACGCCGGGCTCTATCTGTCGGTGGTCTCGAATATCGACGACGACATGCTCGACCCCTTGATCGAACGCGAGGGTCTGCACCGTTATCTCGATCACTGGACCAGTTCCGAGGCCGCGCAGTCCTGCAAGCCCGACCGTCGCTTCTTCGAGGTCGCGCTCGAGCGCTCGGGTCTCAGCGCCGGCGACGTGCTGTTCGTCGGCGACTCGCCCGAGCATGACATCATCGGCGCCAATGCGGTCGGCATGCGCACCGCCCTCATCCTCGACGGCGGCATCCCGCCGCCCTTGCAGACCGGCCGCATCAACGTCACGGCCGATCACAACATCGCGACGCTGACCGAGCTGAAGAACATCCTCGCCGCTGCGCGCGTTCGTTGAATGGACACGCGCCACCCGCTTACATGCGATGCGGGTTGATCTACTATTAGGGGGTTGCCTATGCGCACACCTGCGGGTAAGCAAGTCGAAGTCGTCGACAGTGGCGCGTTTCGAGCGCGCCCGGGGGTGTCATGACTGTCTTCGGCGCGCAGCAGCAGCCCAACCGAAACCGATAATGTAGTCACAGGGAGAATCGTTCATGGCGACCAAGAAGAAAACCGCTGCCGCAAAGAAGAAGCCGGCCGCTGCCAAGAAAGCCGCTGCGCCGGCCAAGAAGAAGCTGACCACCAAGGACCACGTCAAGGCGGCCAACAAAGTGCTGATGGGCCATGTGGCCGCGGGCAATGCCAGCGCCGTCGCAGGCTGCTACAGCAAGAAGGCTTTCCTGCTGCCGCCCGGCGCGCCCCTGCAGAAGGGTGCGAAGAACATCGCCGGCTTCTGGGCTGGCGCCATCGCCCAGGGTGTGAAGTCCGCGGTCCTGAAGACCCAGGAAGTCGACGAACTCGGCACCACTGCCATCGAGACCGGCGCGTTCACCCTCAAGGGTGATGGCGGCGCGGTGCTCGGCTCCGGCAAGTACGTCGTGGTGTGGAAGAAGGAAGGCGGCGCCTGGAAGTTGCATCGCGATATCTTCAACGCCGACGCTTGAGCCAGCTTTGAAGAACGGCCGGGTCGCGGGACCCGGCCGTTTTTTTTTGCACGCTGGAAAGCGATGTGCGAATGAATTCGCACCTACAACCTGATCCGTTACCATGGGCCGCCGGTCGGCAACGACTCGTGCAACACAATACGGCCATTGCTCGGGGAGGAAACATGCGCCCATTGCTCGTCACCATCGCCATTTTCTGTGCTCTCGCCTTCAACGGCGCCCATGCCGCCACCACCATCGACGACAAGGCCCTGACCGACGAAAAAGACGGCAGCAACTGGGCGGCCTATGGCCGCACCTATAGCGAACAACGCTTCAGCCCGCTCGATCAGATCAATGAAAAGAACATCGACAAGCTCGGCGTCGCCTGGGTCATGGACCTGCCCAACGATCGGTCCCTGAATGGCACGCCGCTGGTCGTCGACGGTGTGATGTATTTTCCCGGCAGCTATAACGTCGTGTACGCGGTCGAGGCGGCGAGCGGCAAACTGTTGTGGACCTACGATCCCAAGGTCATCGACACCGCCGGCGATCGGCTGCGCATCATGTGGGATTCGAGTCGCGGCCTCGCCTACTGGAAAGGCAAGGTCTACAACGCCACCGTCGATGGCCGTCTGATTGCGATCGATGCCGCGACCGGCAAGGAGCTGTGGAACACCATGACGGTCGATCCGCGCAAAGCCTTGTTCGTCACCGGCGCACCGAAAGTCTTCAGGGGCAAGGTCATCATCGGCAACGGCGGCACGGAATGGGGTCCGGCGCGCGGCTATGTGACGGCCTATGATGCCGAAACCGGCAAACAGGCCTGGCGCTTCTGGGTGGTGCCCGGCAATCCGGCCGACGGCTTCGAGAACAAGGCCATGGAAATGGCGGCCAAGACCTGGACCGGCGAATGGTGGAAGTACGGCGGTGGCGGCACGGTGTGGAACGGCATCACCTACGATCCGGAGTTCAACCAGGTGCTGATCGGCACCGGCAACGGCTCGCCATGGAATCAGAAGATCCGCAGCCCGGGCGGTGGCGACAATCTCTTCCTGTGTTCCATCGTCGCGGTCGATGCCGACACCGGCGAATACAAGTGGCACTACCAGACCACGCCCGGCGAGACCTGGGACTACAACTCCAACATGGACATCGTGCTGGCCGATATGAAATTCGGCGGGCAGACCATCAAGACGCTGCTGCACGCACCGAAGAACGGTTTCTTCTACATCATCAATCGCGCCAATGGCGAACTGTTGTCGGCCGAGAAATTCGGCAAGGTGACCTGGGCCGAACGAGTCGATCTGAAGACCGGCCGCCCGGTCGAAGTGCAGGGCGCGCGTTACGAGGACGGTGAAGAACTGGTGTGGCCGAGTGCGGTCGGCGTGCATAGCTGGCACGCGATGTCCTATAGCCCCGACACCGGCCTGGTGTATATCCCCTCGCTGGAATTGCCGGGCCTGTTCAACGACAAGGCCATTGCGCTCAAGACCTGGAAGTCACCGGACTTCGGCTTCGATCCCGCCATCGACACCCTGCGTGCCGATGCGCCGGCCAACGCCGGCAAGGGCATGCTGCGCGCCTGGAATCCTGCCACCCAGAAGCTGGCGTGGGAACAGGCCATGCCCGGCATCTGGAATGCGGGCACACTCGCGACCCACGGCAACCTGGTGTTCCAGGGTCGCACCGATGGACGCTTCGTCGCCTATCGCGCCACCGACGGCAAAATCCTGTGGAACGTCGAACTCGGCCACGGCATCTCGGCGCCACCGGTCACCTACAGCGTCGACGGCAAGCAGTACATCTCGCTGCTGGTCGGCTGGGGTGGAACCGGTGCGTCCATGGTCGGCTCACTGGCGGCGCAACACGGCTGGGCCTACAAGGCGCAGACCCGCCGCGTGTTCACCTTTGCCCTGGACGGCAAGACGCCGATCCCGGCGCAGAATCCGCCCTTCTTTCCCAAGCCGCTGGCCGCGCCGGATTTCAAGATCGACGAGAAGCTCGCCGAGGAAGGTAGCTGGCTGTTCAAGGAGTCCTGCTCGATGTGCCACGGCGGTGGCGCGGTGTCGGGCGGCTATGCGCCGGATCTGCGTGCCTCGCCGATGCCGCTCAATGCCGCGGCCTTCAAGGAGATCGTGGTCAACGGTCAGCGTCGTTCGCTCGGCATGCCGAACTTCAAGCAACTCGACGATCACAAACTCGAAACGCTGCGCCATTACATCCGCCGTCAGGCCGGTGTGCCGCAGGTGCTGGACGCCAATGCCGCGGCCGCCCCGCAAGCGGGCCACTGACAGGGCCGCGGAACTCTGGTCCACGCGTGCGTCAATGAATCGCGTGGACCGTTTTACGCAAGGAGACCACCATGAGAACCACGCTCGAAGTCTTGACCGTCGCCACCCTCCTGACGCTGGCCGAAGGCGCCAGTGCTGCCTGCTCCGTTGCCTCCGCCAAAGGCGTGTGGGGTTTCAGCTACGACAGCATCGACCTGCAGGCGCAGAGCAGCTGCGCCGGCATCGGTCTGATGACCTTCACCCCCGCGACCAACCTTTCCCGCAGCACGGTCAAGATCACGGCGCAGCGCGAAAGCTGCAATGGCGACGCGGCCAAGACCTTCGCCGCGAGCGGCACCTATACGGTCGCGTCGATCTGCACCGGCAAGTCCACGAATCTGAAATACAACTCCAGCGATCCGGGCTCGAAACTCGATTTCAACATCGTCGAGGCCGGTACCCGTCTGCAGTTCATCCTGGTGCTGAGCAACGGCGTCACGCTGCGCGGCGACGCCGTCAAACGCTGAGGCATCGCCTCAGGCCGGCACTGTCAGGGCGTGCCGATCGACCCAGACCGCGATTTCGTCCGCCGGCAGGGGCGGACTGAACAGAAACCCCTGCAGCTCGTCACAGCCCTGCGCGCGCAGGAAGGCGAGCTGCCCCTCCTGCTCCACGCCTTCCGCCACCACTTTGAGATTGAGACTGCGCGCCATGCTGATGATGGTGCTGACGATGGCCGCGTCCTCGCCGCCGGTGGCGAGTTCGCGCACAAAGGATTGATCGATCTTCAAGACATCGATGGGCAGGCGCTTGAGATAACTGAGCGAGGAATAGCCGGTGCCGAAATCGTCGACCGCGATACCGAAACCGTGGCTCTTGAGTTCGTGCAGGGTTCGAATCGCGGCCTGACCATCCTCCATCAGCACGCTCTCGGTCAGTTCCAGATCGATACGCGCCGGATCGAGTCCACAGTCACGCACCACCTGCGCCAGTCGTTGATGCAGATCCTTCACGCGGAATTGCATGGCCGACAGATTGACCGCGCATTTGACCGGCGCCCGCCCCTGGCTTTCCCACGCCACCAACTGGCGCGCGGCGTGGGCCAGCACCCATTCGCCGATCGGCACGATGAGACCGGTCTCCTCGGCGATCGGAATGAATTCCGCCGGTGACACCCGTCCGAGTTCCGGGTGCAGCCAGCGCACCAGCGCCTCGAAACCGACCACCGCCAGATCGCTGGCCCTGAGCTTGGGCTGGTAATACACCATGAACTGATCGCGATCGAGCGCGCGGCGCAGATGCATCTCGACCGTCAGGCGCTTGAAGGCACGCGCGTTGAGCGCGGCGGTGAAGAACTGGTAACAGTCACGTCCTTCGCGCTTGGCCTGGGCCAGTGCGCTGTCGGCATGCTTGAGCAGATCGTCGGCGCTGGCGCCGTCGTCGGGAAACACGCTGATGCCCAAGGACGTACGCACGTGGATTTCCTGCTCGGCGACGGCGAACGGTTCGACGAGGGCGCCGCGCAGACGGCGCGCCACCACCGCGGCGTCCTCGGCATTGGCGATGTCGGGCAGCAGCACGATGAATTCATCGCCGGCGGCACGTCCGACCGTCTCCAGTACCAGGGTGTCGGTGAGCGTGGTGAAGGTGTCACTGGCGCGCAGCACGGCACGAAAGCGCTCGCCGACCGCACGCAGCAGTTCGTTGCCGCTGGCGAAGCCCAGCGTGTCGTTGATGCGCTGGAAATGATCGAGATCGATCGACAGCACTGCCAGCGAGCGCTCGTTGCGCTTGGCCAGCGCCAGGGCCTGTACCAGTCGCGCCCGTATCGAGGCGCGGTTCGGCAGACCGGTGACGGCGTCGAAATAGGCGAGCTGGTGAATCTGCTGTTCGGCACGACGACGCTCGCTGATGTCCTGCAAGGTGCCGATGAAACGCGGACCGGCCTCGACCTGGTTGTCGGCCAGGGCCACCACATAGAGATTGCGCGCATCGCCATCGCTGCCGGCGATGCGGAATTCGAGATTGAAGGACGTGCCGTGGCGCAGCGCCTCGGAGAACGCGACTTCGACCCGCTCACGATCGTCGGCGATGGCCAGCCGCGCGAGTTCGTTCAAGTCGCCAATCACCACCGAACGCGGCAACCCGAGCACGTCGTAGGTCTCGCTGGACCAGGGCGTGAAATGTCCGCGCGCATCGGCTTCCCAATGGCCGAGGCGCGCGATGCGCTGGGCGAGCGCGAGACGCGCCTCGCTGGCGCGCAGGGCATCGGCCGTGCTCTTGGCGCGCAGCATGTAGCGCAGGCGATGATTGAGCAGATCGAAGCTTATCGGTTTGGTGACGAAATCCGTCGCACCCACTTCGTAGGCGTGATTGATCGACTCGACGTCGTCCAGGCCGGTCATCATCAACACCGGCACGTGGGCGCCGAGTGGATCGGCGCGCAGTTGCGCGCAGGCGGCGAAGCCGTCCAGTCCGGGCATCAGCACGTCGAGCAGGATGACATCCGGCCGCAGACGCCGGAACTCGGCGGCGAGGTTGTCACCATCGGGCAAGTCCTCGACCACGAAACCGGCGCTTTCGAGCGCCGCGCGCGTCAACACGCGCAGCATTTCATCGTCATCGACGACGAGACACAGGGCCGGGGTGGAAGTGCTCATGCGAAAGGCTCCTTGGCGTTGGCCGGCAATGGGACCTGCGGACGCACGGACCGCAGGGCGGCGATGACGCCATCCAGTTCGAAATGCAGAACGTCCACGCGCGCCGCGACCGACGGCAAGGCATCGTCGCGGGCCTCGGCTTCCAGTTCGCCGCACAGCTTGGCGAGGGCCGTGCCACCGAGGTTGGCGCTGCTGGACTTGAGGGTGTGGACGGCGCGGCGCACCTGCGCGGCGTCACCGGCGGTGAGGCCGAATTCGATTTCGCTCAACAGGCGCGGCACGCTGGCCAGGAACAGGCCTATCAGGTGGGCGAGCAAGTCGGGCTTGCCGTCGCGCTGCAGGGCGGTGATGCGGTCGATGATCTTGTGGTCGAGCACAGTGCCATGCGGGTCGGACGGGCGACTCGCGTGCGGCGCTTCGATGTGCTTCGACGCCACCACCTGCGGCAGCCAGCGCGCCAGCATGCGCTCGAGTTCCTCGCGACTGAAGGGCTTGGCGAGATAGTCATCCATGCCTTGCGCGAGACAGCGTTCGCGATCGCCCTCCAGCGCATTGGCGGTGAGCGCCACGATGGGCATACGCGCCTCGCCTTGATGATGCTCCCAGCGCCGCAGTTCGGCGGTCGCCGCATAACCGTCCATGACCGGCATCTGGCAATCCATCAGAATCAAATCGTAGGGTTCGCGCAGGGCATCGAGCGGACTGGCCGTCACCGCCTCGACAGCCTCGCGACCGTTGACCGCGACCCGCACGCTGCAACCCATGGCTTCGAGCTGACTGCGCGCGAGTTCCTGGTTGACGGCATTGTCTTCCACCAGCAGCACCCGTGCACTGAAGCGACTTTGACCGTCACGCGCGACAGGCGCGGTTGCGCGCCCTGCCTTCGGCGCGCCCACCAGCAGCGCGGCATGCAGATCCCGCTGCCGCACCGGCTTGGTCACATAGGCGCTGACACCGACCGCCAGCAGTTCGCCGGTCGATTCGAGATTCGCGACCGTGGTCAGCATGACGAGTCGCACGTGGCCGAGCGTGCTCTCGCCGCGCACGCGGGTGGTGAAATAGCTGGCCGGCATATCGGCGAGCTCGCGCGGGAAAATCACCGCCGCCGCCGCGGCGCCCGCGGCGGCCTGGGCACGCAACGCGGCGAGCGCGCCCGCGCCATCCTCGGCAGTGATGACCTTCACTCCCCAGGCGCGCAACTGTGCACACAGCACGCCGCGCGCGGTGTCGGCCGCGCCGACCACCACCACACCCATGCCGTTCAATGCGCAGGTGTCCAGCGCCACGTCGGCGACCTCCGCGCGGGCCGCTTTGCGCAACGGGATCTCGAACCAGAAGCTCGCGCCCTGTCCGGCCTCGCTCGTCACGCCGATCTCGCCGCCCATGAGCTGCACCAGCTGTCTGCAGATCGCAAGTCCAAGGCCCGTGCCACCGAACTGACGGGTGGTCGAGCCGTCGGCCTGGGTGAAGGAATCGAATATCCGCGCCTGATGCTCGCGTGGAATGCCGATACCGGTGTCGCTGACGGCGAAACGCATGCGCACGACGTCGCCATCGCTGGTGGCCGGCGTGACCCGCACCACCACTTCGCCGTGCTCGGTGAATTTCAAGGCGTTGCCGATGAGATTGGTCAGCACCTGACGGATACGTTCCACATCGCCGCGATAGACGTCGTGCATGTCGGCCGGCAGATCGCAGGCCAGCTCCAGGCCGGCGCGGTGGGCGGTCTCCGAAAACATCTCACCGATGTCCTCGATGAAGGCGCGCAGATCGAAAGGCCGTTGTTCAAGCACCAGCTTGCCAGCTTCGATTTTCGAGAAATCGAGGATGTCGTTGATGATGTTGAGCAGGGTGCGGCCGGAGCGATGAATCATGTCGACCAGATATTGCTGGCGACGGTTGAGCTCGGTGCCCTGCAGTAATTCCGACAAGCCCAGCACGCCGTTCATGGGGGTGCGTATCTCATGGCTCATGTTGGCGAGGAACTCGGCCTTGGCCAGCGCCGCGCCTTCGGCTGCGTCGCGCGCCAGGATCAGCGCGCGCTGATCGACCTCGTGCTGGAAGATGCGTCGGCGCAGCGAATCGTTGAGTTCATCGGCAACCTGACGCGCGGCCAGCAGCTTCTCGACGATGGCGGCATTCTCGAAACGCAACGCCAGCGCAGCGCCGAGACTGCGATAGAGATTGGAGGCATTGCGCAGGGTGATGACGAGATAGCAGGCGATCATGGTGCCGATCACGATGTCGATATGGCCGCCGGCGAGCAGAAAGAAAACGATGGCCGGCACCAGGGCCGCGCACAGGAACAGACGCGCTGCAGGCAGCAGCAAAGCGTAATTGGGCGCACTGCCCGCGGTGACGCCGGCCAGCACCACCGCCACCAGCGCCCGGGAATCGGCGCCGTGCAGCATCGGCAGGAAAGTCGCGAGCATGCCCCACCCGGCGCCGCCGGCGAAGGTTGCCCAGTAGAAGGGCTGCAATTGCGGCGCGTCCTCCGAGCTGTCGAGTCGCTGCGCGTCGCGACGGCCGAGCCACGCGCGAACGACGGTGCTGAGCAGCATATAGACCAGCCACGTCACCAACAGGGTGTGCGAGAGTTCATCCCACAACACCCAGGTCGCCAGCACGCTGACCGCCACCGCGCCCACGTAGTTGACCAGCAAGCCGCGCAGGGCGAGGCGCAAACGCTCGCGTATCACACGTACGTCGGTGTCGGGATCGACGCGCGCTGCGTCCACGCCAGTCTCGTTATCCATCACGCAGGCAGTGGCGTTGCAGGCGTCACGTCACCGGGCCCAGATGCTCCAGAAAGAATTCCGCGGCCACCGCGTTGGAACGGGACAATCCGGGCTCGACGTAAAGCCCGGTCTGGTCGTAGGGCAGAAACGCGAGGCGCTTGGGCTCGAGCGCGCGCGCATGCAACTCGGCTACCGTCCAGGCCGGATGCACGACGTCGTGTCCGCCGGTGCTAACGATGAGATAGGGCCGCGGCGTGATGCGATGGACGAAGGCCAGCGGACTGAATTCCAGAATCTTTTCTATGGACTCGAGCGTGATGGTGTTGCGCCAGGTCGGGAAGGCTTCCGGCATGACGGCGAAGAACTGCGCTATCTGCTCGTCGCAGGGCAGTGCGCACAGCGTGCCGATGGGACCGTAGACCGGAATGCGCGCGCCCTTGCCGCCGGCATGGCGGGTTGCGCGGTCGGCTTCCACCGCCGCGCGTAATTGATCGAATTCGTGCTCGCTGCGCAGCAGCTTGAGCCAGGTGTAGCCGTCGGTGACCGGCACCACCGCGCAGGCCGCTTTGACGCGTCTGTCGACCGCCGCCACATAGCTGACCAGGGCGCCGGCAAAACTCGCGCCCCAGATGCCGATGCGTTCCGGATCGACGTCCGCACGGCTCTGCATGAAACTTATGGCGTTACGGAAATCCTCCGCTTCATTGAGCGGAAACAACTGCCCGCGCGGGCTGCCGCCGGAATCGCCAAAGCTGCGGTAGTCGATGGCCAGCACCGTGAAGCCCGCCGCCGCCAGCGCGCGGGCCTGCTCGGCCAGACAGCCCTTGACCAGTGAAAAACCGTGGCCCATCACGATCGCCGGGCCGCGCCTGCCGCGCCGTGCCCCGGCCGGCTTATAGAGGTCGGCCGCGCACTGGATGCCGGCACTCTTGTACATCACTGTCTGGACCATGCTGACTTCCCCTCCTGCAAAGTGCGGTTTGCATTGCGACACAGAGCGGGGCAGTGCGCAAGCCGTCACCGTTTCGTCAGGCGACGCTCAAGAATAGCGGCCAAGGTGCCGCTTAAGCGCAGGGTCGTATTGAACCAGACGGTCGATGCAACAGGGCAGCGCGGCCCTATCACGGTGAAGGGAAGATGAGCTTGATCCACTGCATATATGCCAGCACCGCATCCAGCGCATGCCCGCCTCGCGAGTTCGCCGAATTGCTGGGCTATGCGCGCGCGAAGAATAGCGAGCGCGGCATCACCGGCATGCTGTTGCACGTGGATGGCAACTTCTTCCAGGTGCTGGAAGGCGAACCGGCGGCTGTCGATCCGCTCTTCGAGCGTATCGCCGTCGACCCCAGGCACAGCCGCGTGACGATGATCATGCGTGAACCCATCGCGCGGCGCGCCTTCGCGGATTGGAGCATGGGCTTCGCCGATATGGCCTCCTCGCAGCTCAACAATACGCTGGGCATGAATGATTTCTTTGATGGCGCTTCGTGTCTGTATCTGCTCAATCCCGGTCGCGCCAAGAAACTGCTGACGGCGTTTGCCGCCGGCCGCTGGCGCAGTCCCGCTGCGGCGCCGCTGCCGTACGAGGTCGCCAATGCGGGCTGATTTCGATGTCGCCCGCGCCGACGGCTTGAGCTATGCGTTTCAACCCATCGTCGACATCGCGGGTCGCCTGCCCTATGCCTACGAGGCGCTGTTGCGCGGCGCGCGGAACGAACCGGCGGGCGTGATTCTGGGCGCTCTCGATGAAACCACCATCGAGGCCATCGACAAACTGGCCAGACCACGCGCCATTGCACTCGCCGCGCGGCTCGGCCTCGGCACGCGCCTGCATCTCAATTTCCAGCCGCGCTCACTGGCGAGTTCCAACGCCGTGATCGAGGAGACGCTCGCCATCGCCCATCGCCACGGCTTCGACAATGAACAGGTGGTGCTGGAAGTGACCGAGAATCAGGTCATCGACGATCAACGCCGCTTCGCCGATGCCATCAACGAATTTCGCGCCGAAGGCGTGATGGTCGCCATCGACGATTTCGGCGCCGGCTATTCCGGACTCAATCTGCTGGCGAACTTTCAACCTGATCTGGTCAAGCTCGACATGGAACTGGTGCGCGGCATCGCCCACCATGGTCCGCGTCAGGCCATCGTGCGGGCGATACGTCAGGCCTGTAACGACCTCGGCATCGACGTCATCGCCGAAGGCGTGGAAACGCTGGAGGAGTTCTACTGGTTCGAGGATGAGGGCGTGACCCTGTTCCAGGGTTACCTGTTCGCACGGCCCGGCTTCGAGTTCCTGCCGTTGCCGAGTTACCCCGGCGTACGGCCCTTGATACGCGTGATCTGAAGCGCGTCAGTCCAGCGGCGACGCCTGCCACAGACCGGGCCATTCCTTGGAATTCCAGATCTCGACGATTTTCCCGTCCACCACGCGGAAGATCTCGATACCGAACATTTCCAGCACCTCACCATCGGGCTTGGTACAGAAACCGTTCCAGGCGACCGCCACCTTGTCGCCGTCCACCAGCACCTGATTGGAATCGAAACGCATCTTCGGCCAGATGGTGAAGTTGTGTTTGAGCCGCGCGATGGTGTCGGCCAGCGATAGACGCGTGAGCTTGCCTTCCTGATGTCGCCAGGTCGGATCGGCGACGAGTTCCGCCGCCATCTCCACCTGTCCCTGGTTATACAACTGCTCGAGATATGTCTCGACGGTTTGTGCGGGGGTGCGGCTGGCCATGGGCGTCTCCGTGGTGGCTGAGGCGTCGTGCGCCTGTGGGGGTGATGGTGTAGCTTAAACAACTATAGGGGGCGGGCCGCCGGGCGACAATTGTGCGTCCAGATGGCCCGCCGATTCACATGCGACGGCCACCCGTGGTGGGCGTCCATTGAAAGGGGAGCAGCTTCATGGATTTCGGCGTCGTCAGTCAAAACACCGAATACGGTATCCGTCCCGACGTCTGCGCACGCGCCGCGGAGGAACGTGGTTTCGAGTCGGTCTGGTATCCCGAGCACACGCACATTCCCGCCTGCCGCGAAACGCCTTACCCATTGGGTGGCGATCTGCCCCGGCAGTATTCCCATTTCATGGACTTGTTCGTATCGATGATGGCAGGCGCCGCGGCGACGCAGCGCATTAGAATCGGCGCCGGCATCTGCCTGTTGATGGAACACGATCCCATCGTCGCGGCCAAGGCCATTGCCACCCTCGACACCTTGTCCGGCGGGCGCATTCTGTTCGGTGTCGGCGGCGGCTGGAACCGCGAGGAAATGGCCAACCATGGCACGCGTTTCGAGGATCGCTGGAAAATCCTGCGCGAGCGTGTGGCGGCAGTGAAAACGATCTGGACCGAGGACGAAGCGAGCTACCACGGCAACTTCGTCAACTTCGACAAGATCTGGTGCTGGCCCAAGCCCGTGCAACGCCCGCATCCGCCGGTGCTGTTGGGCGCGGTCAGCGGCGCGGGTCTGCAACGCGTGGTCGACTACTGTGACGGCTGGCTGCTGGTCGACCCGCGTGGCGGCGCGCTGCAGAAAGCCAAAGCGGAACTGAAAGAGCGGTGTGACAAGGCCGGCCGCGATCCGGACTCGATTCCCATCACGGTCTTCCTCGCCATGGAAATGAGCAGCGAAATCCTCGACGAATACCAGACCGCCGGCGTCGCACGCGTGGTGCAGTTCCTGCCGCCCGACACCCATGACGAAGCGATGGCAGTGATGGATGGCGTGGCGCAGTTCATCGAGAAGTATCGGTGAGGGGGATTAGTCATGAGCTTCGGCCAGCGCCCCCCTCTCCCCCGCCCTCTCCCCCACGGGGGCGAGGGAGCAAGAATTCTCAGCGGGCTTCGAACTGGTCCGCCGCGTCCGTGACCTTGCCGATGCATATCGCAAAGCGCCCCTCTTGCCCCCTCTCCCTCAGGGAGAGGGCCAGGGTGAGGG
>Ga0208492_1000651_pt1 | contig 27294 bp, 22 predicted proteins | sample Subbioar_CSW14AB_FD_184820 | JGI IMG/M metagenome (GOLD analysis project Ga0208492, IMG submission 184820) | Serpentinite rock and fluid subsurface biosphere microbial communities from McLaughlin Reserve, California, USA - CR12Mar_CSW14AB (SPAdes) | ecosystem: Environmental > Terrestrial > Deep... | reverse complement strand
CCCGCGACGATCTTGAAGATCGAGACCGGCCCGCATTCCTATCTGATCCGGCTTCTGCGCGACGGGGGCATCGACCTGATGATCGGCCGGATGCCTGCTGCGGCGGACATGGCGGGCCTGTCTTTTGCGCATCTCTACGAGGAAGGGGTGGTCCTGGCTGCCCGCAACGGTCACCCGGCTGCCAGGCGGCCAGTGGCAGAAGTGCTGGCGACCGTGCCGGTGATCCTGCCGCCCGAAGGCGCGCTGATCCGGCGGGCGGTGGACGATTATCTCGCCTCGCTGGGTCTTCTGTCCCTGCGCCCGGCCTTCGAGACTGTGGCCCCCGCCGTCGGGCGGGGCATCCTTGCCAGGTCTGACGCGGTCTGGTTCATCTCGCGCGGGGTGGTGGCCGAGGAACTGGACCGTGGCGATCTGGTCGAGGTTCCGACGGGCGCGCGATACCTGTCGGGCTCGGTCGGGATCACCCGAAGGCAGACCGACAGCGACCAGGCCGACCTGGACCTTATGGTCAGGCTTTGCCACGCCGAGGCCGGGTCGGCGGGGTAGGCCGCTGCGGCGTTAGTAACGCGCGTCGGGCAGGCCGCAGAACGGATCGACCGGGCTTTTCCCCTGGAACGGAGCGCGCCCCAGAAGACAATCCAGCGTCGCGCGCTGCATGCTGTCCATCGTCGCGTAGGCGTTCACCACGCAGGGCATGCGCGGGGCGTCATACAGGTAGTAGGGGTAGCCGAAGGACAGCAGCGCGGTGGGCACCTGATGCCAGTGCCGCGCCATCGCGCCGAACATGCCCCCGGTCAGCCGGTTCCAGTCCAGGAAGATGCGCCCCCGGGTCAGCAGCGTCTCTTCGCCCATCAGGAACAGCACCAGATCGAAGTCGCGCTGATCATGCCTCGCGCCGGGCTCGTTCAGCGTGACCTCGAAGCCCTCGGCGCGCAGCAGGTCGGGCAGGATCATCTCCTGGCCCGTCCCATGCAGCGGGGTAACGATCCCGGTGGAATAGACCAGCACACGGCGATGCCGGTCGGGCGACAGCGGCAGAAGGCCCCGCACATCCTTGACCAGGGTCGGCGCGCGGGCGGTGACGGTCTTTGCCAGTGCGGCGTTCTTCGGGTCGAAGAGCCGCGTGCGGTCGGCCGGTTCCCGACCGGTCCTGTGCAGCCCCAGCGCCGCCTTCAGACCCAGGACGCGGATCATCGCCTCTTCCAGCCTGGCCTCGGTCAGCCTCCCGTCCGCCAGCGCGGCCTCGATGCGGGCAATGTCGGCCTCGGGTTCGTCCGAAAACAGGATGACGTCGCAGCCCGAGGACACGATCTCGGGCAAGGCCACGTCGCGATGCGCCCAGGCCCCGAGCCCCGCCATCGGTGTCGCATCCGAGACGATGACGCCGTTGAAACCCAGCTCGCCCCGCAGAAGGGTCTGGTTCAGCAGGGACGAAACCGATGCCGGGCGACAGGCTTCCAGCCCGGCGTCTGGGTCATGCCCCAGCACATAGGCCGGAAAGGCGATATGCGCCGACATCACAGCCATCACGCCGGCTTCGATCGCCGCGCGATACAGCGCGCCGTGTGTCGCGTCCCACTCGGTCAAGGACAGGGGGTTGATCGTGGTCAGAAGGTGCTGGTCGCGGTCGTCGTGCCCCTCGCCCGGCCAGTGCTTGACGGTTGCCGCAACCCCATCGGCCTGCAACCCGCGGATATGGGCCAGCGCATGCGCCCTGATCCGCGCCGGGTCCGATCCCAGCCCCCGGGTCGCCACGATGGGCGACCGGAATAGCGCATTGATGTCGATCACCGGAGTGAAGGACCAGTTGATCCCCACCGCCCGCGCCTCGACCGCCATGATCCGCGCGATGGTTTCCGAGGCCTGCACGTCATCCACCGCCGCCAGCGCCAGCGGGTTCGGCACTTCGGTGCCGAAGGGCAGGCTCATCCGGCTGCCTTCCAGATCGGCGCTGACCAGATAGGGGACCGGGGCTGCGGCGCGGAGGGCATCCAGCGTGTCAAGCTCGGCCGTGCCGTCCGGCCCGAAGAATTTGGTGATCCCGGCAGGTGCAAGTGCGGTAATGCGGTCCACCACCTCGGGCCCGGTGCCGAAACAGATGTGGACGAACAGCTGCCGCACCCGCGCGGCCCGGTCCATGCCCTGCAGTGTGGACCGCACCCAGTCCCGCCCGCCGCCGTCAAGATTGAACGGCGGGGCCGACAGGATGCGGTCGATCTGATCCATCAGACGTAGCGGTTCCAGAGATTCTCCAGCCGCTCCTGCCGCCCGGACTTCGGCTGCGGTTCCAGCTTTTCGGACACGACCCGCGCGGCGGCGTCTTCGAGGCTGCCCTTCAGCATCGCCTGCGCCTTGGGGGTGTCCCAGCCGGCGTAGCGCGCCTTCACTGCGGCCTCCATCTCTCCGCTTGCCATCAGCGCCGCTGCCGCTTTCAGGGCGCGGGCGCAGGTGTCCATCCCCCCGACATGAGCGAGGATCAGGTCTTCGGGGTCCAGCGACTGCCGACGGATCTTGGCGTCGAAGTTGACGCCGCCGGTGGTGAAGCCGCCCGCCTTCAGGATCTCGTAGAAGGCCACGGCCTTTTCGGCGTGGTTGTTCGGGAACTGGTCGGTGTCCCAGCCGGACTGGTAATCGTTCCGGTTCATGTCGATCGACCCGAAGATCCCCAGCGCGGCGGCCGTGGCTATCTCATGCTCGAACGAATGCCCGGCCAGGATCGCGTGGCCCTGCTCGATGTTGGTCTTCACGTCCTTCTCCAGACCGAAGTCCTTGAGGAAGCCATAGACCGTGGCGACGTCATAGTCGTACTGGTGCTTCGACGGTTCCTGCGGCTTCGGCTCGATCAGGATCGCGCCCTTGAAGCCGATCTTGTGCTTGTACTCCACGACCTGCTGCAGGAAGCGTCCGGCGTGGTCGCGTTCGGCCTTGAGGTTGGTGTTGAGCAGCGTCTCATACCCCTCGCGCCCGCCCCAGAGGACATAGTTCTGCCCGCCAAGCCGGTGTGTCACATCCATGTTCGCCTTCACCGTCGCGGCGGCATAGGCGTAGACGTCCGGGTCAGGGTTCGTCGCCGCACCCGACATCCAGCGGCGGTTGGAAAAGAGGTTCGCTGTGCCCCACAGCAGCTTTGCCTTGTGCGTCTGCTGCTTCTCGCCAAGGTAATCGGCGATCTCGTTCAGGTTCTTCAGGCTTTCGGCGAAGGTCGCGCCTTCGGGCCGCGCGTCGGCGTCGTGCAGGCAGTAGAAGGGCTGGCCGAGGATGTCGAACATCTCGAAGGCCACATCGGCCTTCATCTTCGCCAGGGCCATGGTGTCGCCGAACCAGGGGCGCTCGAAGGTCTGGCCGCCAAAGGGGTCGTGCCCCTGATAGGCAAAGCTGTGCCAATAGGCGACGGCAAAGCGGAGGTGATCCTCCATCCGCTTGCCCAGGATCACCTCGTCGGGGTTGTAGTGGCGGAAGGCGAATTCGTTGGTGGACGAAGGGCCTTCGTATCTGATCTGCGGGATTCCCTTGAAAAAGTCTGTCATGTCAGATCCTTGATGGCTGATTGGGCGGCGCGAAACCGTGCGTGGCCTGCGTCGAATGCGTCTTTCAATGCGGAATCAGGGTCGATCACCCGGGCGATCTGCGGCAAGGTGGCGACTTCGGCCCCGGCGCCGGTCGCAGCCATGAGCCCCAGGCGTGCGGCCCCGAAGGCTCCACCAAAGTCGCCCGCGACCGGCAGTTGCACCGGGCAGTCCAGCGCCGTGGCGATGCACTTCAGCCAGTAGTCGGACCGCGATCCGCCCCCGACCGCCAGCAGGTGCTTCAGCTTGGTCCCCGTCGCCGCCAGCGCATCCCGGCTGTCACGGATCGCATAGGTCACGCCTTCCAGCACGGCCCTTGTCGCCGCCTGCCGGTCGGTCGCGTGTTCCAGCCCGGTAAAGGCCGCCCGCACCGATGCCGAGTTGAGCGGCGTCCGCTCGCCCCCCAGATAGGGCAGGAACAGCGTCTTGCCCGGGGCCTGCAACGCGCCCATCTCCCCCGTCAGGGTCGAGGCGTCAGCCCCCACCAGCCGCGCATACCAGTTCAGCGCATCGGTCGCCGCCAGGATCACGCCCATCTGGTGCCAGGTGCCCGGCAGCGCATGGCAGAACGTATGCACCGCCGTCGCCGGATCGGGCTGGTAGCCGTCATTCGCGGCGAAGAGGACGCCACTGGTGCCCAGGCTGACAAAGGCCTCACCCGCGCGCACGACGCCCACGCCGACGCCGGACGCCGCGTTGTCCCCGCCTCCGCCCGCCACGACCACGCCCTTCGGCAGGCCCCAGCGCGCCGAAAGCGCCTCGCGCAGTTCACCCGAAACCTGCGAGCCTTCGACCAGCGAAGGCATGTGGCTGCGGTCGAGGCCGGTGACTTCCAGCAGGTCGTCCGACCAGTCGCGCCTGCCCGTATCCAGCCAGCTGGTTCCCGCGGCGTCGGACATTTCGCCGACATGCTCACCCGTCAGCCAAAGCCGCAGGTAATCCTTCGGCAGCAGGACTTTAGCCACCCGGTCCCAGATCTGCGGCTCGTGCCGCCGCACCCAGACCAGCTTTGGCGCCGTGAAGCCCGGAAAGACGATGTTGCCGGTTAGCCGACGGAACATCGGGTCGCCGTCCAATTCGGCTGCCTCGACATGGGCGCGGGTGTCATTCCACAGGATGCAGGGCCGCAGCACTTCATCCGCGGCATCCAGCAGCGTCGCGCCGTGCATGTGACCTGAAAGCCCGATGCCCCGCACCGCGCCCAGACCCTGCGCCGCAAGCCGGTCGAAGACCGTCTCGGCCGCGTTGATCCAGTCGGAGGGGGCCTGCTCGCTCCACCCTTCATGCGGGCGCTGGACGGTCAGGGGCGCTGTGGCTTCGGCAAGGATCGTCTGGTCCTCGCCGATCAGCACCCCTTTCAGACCGGACGTGCCAAGGTCCAGACCGATATACATCACGCGGCCAGATGCGCGGGTTTCTTGCCCAGGATGATCATCCCGAGGATGTCGTCGTCGGTGACCTCGCCCACGTTGACGGTGCCGACCAGCTGGCCGTTCTTCATCACGCTGGCGCGGTCGCACAGTTTCATGACGTTGTGGATGTCATGCTCGATCAGGAAGATGCCCAGACCTTGCGCCTTCAGCTCCTGGATCAGCTCGGCGACCATCTGGGTCTCGTGGGGGCCGAGGGCGGCAGTCGGTTCGTCCATGATCAGGATCTTGGCGTTGAAATAGACCGCGCGAGCGATGGCGACCGATTGGCGCTGACCGCCCGACAGCATGTTCACCGGCACGTTGAACTTTCGGAAGTTGGGGTTGAGGCGCCCCATGATCTTCCGTGTCTCGGCCTCCATCTTGGATTCGTCCACGAAGCCGAAACTGTTCACCAGCTCGCGCCCGAGGAACAGGTTCGAGGCGGCATCAAGGTTGTCGGCCAGCGCAAGCGTCTGATAGATCGTCTCGATGTTCTGCGCGCGGGCGTCGCGGGGGTCCTTGATCTCGACGTCCTGGCCGTTGATCAGGATCTGGCCTGAGTCCTTCTGATAGGCGCCCGACAGGCACTTGATCAGCGTCGACTTTCCCGCGCCGTTGTGGCCCAGAAGGCCCACAACCTCGCCAGGGTAGAGATCGACCGTGACGTGGTCCACGGCTTTGATCCCCCCGAAGGAAATCGAGATGTCGCGCAGTTCGACAAGCGGGGTTCCGGTTCTGTCTACCATGATATCAGCCCCTTACTTGATGCGTTTGCGGTAAACGATGTCGAGCCAGACGGCCAACACCAGCGCGATGCCGATCACGATCCGCTGGTAGGACCCGTCGCCAAAGCCGATCAGCACCATCCCGGTCTGCAGGCTGGTCAGGATCAGCGCGCCGATGATCGCGCCGTAGATCGTGCCCACGCCCCCCGCCAGCGAGGTGCCGCCGACGACGGCAGCGGCGATGACATACAGCTCGTCGAGGTTGCCCATCGCGTTGGTGGCCGAGTTCTGGCGGGCCGCGCCGATGACGGCGGCGATCCCGGCGAGGCCGCCCATCAGGGTGAAGATCTTCACCGTCATGGCGCGGGTGTTGATGCCCGACAGGGCGGCGGCCTCGGGGTTGCCGCCGATGGCAAAGACATAGCGGCCGAACCGGGTGCGGGTCATCAGGATGGTCATGAAGATCGCCACGGCGATCAGGATCAGCACCGGAAAGGCAAAGCCGTGGCCGAAGCTGGCGCAGACGCCCTGGTAGATCGTGTCGCTGTTCTTGGCGCAGTCCGGCAGGGCCTGCCCGACCGAGGCGTAGTATTTCTCGATATTGCCTTTCGGCCAGATGTAGCTGTTGACCATGGCGGTCGCGCCGATGATGACCGCGCAGACAAGTCCGATCACGAAGGTCTCGGCCCAGACCGGGCGCAGGGCAAAACCGTGGGTCTTGCGCGACCGGCGACCGTTCAGGAAGGCCCAGATCACGAAGACGCAGGCGATGACCGCAAAGATCCAGCTGCCGGTCTTGCCCAGCGCGCCGAAGGACCCGCCGCCGATCAGGGCGAAGGTGTCGTCCAGCGGCGCGATGGTCTTGCCGCCCGCGACTAGGAAGGCAGCCCCCCGCCAGACCAGAAGGCCGCCAAGCGTCACGATGAACGAGGGGATGCCCAGAAAGGCGATGAGAACACCCTGAAAGCATCCGATCAGCGCGCCCATGGTGATGCCGAAGACCACCGTGACGATCCAGATCGCCGGATGCCCAAGGCCAAGGGCGGGGGTCAGGTACTCGACCTGCAAAAGGCCCATGTACATGCCGACCATGCCCATGATGGACCCGACCGACAGATCGATATTCCGGGTGATGATGACCAGCACCATTCCCGTCGCCATGATGCCGATATAGGCGGTCTGGACCGACAGGTTCCACAGGTTGCGCGGGGTCAGAAAGCCGTTCGCCTCGGCCTGAGCGGCACCAAGAAGCAATGACGGGCGGCCGAGGACAAAGGTCGAATAGGCCTCGAAGGCCAGCCAGATCAGAAGCAGCGCTCCCACCATGCCCACAAGGCGCGGGTCGATTTCCGTCGCGCGCAGAAAGCGGCCGAAGCCACTTTCGCTGGGTGCCTGGGATGCGGGGGAATGCGATGTGTTGGTCATGTCCTCGTCCAGCCTGTGAGGGAATTGGGCTGTGCCGGTGCCGTGCGCGCGAACGCGCGCCGATTGCGTCCCGCTTGGGGGCGACGGGCGACTTGCCGGGAAGAAGAACCGGCGCCACCCGTCTGGGCAGCGCCGGAAGATCAGCCTAGATCACTTGCAGGCAGCGACGTCGGGCATCGCGCCTTCGCAAGCCTGTGCTTTGGTGATGTGGCCCGCATCGATCGCCAGGTTCAGAGTGTCCTTGGTGATCGGGGTCGGGTTCAGCAGGATCGCGTTCATTTCAACGCCCTTCTCGCCGCCCGAGAACTTGGAAGCACCCGGGATGGCGTCCAGCGCAGTGCCGCCTGCCATCGCCGAAGCGATCTCGCCAGCGGCCTTGCCAAGGTCACGCGCGTTCTTCCAGACCGAAACGGTCTGGGTGCCGCGGGCAACGCGGTTGATCGCCGCAAGGTCGCCGTCCTGGCCACCCAGCGGAACATTCAGGCCCTGCGCGGCCAGAGCAGCAGCAGCTCCACCGGCCATGCCGTCATTCTGCGCCAGAACCGCATCAACCTTGTTGTTGGCGGCGGTCAGGATCTGCTCCATGTTCTTCTGGGCGTTCTCGGGCTTCCAGCCGTCCGAGTTCGCTTCGCCGACGATGACGATGTCACCCGAGGCAACAGCGGCGCCGATCACTTCTTCCATGCCCTGACGCAGGAAACCGACGTTCGGGTCACCCGGGTCGCCCTTGATGATCGCGTAGTTGCCCTTCGGCGCGACCTTGAAGACTTCCTGAGCGATGATCCGGCCGACGCCGACGTTGTCGAAGGTCAGATAGAAGGTGCGGTTGTCTTCGATCAGGCGGTCGTAGCCCACGACCGGAATGCCTTCGGCGGCGGCTTTCTCGATGGCCGGCCCGATGGCGTCCTTGTCCCAGGCGTTGATGACCAGGGCGTCGACGCCCTGCGCGATCAGCGCGTCGATGTCGGACAGCTGCTTTTCAGCCGACGCCTGCGCGTCAGCTGAGATGTATTCGTTGCCAGCGGCTTCGATGGCGGCCTTCATCGCGGCTTCGTCGATCTTCCAGCGCTCTTCCTGGAACTGGGCCCACGAAACGCCGATCTTCTTGCCTTCGGCCAGTGCAGCCGACGAGAAACCGGTCACCGCCACGATGGCGGCGAGAATTGCGGTACGCATATGTATCCTCCCTATGGATCGGCCTCTGCGGGCCGGTCCGGCAGATTCGCCGGAACGGCATGAAAATGACGATGATAATTTCAGTTGTCAAAATAAATTTACTGAAGGAACCTGTGGGCGCTGCAAGAAAGGGCGCGATTCTGCTGCCGTGCAGCATTCTGCAGGCGCAAAGCCAACCGATCACCGGCATTTTACTTCGGAGAGCAAAGAAATGTCGCCGAAGTCCAGCAATCCAGACGCGTCGCAGGGGCGCAAGGGGGTAGGCCCGCTGATCCCGCCGCTGACGGAGGGACAGCGCCCGCTGCGCCAGCAGGTGTTCGAACTGGTCCGGGCGGCGGGCCTGATCCCCCGGGTGCAGCTGGCCAAGGACCTTGGCGTCAGCCCGGCCTCGGTCACGACGATCTCGTCCGAACTGATCGAGGCCGGTCTGATCGAAGAGGTCGCCGCCCCGCGGGACGGTGACGCCGGGCGCGGGCGACCCGCAGTGGCGCTGGGCGTCAGGGCCGGGGCGCATCGCGTTGCAGGGATGAAGCTGTCGGACCGCGAGCATACGGCCGTCGTGGTCGACTTCGCGGGCAAGCTTGTTGCCGACGAGTCGATCCCGCGCCGACCGGGGCCGATGCCGCTGGCCGAAATCCTTGAGGTGATCGAAACTTTGCTGGACCGGGTCTGCGCCAAGGCCGGCATGGACCGCTCCGCGCTGTCTGCCGTCGGCATCGGTCTGCCGGGCTTTGTCGACTGCGCCGAAGGCACGGTCCTGTGGTCCTCGATCCTTGCCGAGCGGTCGGTGCCGGTCGCTGCCGAAGCCTCGCGGCGGCTTGGGTTGCCGGTCTATATCGACAACGACGCGAACCTTGTCGCCCTCGCCGAGCTGTGGTTCGGCGCGGGGCGCAGCCTGTCGGATTTTGCCGTTGTGACCATCGAACACGGCGTGGGCATGGGCTTTGTGATGAATCACCGCATCTACCGCGGTGCGCAGCGGCTGGGGATGGAACTGGGCCACATGAAGGTCCAGCTTGACGGGGCCCTGTGTCGCTGCGGCCAGCGCGGCTGCCTTGAGGCCTATGTCGCCGATTACGCGCTGGCACGCGAAGCCGCGACCGCGCTGAACTGGGGGCACAAGGAAAGCCAGCCGATCAACGTGCTTCTGGAAAGCCTCTACGACCACGCCAAGGCCGGGAACGCGACCGCCAAGTCGATCTTCCGCCGCGCAGGTCGCTATCTGGCCGTGGGCCTGTCGAACGTGGTGAACCTTTTCGATCCCGCGCTGATCATCCTGTCGGGCGAACGGATGCGCTACGACTATCTCTATGCCGCCGAGACCCTGGCCGAGATGGACAATCTGGCCATCGACACCGGCAGACCCCGCCCGCCGATCGAGATCCATGCCTGGGGCGATCTGCTCTGGGCGCATGGTGCCGCGGCGCTGGCGCTGTCCGAGGTGACCGAGGCGATCCTTGTCAGCCAGCCCCGCGATCTGGCCGCCGAGTGACTTGCTGCGGTCAGCCCGGATCGTCCGCCAGAAGCGCCGCAAGACCCGCGGGATAGTCGGGATACAGAAGCCGGACGCCAAGCTCGTCCTTGATCCGGTCGTTCCGGACCCGCTTTGATTCGCTGTAAAAGCCCAGCGCCATCGGTGTCATCGTTGGCGCGACGTCCTCGAAGGCCACAGCGGGCGGATCGGGCAGGCCCAAAAGCCGCGCGGCATGGGCGATCACCTCTTCCGGCGGGCAGGGGTTGTCGTCGCACACATTATAGGCCGCCCCCGGGTTCGGCTGGCGCATCGAGGCTTCCAGCACCTGCGCGATGTCATCGACATGGATGCGACTGAAGACCTGTCCCGGCTTGATGATCCGCCGGGCCGTGCCGTCGCGCACTTTCTCGAACGGACCGCGTCCCGGACCATAGATCCCCGCGAGGCGAAAGATGTGCAGCGGCAGGCCGGTCGCCTGCCATTGCCCTTCGGCCAGCACGCGCTGGCGTCCGCGGTCGGACTGCGGGGTCAGGGGCGTGGCCTCGTCCACCCAGCCGCCGTCGTGGTCGCCGTAGACCCCGGTGGTGGACAGATAGCCGACCCACCCGGCCTTGGCCTGCGCAATATCCGGGCAGGCCTGCAGGAACGGATCGCCCTTGGCATCCGGCGCGGCGGAACACAGGATATGCGTGGCTTCCTCCAGCACCCATTCCAGATCGCCCGGCCAGATCAGCGGCTCCACCCCTTCTGCCCGAAAGACGTCGGCCTTGGCCGGGTTGCGCGTGGTGCCGATGACCCGCCAGCCTTGCGGGACCAGAAGGCGGGCAAGGGCGCGGGCGGAATAGCCGTGGCCAAGAGAAAGCAGCGTGGACATGCGCCGGACTATCGGGGGGCGAACCCGGGGACGCAAGGGCTTCCCGCCACGAAGGGTCGCTTGTTACACGGGCTTCACTTGCGGACCCACCCGGGTTTCGGCTTATATGCCGGATCAACCGCAGGACCCGTGATGCAGGACGACCAAACTTCCCTTCTCTGCCCCGAAGCCCCGGCGATGGAAAGCTTTACCAGCGCCGCCGCTGCCGTCGACCGGCTGGAGGCGCTTTATACCCAAGCCACGCAGTTCCTGTCCGAACAGTTCCTGCGCACGGTCGCCAAAGGGCATCCGGGCCGCCGTATCCGCGCCTTCTACCCGGAAATCCGGCTGACGGTGACCAGCTTCGACCAGGTCGACACCCGGCTTGCCTTCGGTCATGTGTCCGCACCCGGCACCTATGCGACGACGGTGACGCGGCCCGATCTCTTTCGCAACTACCTGATTCAGCAGATCGAGCTTCTGGTCCGCAATCACGGCGTCACGGTCGAGATCGGCCTGTCCGACACCCCCATGCCGGTGCATTTCGCCGTGTCCGGCAGCGCCGTCGCCATCCCGCAAGAAGGCGTGATGGACTTCAGCTTGCGTGATGTGTTCGACGTGCCGGACCTCGTGACGACCAACGACGACATCGTCAACGGGGTGATGACCCGCTATGACGACGGTTCGTCGCCGCTTGCCCCTTTCACCGCGCAGCGCGTGGACTATTCCCTGGCCCGGCTGGCGCATTACACCGCGACCGACCCGACGCATTTCCAGAACCACGTCCTTTTCACCAACTACCAGTTCTACGTCGACGAGTTCGAGGCCTATGCCCGCACCGCCCTGGGCGACAGGACCTCGGGCTATACGGCCTTTGTCGCCACCGGCAACCAGATGATCGAGACGCCGGATGGTGTGATCCGCCCGACCGACAAGCTTCCTCAGATGCCGACCTACCACCTGAAACGCGCCGACGGGAACGGGATCACGCTGGTCAACATCGGCGTCGGCCCGTCGAACGCCAAGACCGCGACCGACCACATCGCCGTCCTGCGCCCCCATGCCTGGCTGATGGTCGGCCATTGCGCGGGCCTGCGCAACAGCCAGAGCCTTGGCGACTTTGTCCTGGCCCACGCCTATCTGCGCGAGGACCACGTCCTTGACGCCGACCTGCCCGTCTGGGTCCCGATCCCGGCGCTGGCGGAAATCCAGATCGCACTGGAAAAGGCGGTGGCCGAGGTTACCCAGCTGGAAGGTTACGAGCTGAAGCGGATCATGCGCACCGGCACTGTCGCCACCATCGACAACCGCAACTGGGAACTGCGCGACCAGTCGGGCCCCGTGCGTCGCCTGTCGCAGTCCCGGGCCGTGGCGCTCGACATGGAAAGCGCCACGATCGCCGCCAACGGCTTTCGGTTCCGCGTTCCCTACGGCACGCTCCTGTGCGTTTCCGACAAGCCTCTGCATGGGGAACTCAAGCTTCCCGGCATGGCCTCGGACTTCTACAAGACCCAGGTCAGCCGCCACCTGCAGATCGGCATTCGCGCGATGGAGCGGCTGCGCGAAACGCCCATCGAACGGCTCCACAGCCGGAAACTGCGGTCTTTCGAGGAAACCGCTTTCCTCTGAAGGCGCGAAAAAGCCGTCAAATGGCTCTGTTTCGTGGTTCAGGGGTTGATTTTGACCCTCAAACCGTGTGTCTGGGCCGTGGCCCTGAAACCGGGGGTGGTAGACCTGCTTTGGGCGGGTTGAACCGTGCATAAGACGCGAAACGAATAACAACGAAGGATGATCCAATGTCCAACAAACCGATGACCAAGACCCAACTGGTGGCTGCCGTCGCCGACGCCATGGGCGGCGACAAGAAGACCGCGAACGCGGCACTGGATGCGATCGCTGCGGTCGTGTCGCGCGAAGTCGCCAGCGGCGGCACCGTGACGATCCCCGGCCTCGGCAAGGTGGCCTGCAAGGCCCGCCCCGAGCGTCAGGTCCGCAACCCGGCCACGGGCGAGACGATGACCAAACCCGCCGACAAGCAGGTCAAGTTCGCCATCGCCAAGGCGCTGAAGGACGTGGTCAACGGCTGATCCTAGCCTCGGACCGGCAAATATGAGAGGGTCGTCCAAGGGACGGCCCTTTTGCTTTCGGAGGAACGCATGGCGAAAGTCACCGGCGTCGGCGGCATCTTTTTCCGGGCACAGGACCCTGCCGCCCTGAACGACTGGTATCGCAAGCATCTTGGCATCACCCAGCCGGATGTCGCTGTCTGGCTGCAGGAGGCGGGGCCGACGGTCTTTTCGCCGTTCAAGGCCGACACCGACTACTTTGCCGCCGACAAGCAGTGGATGCTGAACCTGCGGGTGGATGACCTGAAAGGCCTGATGGCCCAGCTGCAGGCCGCAGGCATCGCCGTGGAGACCCGGACTGACTGGGATGGCGATGGCAGCTACGGCACCTTCGCCCGCATCCACGACCCCGAAGGCACGCCAATCGAGCTTTGGCAGCCTCCTGACTGATGCCGCCGCCCTTCTGGCCCTGACCTGTCGCGTTCACCCAGCGGTTTCCGCAAGGTCTGTGTAACGAAAGCGGCCCCGGCCGCGAAGTGTAGGACAGTGATGACTGGTCAGACCGACGAATGGGGACAGCTTCTGGTGGCTGCAAATGCTGGCGACGCGCGCGCCTACGCACGCTTCCTGCAGGCCATAACACCGACCCTGCGCGGCATCGTCCGGGCGAAAGGCGGCAGTCTTGGCGCAGCCGCGTCTGAAGACGTGGTGCAAGAGGTCCTGCTGGCCGTTCATCTCAAGCGGCACACCTGGACCCCCGACGCCCCCGTGCGGCCATGGCTTTATGCCATCACACGCTACAAGGTCGTCGATGCGTTCCGCGCCAGGGGACGCAAGATCGACCTGCCAATCGAGGATTTCGCCGATGTCCTCGCGGCCGACGCAGGCCCCGACCCGACCGAGGCTGCGGATATGGAAAAGATGATCGGGATGCTGGACGGACGGTCGGCCGAGATCGTCCGAAAGATCGGACTGGAAGGCGTCAGCGTGGCCGAGACGGGGCTTGCCCTGACGATGAGCGAAGGAGCCGTTCGCGTGGCCCTGCACCGTGCATTGAAGACCCTGGCCGTCCTTCGGGAAAGGCATGTGAAATGAAGACCGACGATCTCATCCGCACTTTGGCCGCCGATACGCTGCGTCCGGTGGCGCTTCGGACCATCCTCTTTGCGGGACTGGTGCCGTCGCTGGCGGTTGCGGCGTTGGCGGTCTGGCTTGTCCTTGGCTTCCGTGCCGATCTGGCGACCGCGATGACCACTCCGGTTTCCGTCCTGCGTATCGTGCTGACCGGCACTCTGGGCCTTGCGGCGACACGGATTGCGCTGTTGCTTGCGCGCCCCGAATGCTCGGGAACCGTGCGCCTTTGGCCCCTGGCGGCTGTCGCGGCCGCCGCTCTGGGGCTTTTGCTATGGGCCTATGTCACGACGCCCGCCGAGGCCCGTCAGATGGCCACATTCGGCAAGACGATTGTGATCTGCCTCGTGTCGATCCCGCTTCTGTCGATCCTGCCCGTGGCCAGCCTGCATGTGGTTCTGCGGCGGGGGGCGACAACCGCACCGGCCCGGGCCGGGTTCGTCGCCGGTCTGGCCGGTTCGGGCTTTGCGGCGGCGATTTACGCGCTTTACTGCACCGAAGACAGCCCCTTGTTCTACGTCACCTGGTATGGGCTTGCGATCATGGCTGTCGCACTCGTCTCGGCCCTGATCGGCGCACGAACTCTCCGCTGGTAGCCGACAAGAGACGACGGATCGCCCGGGTGGCGATCCAGGGCGGGGCTCCTTGACCCACTCAATCGCCATCTTGCCCCGCCCTTTGGATGGTGGGCCTATCGCCATTCAGGCCGAACACCGGATTGGCGTTTCAAACGTTGCGTCTTGGTTCGGGCGCTGATTGCCGCGCCTTTTCGTCCCGATCTTTGCGGCGGCACCTCTTGCCACAGCGCGCCCGGTGCAAAGAGCAGGCCGCCGAGCAGAGGAATGGCGTTGGCGTGGCAGAAGTCGAAGAGGGCCTGCCCGGCATGGTCCCCACGCCGACCTGCGGGCCGACCAAAGACTGCGCAAAGGCCCGAAAGCCGCGGCGCTTCCGGCGAGGCGCCCCCGACACGCAGCCATCGCAGGCTATTCCGCAGCGACCGGAAGCCGGAAGCGACTGATCAACCCGGCAAGCTCGGGGCGGCAGGACCCGCACGAGGTTCCGGCCCCAAGCGCCTCGCCCAAGGCAGCGACCGTCAGCGCCCGCCCGGTCTCGATCGCCGCGCGGATCGTGTTCAACCCGACATTCAGGCAGGCGCAGACCGTCGGGCCGGGATCGGGGCGGTTGGCCTCGGCCCGTCCGGCCAGGGCATCCTGCGGGGCACCCTCTCCCAGCCGCGCGGCCAGCTGGTCGCGGGCAAGCGCCACCGGCCCGGGTGCCACGAACAGCGCGGCCAGCAGTCTGCCCTCGGCGTGAAACGCCACCCGCGCCAGCCCTTTCGCCCTGTCGATCACGCTCGCGACCTCGGCATCCGGCAGGTCGAACATCCCCCGCGCCGCAGCGACCCAGTCCTCCGGCAGGCTGTCCCCCGCCATTTCTGCCCGCCAGCCGCCCTGCACCCGGGCCTTCGCCCAATAGGCGGTCTCCAGCTGCAAAGGACGCGCAGACACCGCGAAGCCATGCCAGCTGGCCGCGAACCTGCGCAGCGCAACCGTCGCCCCTTTCAGGTCCGGCTGGCCCGAAACCGGATCGGCATTCGCCGCCACCAGCGCGTCAACCCGGGCAAACGAGGCTGTCTCGCCCGTCCAGTGCATCGGCGCAAAGGGCTGGCCCGGGGCCACGCGGTCCGTGACAAGCACGCGCAGGATTGCCCTGCCCAAGGGATTGGAAACCTCGACCAGATCGGCGGTCGTGACGCCGGTCTGTCGCGCATCGGCGGGGTGCAGTTCCAGGAACGGCTCGGCCAGATGCGCCGACAGCCGCGGGCTCTTCGCGGTCCGGGTCATCGTGTGCCATTGGTCACGGATGCGCCCGGTGTTCAGGCGGAAGGCCTGGGCCTGCGGCTTCGGTGCGGTGACGGCGATCATCCGTCCCTTGCCATCCGGGGTATGGAACCGCCCCGCACCAAAGAACCGCCCGCCCTGTTGCCGGGGGTTGGCTGGCCAGACGAAGGGGCGCAACGCGCGATACCGGTTTTCGTCGATGCCCGCATGGTCCGAGATGTCGAAGTCGCTGCCAAGCCCTCCCGCGACGCCGGACAGGCCCGCATATTCGCCAAAGACTTCCGCCGGGGTTTCCCAGCCAAAGGCATCCGCCCAGCCCATCCGCCCTGCGACCCCGGCCAGAATGCGCCAGTCGTCCCGCGCCTGTCCCGGCGCGCGCAGCACCGGACGCTGTCGGCTGATCCGCCGTTCCGAATTGGTGACCGTCCCGTCCTTCTCGCCCCAGGCTGTCGCGGGCAGCAGGACATGCGCCAGCCGCGCGGTATCGGTGTCGGCGGTCACATCCTGCACGACGACGAAGGGACAGGACCGCAGCGCCTTTGCCACCAGATCGGCCTCAGGCATCGACACCACGGGGTTGGTGTGAATGATCCAGATCGCCTTGATCCGCCCGTCCCCCACGGCGCGGAACATGTCCACGGCTTTCAGCCCCGGCCTGTCCGGCATCGCGGGCGAGGCCCAGAAGCCCTGCACCGCCCTTCGGTGCGCAGGGTTCTCGATCTCCAGATGACAGGCCAGCATGTTGGCCAACCCACCGACCTCGCGCCCGCCCATCGCATTCGGCTGTCCCGTCACGCTGAACGGCCCCATCCCCGGCCGCCCGATCCGCCCTGTCGCCAGATGGCAGTTCAGGATCGCGTTGACCTTGTCGGTCCCCTGCGAGGACTGGTTCACCCCCTGGCTGTAGACCGTCACGACCTTCTCGGTCCCGGCCCAAAGGTTCAGGAATGCGCTCAGGTCTTCGGGTGACAGGCCGGCCTCCGCAGGATCACCTGCCCGCGCCGCCGCAAACGCCGCTTCGGCCCCCGTCACGTTCCGCAGGAAACCCGCGTCCGCGCACCCCGTCGCCTCGATCTCGGCCAGCAGCGCGTTGAAGAGCGCGATGTCCCCGCCCGGAGCAATCGCCAGATGCAGATCGGCGATCTCGCAGGTCGCCGTGCGGCGCGGATCGACCACGACCACCTTCATCCCGGGCCGCACCGCCTTGGCCGCACTCAGGCGCTGGAACAGCACCGGATGGCACCAGGCGAGGTTTGACCCCACCAGAACCACCAGATCGGCTTGTTCCAGATCCTCATACTGACCCGGCACGGTATCAGTCCCAAACGCCCGCCGATGCCCGGCCACCGACGAGGCCATGCAGAGCCGCGAGTTGGTATCGATGTTCGCCGTGCCCCAGAAGCCCTTCGCCAGCTTGTTTGCGACGTAGTAGTCCTCGGTCAGCAACTGCCCCGAGACATAAAGCGCCACCGCGTCCGGCCCGTGTTCGGCAATCGTCCGGGCAAACCGCTTGGCCACCACGCCCAGCGCGGCATCCCAGCCCACCTCCTGCCCGAAGACCCGAGGGGCCATGAGGCGGCCCTCCAGCCCCACCGTCTCTCCCAGAGCCGAGCCCTTGGAGCAGAGCCGCCCGAAGTTCGCCGGATGCTCCGGGTCGCCCTTCGCCACCAGCCCGCCCGCCCCGTCCGGCGTCAGGATCACCCCGCAACCCACCCCGCAATAGGGGCAGGTCGACCGGACCGCCTGGTCCGCCAACGGGCGCGCGATGACCGTCACGCCGCCGACCGCCGCCGCAGGAACGTGGCGTCCAGGAACACCCGCCCGCCCTCGGTCCGTGCCGGATAGGTCTGCACCATCCCCTCGTCCGCCCCCTGCGCCTGACCCGTGGCCAGGTCGAACACCCAGGCATGCAGCGGACAGGTCACCTGGGTTCCGTGGACGATCCCCTCCGACAACGGCCCGCCCTTGTGCGGACAGCGGTCTTCCAGCGCGAAGACCTGATCGTCGGCGGTGCGGAAGATCGCGACGCAACCCGCGTCGGTCTTCACCACCCGCGCCCCCTGCCGGGGAATGTCGTCCAGGCCGGCCACGTCGATCATCGCGGTCATTCTGCAGCCCTCAAGGTCAGATCGGCTACAGGAGCCCAGTCGGCGGGACGCTCCGCCAGTTCAGCCCAGGGATCGGTCTGGTAGACCGACTGGGACAGCATGAACCGGTCATAAAGCGCGCGACGGTTCGCCAGATCGGCGATCTGGTCCCTGCACCAGTCACGGCCGACCTTCGCCACCCATTTGTAAATCCGGTGCAGATAGCGGCTGTTCTCGCGGTAAAGCTGGATGAAGGCGGCGATCACCTCCATCGCCTCGTCCTCGGTCGGCACGGTGATCAGAAGCTCGGTTTCCTTCACCTCCAGCCCCGCCGCCCCGGCGACACTGATCTGGTAACCGCTGTCGACGCAGATCACACCGATGTCTTTGCAGGTCGCCTCGGCGCAGTTGCGGGGGCAGCCCGACACGCCCAGTTTGACCTTGGCTGGGGTCCAGGACCCCCAGAGAAGCTTCTCCAGCTTGATCCCGAGGCCGGTCGAATCCTGCGTGCCAAAGCGGCAGAACTCGGACCCGACGCAGGTCTTCACCGTGCGCAGCCCCTTGGAATAGGCGTGACCCGACACCATCCCCGCGGCGTTGAGGTCGGCCCAGATCGCGGGCAGGTCGTCCTTCTTGACCCCCAGCAGGTCGATCCGCTGCCCGCCCGTCACCTTGACCATCGGCACGGCATAGCGGTCCGCCGCATCGGCGATCGCCCGCAACTCCGCCGGAGTGGTCACCCCGCCCCACATGCGCGGCACGACGGAGTAGGTGCCGTCCTTCTGGATGTTGGCGTGGTTGCGTTCGTTGACGAAACGGCTTTGCCGGTCGTCCCGATACTCCAGCGGCCAGTCAGCCAGGAGGTAGTAGTTCAGCGCCGGACGGCAGCTGGCACAGCCCCCCGCCGTCTTCCAGCCGAGGTCCTGCATCACAGCCGGAATGGATTTGAGTCCCCCCGACTTGATCAGTCGACGCACGTCTTCGTGGGTGTGGTCGGTGCATTTGCACATCGCCGGGTTGACGTTGGCGGTAAAGCCGTCGCCCAGCGTCAGCGCCATCACCTTTTCCACCAGCCCGGTGCAGGTGCCGCAGGACGCACTTGCCTTGGTCGTCGCGCGCACTGCCTCCAGCGTCACCGCCCCACCCGACACAGCCGCGGTGATCTTGCCTTTGCAGACGCCGTTGCAGCCACAGATCTCCGCCTCAGGCGGCAAGGCTGCAACGGCTGCCAGAGGGTCCGCCTGGGCACCCCCCTGGAAGGCCGGACCGAAGATCAGCGTCTCGCGGATGCTACTGACGTCTTCACCCGTCTTGATCTTGTCGAAGAACCATGCCCCGTCGCCGGTATCGCCATACATCACCGCGCCGATCAGCCGGACGCCCTCCAGCACCAGCCGTTTGTAAACCCCCCTCCCCGGATCGCGGAACACGATGTCCTCCCGCCCCGGCGCATCGGCAAAGTCCCCCGCGCTGAAAAGGTCCACACCCGTAACCTTCAGCTTGGTCGCCGTCTGCACCGGCCTGAACGCCGCCTCAGCACCCATCAGCGTCGCGGCCAGAACCTTCGCCTGATCGTAAAGCGGGGCCACCAGCCCGAAGAGCTGCTTTTCATGCTCCACACATTCCCCGAGCGCAAAGATCGCCGGGTCCGAGGTCCGCATCTGGTCATTGACCACCACCCCGCGCCCGATCTCCAGATGCGCGTCGGTGGCGATGCGGATTTCCGGCCGGATGCCGACCGCCATGCAGACAAGATCGGCGTCGTAGACCGTGCCGTCTTCCAGCAGAACCGCCTCCACCCGGTCCTTCCCAAGGATCGCCTTCGTCGCCCCCTTGCAATGAATCTGGATGCCCCGCCGCTCCAGGTCTTTCTGCAACAGATACCCGGCGGAGGGGTCAAGCTGCCGCTCCATCAGGTGCCCCATGAGGTGAATGACCGTGACCTCGGCCCCGCGCGCCGCCATCCCCGCTGCCGCTTCCAGCCCCAAAAGCCCCCCGCCGATCACGACCGCCTTCGCGCCAGGCTTGGAGGCCGAGATCATCGCGTTGGTGTCTTCAAGGTCGCGATAGGTGCAGACGCCGGGCAGCTCCTTCCCCGCCACCGGAATGATGAAGGGCGCAGAACCCGTCGCGATCACCAGCGCGTCATAGGGCGTCTCGCCACCCTTGGAGACGACAACCTTCCGCTCCCGATCAATCTTCGTCACATGCTCGCCGAACCGGCAGGTCACCCCATGGGACGCATACCAGGCGTCGTCATGGGTGATGATGTCCTCATAGGTCTTCTCGCCCGACAGCACCGGCGACAGCATCAGCCGGTTGTAGTTCCCGCGCGGCTCGCCGTTGAAAAGCGTGACCTGACCCTGGAACCCCGCCTCGAACAGCTGCTCCAGCATCCGCCCGCTGGCCATCCCGGCCCCGATGACAACCAACCGCATCACGCTGCGTCCTTCTTCTGGCCGTGTTCGTATTCCTCAAGAAAGCCCAGAACCTCGGCGCGGTAGTGCCAGTAGTCGGCGTGATCCAGAAGCGCCCGGCGGGTGCGGGGCCGGGGCAGTTTCACCTCGGTCACCTTGCCGATGGTCGCCTCGGGGCCGTTGGTCATCATCACCACCCGGTCGGCCAAAAGGATCGCCTCGTCGACGTCATGTGTCACGCAGATCGCCGTCACTTGGGTCCGCGACCAGACCTCCATCAGCACTTCCTGCAGCTCCCACCGCGTCAGGCTGTCGAGCATCCCGAAGGGTTCATCCAGCAGCAGCAGCTTCGGCGACAGCGCGAAGGCCCGCGCGATCCCGACCCGCTGCTTCATCCCGTTCGACAACGCGGCAGCGGGCTTGTGCATGGCATCTGCCAGGCCCACCCGTTCCAGATAGTATTCCACCACATCCTGCCGTTCGGCCTGCGTGGCCTTCGGGTAGACCCGGTCCACGCCAATCGCCACGTTCTCGCGCGCCGTCAGCCAGGGGAACAGGGACGGCGACTGGAAGACGACGGCGCGTTCGGGGTCCGCCCCTTCAACGTGCATCCCGTCCAGCTTGATCGCACCTTTCGAGATCTCATTCAGCCCCGCAGCCATGGTCAGCACGGTGGACTTGCCGCAGCCCGAATGGCCGATCAGCGACACGAACTCGCCCTTCTTGAGCGTCAGGTTGAAGTCCTTGACCACGGTCAGCGGCCCCTTCGGCGTGGCGTAGACCTTGTGCAGTTGCGAGAACTGCAGATAGCGGTCGTCCGTCGCACTGCGCGCCGCCTCGGCATAGGCGCGCGGCAAGGCATGGCGCGGGGTGACGGCAGGCAGCAGGCGCGAGCCCTCGACCTTGCCCTTGATGCCGACGTCCATCAGATAGGCGGTCACATCAGCCCGCAGGCTTTTGAACACCGGGTCGTCGTTCATCGCGCCCCGGTCCCGAGGCCGCGGCAGATCGACCTTGAAGGCCGCCCCCAAAGTCCCGTCCGGGTTCAGGCACAGGATGCGGTCGGCCAGCACCAGCGCCTCATCCACGTCGTTCGTGACCAGCACCACCGTCCGCTTTTCCGCCGCCCAGATCGCCTCGATCTCGCTGGCCACATTCGCCCGCGTCAGCGCATCCAGCGCCGACAAGGGTTCGTCCATCAAAAGCACTTCGGGCTGCATCGCCAAGGCCCGCGCCACCGCGACCCGCTGGCGCATTCCGCCCGACAGCTCCGCCGGACGGCGGTCCGCCGCGTGACCCAGCCCGACCATCCGAATGTACTTCGCCACCAGCGCCGCCCGTTCGGCCTTGGTGCTCTTCGACACCGCGTCCACCGCCAGCCCGATGTTCCCCGCCACCGTCAGCCAGGGCATCAGCGCATAGGACTGGAACACCAGCCCCCGCTCCGGCCCCGGCCCGGTCACCGGCGCGCCCTTGAACAGGACCTCGCCCTGATCCGGCAGTTCCAGCCCCGCCATCAGGTTGATCAGCGTGGTCTTGCCGGTGCCCGAGAACCCCAGCACCGCCAGAAACTCCCCCTCTTCGACCGATAGCTCCAGCCGCTTCAGGACCGGCGTCTCGCCGTAGCCCTTCGACACGCCCTTCAGGTCTAGAATGCCCATCGCGTCACCGCTTTCCGCTGAAGGTGAAGGCCTGTTGCAGCGCGAACATCACCCGGTCCAAAAGGAAGCCGATGATCCCGATGGTGAAGACCGCCACCATGATCTTCGCCAAAGACTGCTCGGACCCGTTCTGGAACTCGTCCCAGACGAACTTCCCAAGGCCCGGGTTTTGCGCCAGCATCTCCGCCGCGATCAGGACCATCCAGCCCACACCCAGCGACAGCCGCAGGCCCGTGAAGATCAGCGGCAGGGCCGAGGGCAGCACCAGCCTCGTAACTTTGGTCCAGGTCGAAAGCTTCAGCACCCGGCCCACGTTCACCAGATCCTTGTCGATGCTCGCCACCCCCAGCGCGGTGTTGATCAGGGTCGGCCAGAGCGAACACAGGGTCACCGTCACCGCCGAGATCACAAAGCTTTTCGACCCGTCGCCCGCATACAGGGCCGAGACGACCATCGTCACGATGGGCAGCCAGGCCAGCGGCGATACCGGCTTGAAGATCTGGACCAAGGGGTTGATCGCCGCATTCGCCGTCGCCGACATGCCGGACAGAATGCCCAACGGCACCGCGACCAACGTCGCCAGCAGGAAGCCGAAGAACACGGTCTGGACCGATGTGAATATCTGTTCGTAATAGGTCGGCTTGCCGGTATAGGCGCGGTCCTTCACCTCATCCGCCTTGCCCTCTGCGACCAAGCTTGCGTTCTTCTCTGCCTGTTTGGCGTAGAACTCCGCCTCCTTCTCCCCCTCCGCCATCGCATCGGCGTGCAGAACCCCGACCTGCTCCCAGACCTGCACCGGCCCGGGGATCGCCCCCAGCGAGGTGACCACCTTCGGCGCGGCCCAGGCCCAGAGCAGGAGGAATCCGAGGATTGCCAGCATCGGCACGACCGCCAGCCGCCACAGGTCCTTGAACTGGCCCTTCGGGTTGTCACCGGCCAGAATGCGGGTCAAGGGCGTCAGCCATGCCAGACCCAGAACCCGGAACCAGGGGTCCGACCGCGAGATCATCATGGACAGCCGCGCACTCCGCTCGGTGTCCTGCGGGGACGGCTCTTTCGGCAGGACGGCGGGGTCGAGCATGGTCATGGCCGCACCCCTCAGTTCGTCACTTCGCCGCCGACGACCGTCTGGTCGCCCTTCAGGCCGATCACCAGACTGTCGATATAGGCGTTCGGGGTTTTGCCGTCGTAAGCGACCCCATCGATGAAGTCCGCAACCGGCTCGCGGTAGCCTTCGGCGTCAAAGTCGAACATCTCCGCCGTCGCCTTGCCCTCGGCGATCAGCGCTTCGGCGGCCAACTTGTAGATGTCGGGCTTGTAGACCGACTTCGCGGTCTCGTCATACCAGCTGTCGGGCTTGGCTTCGGCGATCTGCCCCCAGCGGCGCATCTGGGTCAGGGTCCAGACCGCGTCCGAGTAATAGGGGAAGGTCGCGTTGTAGCGGAAGAAGACGTTGAAGTCCGGGGCAGGGCGCTTGTCGCCGGGCTCGTACTCGAAGGTCCCGGTCATGCTGTTGGCGATCACCGCCGCATCCGCGCCCACATATTCGGCCCGCGCCAGAATCTCCACCGCCTCGGCCCGGTTGACGTTGTCGCCCTCGTCCAGCCAGATCGCCGCGCGGATCAGCGCCTTGGTCAGCGCCAGCGTTGTCTGCGGGTTCTGCTCCACAAACTCCGCGGTCAGGCCGAAGACCTTCTCCGGGTTGTTCTTCCAGATGTCGGCATCCGCAATCACCGGCACACCGATGCCCTTGGCGACCGCAGCCTGGTTCCAGGGCTCGCCCACCGCGTAGCCAAGGATCGTTCCAGCCTCCAGCGTCGAGGGCATCTGCGGCGGTGGCGTCACGGAAATCAGGACATCTCCCCCGATCTGGCCCGACACATCGTCCGGGCTGTAAAGACCCGGGTTGATGCCGCCCGCCGCCAGCCAGTAGCGCAGTTCGTAGTTATGGGTCGACACCGGGAACACCATGCCCAGATTGAACGGCGTCCCCGCGTCGGCATAGGCCTCGATCACCGGCTTCAGCGCGTCGGCCTTGATCGGATGCGCCGGCTTGCCCTCCGCGTCCAGCGGCACATGCGGCTTCATCGCCTCCCACACCGCGTTCGCCACGGTGATCGCATTGCCGTTCAGGTCCATCGAGAACGGCGTTACCAGCGCGGCCTTGGTGCCGTAGCCGATGCTCGCCGCAATCGGCTGCCCGGCCAGCATATGCGCCCCGTCCAGCTCACCGGACACCACGCCGTCAAGCAGAACCTTCCAGTTCGACTGCGCCACCAGCGTCACCGACAGACCCTCGTCCTCGAAGAACCCCTTCTCCTTGGCAATCGCCAGAGGGGCCATGTCGGTCAGCTTGATGAAGCCCAGCGTCAGTTCGTCCTTCTCGATTCCGGGGGTTTCTGCGAGGGCGGGCAGGGACAGGCAGGTGGTGATCAAAAGGGCGGAAAGGCGTGTCATAGCTTTGATTCCTCGTGGCCCGCGAGGGGCGATGAAACGGAAAAAGCCGCCGGACCCTTCGTCAAGGTGACGACGGACCCAAGCGGCATTGCTCGGCTTTCCCGATTTGGGGACAGGCGCGGTGAGACGTCATTGCCTCGGCGCTTGACATCAGAGTGCCACGCTGCGCTGCGGCGTCAACTCTCATTGACCGAGACTAACGACCGAGGCAGCATATTTTTCTGATGCCGCAGCGCAGCGCCCAAATTTTCATCGTGCCAGAATGCCCGGGTCGAAGACCTGTGCATCGAAAAAGCGGTCGGCAGGCAGAATCAGCCTGCCCCGGGATGAGGCAACCGGCGACGGCTGGCCTAGCGAGCCCTCGACCTTGGCGCTTGCGGCCGGAAGATCCGCGCCGGTAGGTCCCAGATACTGCCGGTAAAGGTCGCTGCGAAACAGGCCCGCTGCAGTTTCTTGCGCCGTGGCCACGTCCAGCCCATGTCGCTGTGCCAGCCGCCCGCCGATCCAGCCCGCCTGACTGCGCCAGGGAAATCCCGCAGCACCATCGTGAAAGCGCAGGAAGCCGGGCACGACCCTCTCGTCTCCGGCAGGCGAGATCACCAGCCGCCCCGTCAGACTGCGCTCGATGATCTCAGCGGATACCCCCAGCCGACCCGGGGCCGCCAGGATTTCGCTTGCGACCGAAAGATTGACCGCCTGCCCCAGCCAGCGCCCCGCCCGCCAGACGGCGCGGACCAGCTTTCCCGCCAGCTCCGGCTGCGCCTCGGCCCATCCCTCGCGCACCGCCAGCACCTTCTCGGGCGCTGCCGCCCAGATCGCCGAGGTCGGCAGAAGCAGCACCCCCGCCCCCCGCTCCACCGCGACCGAGCCGCGCGGCTCACCGACGCAGAAGGCATCGATCTCGCCCGCCGCCAGCGCATCCGGCATCAGGGGGGGCGGCACCGTGACGATCTCCAGCGCTGTCGGCGGCGTCGCGCCCAACCCGTCCAACCAGTAATGCACCAGCTCGCGGTGCATCGAAAAGGCGAAGGGCACCCCGATCCGCAGCCTCGGCCCCGCTGCCCGCAGCAGCGCCTGCCCTGCCGCCCGGGCATCCTTCAGCGCAAAGTCATGCCCCGCCATCCGCGATGCCAGGGCCTGCGACACGCCGACCGCATTGCCATTCAGGTTCAGGACCGACAGCACCTCGAACCGCGCCGCGCCGCCCAGTCCCAAGGCCAGGGCCACGGGCACCGGGGCCAGCATCTGGGCCGCATCGACCTGTGCCGCCGCCAGAAGATCGCGCAGCGCTGACCAGCTGGGCGCGGCGACAAGGTCCAACGCCAGACCTTCCTCCTCGGCAAATCCCATGGCCTCGGCCACGATCAGCGGGGCCGCATCGACCAGCGGCAAATAGCCCAGACGCATCAGCACGGTCATTTCAGCAGCTCCGCCGCCGTGACCAGCGCCTGCGCCACATCCGCGACCTTTCTGCCCTGATCCATCGCCGCCTTCCGCATCAGCGCATAGGCCTCATCCTCGCCGATCCCCTTGGCCCGCATGACAATGCCCTTGGCCCGGTCGATCACCTTGCGCTCTTCCAGCGCGCGGCGGGTCTCGGCCAGCTCGACCCGCATCTTCTGCATCAGATGGAACCGAGCAATCGCCGCGTCCAGCACCGGCTTGATCCGGTTCGCGGTCAGCCCCGCCACGACATAGGCCGAAACCCCGGCCTCGATCGCTGCCCGCGTCAGCGCGCCGTCGCTTTCATCGACGAACATCGCCACCGGCCGCTGCAACGGGGCGCTGGCCAGTGTCAGCTCCTCCAGCGCATCGCGTGAGGGATTGCCTGCGTCGATCAGGACCAGGTCGGGGTTCCGTGCCGCGATCTTTCGTGCCAGGCCGATTTCGTCGCCGATGACCGTGATGTCCATGTCCCCCGCCTCCCGCAGCCCATCCACGATGGTCAGCGCGCGGTCTCGGTCCTTTTCCACCACGACAATCGACAGTCTTTTCGCCATGCCCTTTCAAGGCGCCTGTCGTTCGGCACTGGCAACCAGCCTGCGGGGCCGATCCGACCGGTCCGGGCAACGGTGCGGGGCAACGCCTGTTCCGCGGGCGATCTGCCTGCGCTTTGGGCGACTGCCGAAAAGGCGGCAGATGGTTGCATCCCGCTGTGCCTGCGATCATCCTGCATATGCACTTTGGACGCCAAGGGGACAGATAACCATGCCAGACCGGCTGCAAGCTGCCCTCACCCTGATCGATGCCGCCAATGCCGCCGACCCCAAGGCCGAGGCGCTGCCCTATGGCCAACGGATGACCGCGGAACTTGCCCGGCTCGTGCCGGACGCTTCGGAGTTGTTGCAGATCGCGGCGCGCGGCCAGCATGTCGAACGCTGGCTTCTGCCCCGCACCGACTATCCCGACGGCAAGGCGGGCTACCTCGCTTGGCGGCGCGAGCAGGCCCGGCGGCACGCCGACCGCGTGGCGGGCATCATGGCACAGGCGGGCTACCCACCGGCGGACGGCGACCGGGTCGGTGTCCTGTTGCGCAAAGAGGGGCTGAAGCGCGACGCCGAAGTGCAGGCGCTGGAGGACGTCATCTGTTTTGTCTTCCTGCGCTGGTATTTCGCCGACTTCGCCGCCAAGCGCGACGCGGCCTCGGTTCTCGACATCGTGGAGAAGACCGCGCGGAAGATGTCCCCTGATGCCCGCGCCCGTGCCCTGCGGGATTTCACTCTGCCCGACCCGCTTGCCGCGGCGTTCCGGGCCGCCTGATCACCGCCGCAGCCGCGCGTCCAGCTCGGCGTTGATCGCTCCCCCCAGCAGCACGGCCCAGACTGACAGATACAGCCACATCATCAGGATGATCACCGCCCCGATCGACCCGTAGATCGCGTTGTAGCTGTTGAAATTGGCGAGATAGACCGAAAAGCCGATCGAAACACCGGCCCAGGCCAATGCAGCGACCAGCACACCGACGCTGATCCAGGGTGACCGGAACCCGCCCGGCACGTTCGG
>Ga0208492_1000650_pt1 | contig 27373 bp, 25 predicted proteins | sample Subbioar_CSW14AB_FD_184820 | JGI IMG/M metagenome (GOLD analysis project Ga0208492, IMG submission 184820) | Serpentinite rock and fluid subsurface biosphere microbial communities from McLaughlin Reserve, California, USA - CR12Mar_CSW14AB (SPAdes) | ecosystem: Environmental > Terrestrial > Deep... | reverse complement strand
ATATGTTGACTCTGGATTAAGCAGACTCATTCTATGGTATTTAGGCTGTGCCACCTTTTGGTTATTGCTTGGCACAACAGTAGGGGAGTATTTGGGGATAAAATTCGTAGTTCCGGATATCGATCATTACAGCTGGCTAAGCTTCGGCAGGCTACGTCCTGTTCATACCAATGCAGTCTTCTGGGGATGGGCTTCATTAGCCATGATGGGCCTCGCCTATTATGTTATCCCAAGGGTAAGCAATGTGCCCATTAACAGCATAAAAACAGGCTATCGTTCGCTTATTTTAATTAATGCTTCAGTAATTATCGGGAGCATTTGTTTAATGTCAGGCATAAACAACGGAGGCGGAGAATACAGAGAATATATATGGCCTGTAATGGCATTGTTCGGCATAGGCATCATTATTTCTTTAAGAAACTTTTTCATAACGATATCCAAAAGAACAACTAAAGAAATTTATGTATCCAATTGGTACATTATATCGGCGATGATGTTTCTGCTGGTCATCGCCTTTGTTGCCTACTGGCCGGGATGGCAAAACGGACTTGGTGAAACGATTGTGCAGGGTTATTACATGCATCAGGGTGTGGGAATGTGGTTTATGCTTTTCAATCTGGGCTTAATGTATTATTTCTTACCTCAGCAACTAAACAAACCTATTTACTCCTACAGTTTGGGAATACTGGCATTTTGGGCTCAGATCCTCTTTTATACTCTGATTGGAACCCACCATTTTATATTCAGTTCTATCCCATGGTGGTTGCAAACCGTAGCTATTGTAGGAAGTGCAGGGATGATAATACCTGTAGTTGCGGGTACAACGAATTTCCTGATGACCTTCAGGGGGTCATGGAATAAACTATCCGGAAGTTATACTCTCCCGTTTTATCTGATAGGCATTATATTCTATTTTACAGGTTCATTGCAAGGTACTGCAGAAGCGTTTCGCTTCACCAATCTGATATGGCATTTCACTGATTTCACAGTCGCCCATTCACACATAACCATGTATGGCATTATATGCTTTATGTTATGGGGATTTATGTATACAATTATTCCAAGACTAACCGGAAAAGAGCCTCCTCAGCTAACTGTTGGTGCACATTTCTGGCTGGCTTTGATCGGATTATTGTTCTACACCTTCCCGCTGATGTACGGCTCGACATTAAGAGGTTTATTATGGATGGAGGGGAAACCATTTATTGACAGTGTAGAACTGATGGCACCTTACTGGCTCTGGCGTGCGATCGGAGGTTCGTTGATGTGGCTTTCACATATTTTGTTTGCATATAATTTTTATGTGATGGTGAAAACCAAAGAAGATATAGTAATCCCTCAATCACCAATAGAAATTCTTAAGGCAAAACAAGAATTGGACACAATAACAGTAAAAAATTAAAACACACGAAATGGATTTTTTCGATAATCATAAAAAATTATTCAGGACTGCATTAGGGTCATTTATTTGCTTAACAATCATAGTGGCTATTCTGCCTGCTATTAATAATCAGAAGAATAATGCTCCTTTACCAAATTATGAACCCATGAGCGAGGAGGCTGCATTAGGGAAGCAAAGCTTTATTGCTAATGGCTGTATTGCCTGCCATACTCAGCAGGTAAGAAATATAGAAATGGACAAAATATGGGGAGAGAGGCCCGGAATTGCTGCAGATTATGCCGGGATAACCCGAACCGATTTCTGGCGGAACACTGCCACCCTGATGGGGACAGAAAGAACAGGTCCCGATCTAACCAATATCGGCAAAAGGCAACCTGCTCAGGCCTGGAACCTCTTGCATTTGTACCAACCAAGAGCGGTAGTGGCCAAATCAATAATGCCTGCTTATCCCTGGCTCTTCGAAATTAAAAATGAAGTTGGTAAAGACGACATTGAGGTAATTGTACCCGATGAATTCAGAAAAGGGATCTCAGGAAAAATTATCGCTACAAAAGAAGCGCTTAACTTAGTTGCATATCTGCAAAGTTTAAAACAGTTGCCATTGCCTGATGGAAAAACTCCCATGGAGTTTTTGTACAAAAAACAAGAAGCGAGCCTTAAGACTAATGAAGATTCCGGAAATGCTCCGGATGGACAAATGCTTTATACTCAAAACTGTGCAAGCTGCCATCAGGAGAACGGAGAAGGACTTAAAGGGGCTTTCCCGGCATTAAAAGGAAGTCCGATAGTTTTGGGCAATGATCTGGAACTGTTTGTCAGCATTATCATGAAAGGATATGATGCCCGGGCAGAATATGCCGTGATGAATGCCGTAGGAACAGACAATAACCTCAATGCTGAAGAGATCAGCGCTATTATCAATCACGAAAAAACAAGCTGGGGAAATAATTCCAAAAAAGTCAGCAGTGAAGAAGTAAAAAAAATAATGGAATTCATTAAATAAGAATAAAAAACTGATGAAAACTAAAATATCATTTACTCTTTTGTTTATCATGTCCATGCAGATTGTCGTGGCATGTCCGGTTTGCGAAAAACAACAGCCTCCAATTACGCAGGGATTAACACATGGATCCGGCCCGCAAAGTAACTGGGACTGGTTAATTATAGCAGTTATCGCTGCTATAACCCTTTTGACACTTATACTTTCTCTGAAATACCTGATTAAACCCGGTGAGAAAAACTCAGACCATATTAAACAATCAATCTTAGGTAACTAATCAGATGAAAGAAGATAAAAGTAAAATAACACTATTCATTGACAACGAGGTGCAACCCGTTGCAGAACTGTTAGCACCAGTGCAATTTGAATTGGACACCCGGAAATTAACAGATGGTGAACATGTTTTAAAATTAGTCAGCAAGTCACCTACAGGCAGGGAGGGAATAAAAAAAATAAAGTTTATCGTAAGAAACGGCCCTGCAATTGCAATAGAAGGAATTTCAGAGAATGCGGTTGTTGATGGCACAGTGCCTTTGATGATTAATGCCTATGATAAAGGAAATCAGAAAAAATTCATCATTGAAGGAAGTGAAACCCCTCATAGTGTACCAAGCTGGTTATGGATACTCTTAATTGCTTTCTTTGGCTGGGCTGCTTATTATCTGATTACTAATTTCAGTCTGTAAAACAATGAAACAACTGAACTTAAATCATTATCGCTCAGATTAATATTGACTCAGATTACATAAATTAAATAAGCAGACCGGAAATGACAGTAAACTAGTCTCTCCACAAATAAGGGAATAGTAATAATGATGTTGTAACCACTATCACATTAATAGCCAGAAGCACCCCTATTTCGTCGTAGGATACTGATCTGTCAAGACCATCCATTGCGTTTTTTGAAAGTTTAATCAAAACCACGAGCAAAGGAATAATTACAGGAAAGCTCAGGATTGCCATTAAGGCTCCGCCATTACTCGCTTTGGACGCAATACCGGATATCATGGTAAACACAGAGGCAAAACTGATACTGCCCAGCAAAACTGATAATAAATAAAACAAAGGGTCTCCCAACGGATTTTTAAACACCAGGGTATAGAAACCAAGAGCTATAACCGAAAGCAACAGCATCAGGAGGATATTATAGATAATCTTTGAAATGATTATAGCCTGCGGACCGGTTATGGTATAATAATAAAGCTGTCTGCTTCTGCTTTCCTGAATAAAACTTTTAGTAATTGCATTGACTGATGCAAAGAGCATAATAATCCAAAAGAGGGCATTCCAGGTTGGTGCGCTACTGATTTCACGGAAAGCCAGATAACATACAAAAACGGTAGAAACCACATAGAGAAGAATCCCATTGAATGCATACTTAGAGCGCCATTCAAGTGTAATTTCCTTGCGGATCAGAAATTTTATCTGGCTGAATAAATCCATTGAGCAAATATAAACTTTGCAATTCTTTTCGGGACTGATTATTCTGTGTAATTTGTATTTTATTTCAGTATGTTTATTTCAACTCTTGACAGCCCTATCGGGAAAATCCAAATTTCAGCAAATGATCATGAAGTTTTTGCCATCTTTTTTCCGGAAGAAATACCTCAGGATAATCCGAATGATATCACAGAACTTGCAAAGTTACAGTTTGAAGAATATTTTGATGGTAAAAGAATTGCATTCGATTTTCAAATGGCCCAGTCTGGCACAGAATTTCAGCAAAGTGTATGGAATGAACTCAGAAAAATAAAAGCAGGGTATCCTATCAGCTATACTGCACTTTCAAAAAGATTAAAAAATCCTCTGGCTATTCGTGCAATAGCGTCAGCTAACGGGCGGAACAATCTACTCATCGCTGTTCCATGTCACCGTGTAATCGGGAGTAATGGCGAATTGGTTGGCTTCTCTGCCGGATTATGGCGTAAAAAATGGTTACTGGAGCATGAAGCTGCTATGAGTTCTATCGGACAAACCAGCCTGAATTTTTAATATGGAAATGAATCCTTATTTAGATATTGTATTCAGATGCATTGGCGTGTATCTGTTTATGGTAGTTGCTATCAGAGTTTTTGGCAAAAAAGAGCTATCTCAGCTTTCAACCACCGATCTGGTATTTCTGGTTCTGATCAGTAATTCTGTCCAGAATGCGATGGTCGGACCAAATGTTAGTTTAAGAGGTGGAATCATTGCTGCCACTGTCCTCTTTTCATTAAATCATTTGCTGAAAATCTTAATGTACCGTTCAGGAAAAGTAAAAGAAATGATTGAAGGTAAGCCTGTAATTCTAGTATCGGACGGCAAGGTAGACATTAAAAATCTGCATGATGAGAATATAGGCCTTGATGAACTGGAAGAGGCTATCCGGGAGCATGGTATTGAATCTTACAAAGAAGTCAGACTTGCTATTTTAGAAGTGGATGGAAATATCAGCGTGATCTCCGGAGAATCCGGAATTCTAAGACAATCACGATATAAACATCGTAAAAAACAGAAAAATCTGATTAATAAATAGATTTTATCCGGTTTGAATTTACATAGGAGGCTGCTTTTCTAAAGCAGCCTCCTATTTGTCATATTTTACAATCAGCCCCTAGTCCTTGGGGCAAGCTCCACATGGTAACGGACTAAATCATCTATAGGTGAACGAATGATCTTTCCAACCGTCATGCCATATTCAATTGCGGTTTCTTCCAGAACATTTCTGAAGTTATAACCGACAGATCCGATACAATTAAAAGTATAATTCTTATAATTCGGATAATGACTTACCAGATTCTCGAAAAAAGCAACAAAAGATGTTTTTACAATATTTCTGGAGTATTCAGCATGTACATTATTATCATAAACGAATTTAGCGAAGCTGGCACAAAAACGATTTGCCAAAGGCTTGGTATAAACGTTGTCGGTTACTTCATCCGGAGTAAGTTTATAGGTTTCCCAGAAGCGTTCTCTCACTACTTCAGGCATGTATCCCCTTAAATAATCAGTTAATAACTTTTTCCCGATATGGCAACCACTGCCTTCATCGCCAAGAATATAAGCTGCCGAATCAATATTCAATGAAATATCTTTCCCATTGTAAAGACCTGTGTTCGTTCCCGTTCCTAAAATAGCGGCAAAACCACTTTCCAGACCAAGAAGGGCACGTCCGGCTGCCAATAGATCATGGCCGACGTAAATGCTTGCTTCTTTAAAAACTACCGCCATTGCATCTTCAACGATCCGTACTTTATCTTCTGTGGAGCAACCGGCACCATAGTAATTGACTTCATGGATTTCATTAAGATCAAGATCACTGGGTAAACCTTTTCTTAATGATTCGATAATATATTCAGAACTTACAAAATATGGATTATAACCTTCTGTATTAAAATAGATTTTTTGACCAGCTTTATTCAATAAACACCAATTGGTCTTGGTAGACCCTCCGTCTGCAATAATGATCATAGTTTTTTTATAAATATTTAAAAAGCTAAATGTATGAATTTCTAGTTATTGTCTTTCATCGGACTATTGGAAATTTAACATTCATCTGCTAATATTTAACACAAGGGGATAATGAAGAAATACTGAAGATCACACTGTTTGATCCAAAAACCCAGACCAGATCTTTGATAATACCGTAAAAATTGTTGAATTTTATCAAAAGGGAATTACCTGTTTTATTTCAATATGGTTGTTCCACTGACGCTTTCCTGCAAAGAGAATCAGCAATTGGTATAATCATTGATATCAGGATAATGAATCCCCATTCGGGACTTATCCCTCAATTTATCAGCATCAGTTATGGAAAAGCATACATATCAAACAGGTATAATAGGAAACTGTGCCTTCCTGGCCCATGTGAATAAAAATACCAACATAGATTGGTTATGCTGGCCAAGATTTGACAGCTCATTCGTATTCGGCGGAATTCTGGATAAAAAAAAAGGAGGTGAATTTTCTATTTTACCCTCAGGAAAATACGATTCATACCAATATTACCTTGAAAACACCAATGTGCTTTGTACAGAAATAACATCTGCTGAGGGAGTTTACCGAATAACAGATTTTGCCCCGCGTTTTAACCAGTATGAGAGATATTTTAAACCCTTAATGCTGGTCAGAAAAATCGAATTAGTCAGTGGAACACCTCGCATAAAAGTTAAATGCAGACCTGTTTATAATTATGGCATCAAAACGTTAAAAGCTTCCAGAGGAAGCAGTCATATTGAATATTACGGTTCAGATGAAAATATCAGGTTAACTACCAATATTCCTATTAATTATATCATTGATGAACAATTTGCAGTCCTGAATGAAACAAAATATCTGGTATTTACTTATGGAGAAGCACTGGAAGCACCTCTGGCCAATACTGCAGAACGCTTTCTTCGTGAAACCGTTAATTACTGGAGGTTGTGGATAAAACATTCCTCCATTGCTATATTCTACCAAAGAAACGTAATCCGGTCTGCTCTTGCCCTGAAGATTCATCAGTATGAAGATACCGGTGCCATTATAGCTGCAAGTACCACCAGTCTTCCCGAATTTCCGGGCAGCGGACGCAATTGGGACTACCGGTACTGCTGGCTGAGAGATACATTTTATGTCATCAGCGCACTGAGCCATATTGGCCACTTTGAAGAAATGGAGCGCTACTTCAACTATGTTTCTGATATTTCGTTCTCGGAAAAAAACCGTTACCAACCCTTGTACGGAATAACCGGAGAAAAAAATCTAAAAGAAAGCATACTGGATCATCTGAATGGATATCTTGGCAATAAGCCTGTTCGTATTGGCAATCAGGCCTATGAGCATATACAAAATGATATTTATGGTCAGGTTCTGATTTCGCTGTTGCCACTTTATACCGACCATCGTTTTGTCTTCTCGGAACGAAAAGATTCTGCCCATTGGATAAATTACCTGCTCTCGAAGGTTGAATTGACCATTGATGAAAAAGATGCAGGTATCTGGGAATTCAGAAGTATTGCCAATACACATTGTTACAGCAATCTCTTCCAGTGGGCCGGATGTTCGGCTGCCGAAAAAATGGCCCGGGAAATTGGAGACAATACCCTGGTTGAGAAGGCAATGCTACTTAAAAAGCGTGCTGCAGAGCATATCGAGAATTGTTATGATCCTGTACGCAAAGTATATACCCATGCAGCCGGAAGTCCTCATCTTGATGCCAGTACACTTCAGCTCATTATGATGAATTATCTGGATCCAAACTCTGATCGTGCTAAAGATCATCTCGCTGCACTTGAAAAGGAACTAAAAACAGACAATGGATTATTTCACAGGTATCTGCACTCAGATGATTTCGGCCGACCAAAATCAACTTTTTTAATCTGTGCATTCTGGTATGTGGAAGCTCTGGCTTGTGTTGGCCGGATAGATGATGCTATTCTGGAATTTGAGAATCTCCTGAAATATTCAAACCATTTGCTTTTGTTCAGCGAAGATGTGGATGAAGAAACCGGAGATCAATGGGGAAATTTTCCACAGGCCTATAGCCATGTAGGGTTAATGAATGCGGCATACCGTATTGCAATTAAACTGGACCGCCCCTTATTTATCTGAACCGGAATATCAGTTTCAAGGTCGTCAGGATATTAGGCCGTAATATGATCCAGAAAATTTCTAACTTCCTCTGTATTTCTCAAATAAAAGCGTGCAGCTGACATATTGCTCCCAACTTTAAATGTATAGGCACTTTCAGGTAATATCTGAAATAGGTCTTCATCCGTATGGTCATCCCCGATCGCCATTACAAAATCATACTCTTTATTGAACATAAAAGTCATTGCCGCCTTTCCCTTGTTTATTTCCATACTTTTAATTTCTATCACCTTATTACCGGGCAGCAGCTGCAAACCTTTGTCCTTTATAAGATATTCCAGATTATTAGTCAGTTCCGAAACACGAAGATCTCCCAAGCCTTTAGAAACTCTCCTGTAATGCCATACCAGTGAATAGCTCTTCTCTTCAACAAAAGCCCCGGGGGTTCGTTCAACATAGGTATTCAGAATAGGCAAAATATCAGCCTTCCACTGATCAGTCAGGCCAACGACACTTTTCCATGATCTGCCCTTTTTCTTTTGCCAGACACCATGTTCGGCTATCAGATTGATATCCAAATGACCAAACCATTCCTCCATCCTTTGATAATCCCTGCCGCTAATGAGCACAATTTCATTTTTCTTATCAGAATAAAGTTTTGTCAGTAATTCGTAAAGTTCAGAATCAGGACTTGCCTTATTGATATCCTTGTTAAAATCAACAAGCGTCCCATCATAATCCAGAAAAATAATACGTTTACCTGAATTCAGGTACAATCCTCCAATAGATTTACCTATACTCAGATCTACATGTCTGGATTTTCGGGATCGCTGTAACTCCTTAACTTCCTGAAGTTTATTCATATATATCTTTACCCAATGAAATACATTAAACCTAAAAACCACTTTTCTCATTTCCTTCATCGTTGATTCCTGTTCAGCAACAGACATATTCAGAGCAGTGACTATCGCTCTGGTAATATCTCCTACATTATTGGGGTTAACAATCAGGGCGTCTAACAATTCCTTTGATGCCCCGGCCATTTCACTCAAAATCAAAACTCCCCTATTTTTGGTTTTACTTGCAACATATTCCTTGCTTACCAGATTCATACCATCCCGCATCGGAGTAACAAGTCCGATATCAGCTACATGAAACAGTGCTGAAAGTCTTTCAAGCGGAAATGATCTGTAGAAATAAAGAACTGGCGTCCACTCAAGCGTTCTGTAACAGGCATTAATATTACCTACTTTCTTATCGATATCGTCCCTGAGCTTTTTATATTGAGGAACGCTGTCGCGTGACGGAACAACAATCATGTAAAGTACAACCTTGCCAATATATTCCGGATGCAACTGAAGCAACAGTTCAAAAGCTGTTAGTCTTTGCAGAATACCCTTACTGTAGTCCAGCCGATCAACGGACAAGATGATCTTATTTTTTTTAAAATTATCCCTCAATGAACGGATCTCTTTTCTAACAATTCTGCTTTTAGTCAGGGAGGCATACTTTTCAAAGTCAACACCCATCGGAAAAGCTTCGGCCACAACCGGTCTGTCATCGACGCTAAGAATATTGGATGATGAATTTATTGGCAAAATCCTTACCGCAGTATTCAGAAAATGCTGAACATAATCGTAGGTATGAAAACCAATCAGATCTGCCCCAATCATTCCCTCAAGTAATTCAGTCCTCCATGGGATAAGTCTGAACAATTCATAAGAAGGGAAGGGAATATGCAGAAAGAATCCTATTGTCAATTCAGCTTGGACAGCCCTGATCATTCCCGGCAACAATAACAGCTGATAATCATGAATCCATATGATATCACCTGGTGAAACAATGCTTAAAACTACGTCTCTGAATTTCTGATTGACAGAATAATAAAAATCCCAGTTTGATTGTTTGTAATTAACATAAGTTGAGGCATAATAATGGAATATCGGCCAGAGTATTTCGTTAGAAAAGCCTTCGTAATATTCATTAATCTCTTCCTGGCTCAAAAAAACAGGCAGAAGCTTCATTTCCTCTAAGCCTTGAGTCACAATCCTCTGCATTGCAGGATCAGATACATCAATACCAGGCCATCCTACCCAGATATTTTCTCCGTCCTTATAAATAGATCCTAATCCGGTTGCAAGCCCTCCCTCACTTGGAGAATAAGTATATTGGCCATTCTCTTCAGAGATTTTGACAGGCAATCTGTTTGAAACTATTATTGTTTTACCCACGCTAATTTTTATTTATTAAAGATGAATAGTCCTGTAATAATTGTTTTACACTGACAACAATGAATATGCAAGGCAATGGAAACGCAGGCCGATAAGAGCGTAATATTTCGACCGGTAAGTACTGTTACGTTTACAGTTAACGTTTAATGTAAGAAAAAATTTCTGATGACGGGGATAAAATATAATTTTAAGCATGAATGATAATAAAATGATTGTTGATCTTAGAAGCGATACGGTAACCAAACCAACCGCGGGTATGCTTGATGCAATGTTCAGTGCCAGAGTCGGAGATGATGTGTTTAATGAAGATGAAACCGTCAATGCGCTGCAGGAAAAAATTGCAGACATCTTTGGTATGGAAGATGCATTATTCTGTCCTTCGGGAACCATGACTAATCAGATTGCCATTAAATGCTTTACCAACCCGATGGAAGAAGTAATCTGTGATGAAACTGCGCATGTTTATCGTTATGAAGGTGGCGGAATTGCCTTTAATTCATCGGCGTCAGTCCGTCTTTTGTATGGCGACCGGGGAAGGCTGAATGCCGATCTGATCGAGCCTCATATCAATCCGGATAATGTACACTATCCTAAAAGCACTCTGGTGGTACTTGAAAATACTGTAAACAGAGGTGGCGGAAGTTACTATACGCTGGACCAGATTGAGCCAATCTATCATTTATGCCGCATGAAGAGTATAAATCTCCATCTGGATGGTGCGAGAATTTTTAATGCACTTGCTGAAACAGGAGATTCCCCAAAAGATTATGGACACATGTTTGACGGAATATCAGTTTGTTTATCAAAAGGACTGGGTGCTCCAGTGGGCTCTGTACTTCTGGGAAGCAGGTCAACTATCTATAAAGCGAGAAGAATCAGAAAAGTACTGGGCGGGGGTATGCGTCAGGCAGGTTTTCTGGCAGCTGCCGGCATCTATGCATTAGATCATCACATCAGCCGCCTAAAAGACGATCATCAAAATGCCCGCATCCTTGCAGATGCCCTGAAAGCTTCTCCCCTTGTCAAAAATGTAATGCCGGCTGATACGAATATTGTCATCTTTGAGCTTACTGACAAATATACTGCAGAAGAATTCGTTGAAAAGTTAAATCATCAGGGAATCAAATGTAACACATTCGGCAAGCAGATGATCCGGTTTGTGACACATCTTGACCTTAGTGATGACATGATCGATTATACAGTTCAGACTCTAAAAAAGATTCATTAATCAGTTTTCAGGCATATCTGAGCATGAATTTCAAGTTCATCATTTTATCCGAGAATTATCTTAAATACAGACTTACTGAAACATACCTTTGTACATGGAAAAAATCCTGATAGCAAACAGGGGTGAAATAGCCCTCCGGGTGATGCGTTCTGCACGTGAAATGGGGATTAAAACTGTGGCAGTATTTTCTGAAGCCGATCGAAATGCGCTTCATGTAAGGTATGCTGATGAAGCCGTGTTCATAGGACCGGCACCCTCTGCCCAATCTTATCTTTCAGCAGACAAAATTATTGAAGCCTGCCTGAAAACAGGGGCTCAGGGAATACATCCGGGATATGGATTTCTGTCTGAGAACGCAGATTTTGCACGAAAAGTAAAAGATTCAGGCTTAATCCTCATTGGTCCATCGCCTGAAGCCATGGAAATCATGGGCAATAAGTTATCGGCAAAGGCCGCAGCTTTAAAATACAATATTCCGATGGTACCCGGAACCGAAGAGGCAGTAACAGATATCGGAGAAGCTCAGAAAAAAGCAATGGAAGTAGGCTTCCCTATTCTCATTAAAGCAGCTGCAGGTGGAGGAGGAAAGGGCATGAGGATTGTTGAAAAGCCCGAAGATTTTAAAGAACAAATGGATCTTGCTGTGTCAGAAGCCCAATCAGCATTTGGTGATGGATCTGTTTTTATTGAACGTTATGTAAGCTCTCCAAGGCATATTGAAATACAGGTACTCGGAGATAATTATGGAAATATCGTTCATCTTTTTGAGCGCGACTGTTCAGTTCAGCGCAGGCATCAAAAAGTTGTGGAAGAAGCTCCTTCTTCAGTTCTTAGTCCGAAGTTACGCCAAAAAATGGGTGAAAGTGCAGTCAATGCGGCTAAAGCATGCAATTACACAGGAGCAGGAACTGTTGAATTCATTCTTGATGAGAATCTCGATTTTTTCTTTCTGGAGATGAACACCCGCCTTCAGGTTGAACATCCTGTAACAGAAATGATTACCGGAATTGATCTTGTAAAAGAACAGATTAAAATTGCAAGAGGTGAACCATTGAGTTTCAGTCAGGAAGATCTGAAAATCAGAGGACATGCAATAGAGGTGAGAGTTTACGCAGAAGACCCCTCTAATAATTTCCTGCCAGACATTGGCAACCTTAAAACATACATAACCCCGAAAGGTCCAGGTATCAGGGTAGATGATGGTTTTGAACAAGGCATGGATATTCCGATTTACTACGACCCGATGATTGCGAAACTTGTCAGTTATGGAAAAGACCGGACAGAGGCCATCGAGCGAATGATCAGAGCAATTGATGAATACCAGATTACCGGCATTCAAACTACGCTGGCATTCGGAAAGTTTGTGATGCAGCATGAAGCATTTATTTCAGGTAAATTCGACACTCATTTCGTTGGCAATTATTTCAAACCTGAATATCTGCAAAACAGTGATGAAAATGAAGCTATGATAGCGGCACTGCTCAGCACTCTATTTATGAAAGAAGAAAGCAAAAACGAAAACACAACCGGCTCATTACAAACAGGTTCGAACTGGAAAAGAAACAGAAAAGAATATTAAATCTTAAAAAATGTTTACAGGCATTATTGAAACTACAGGAAAGATAATTAATCTTCAGAAAGATCGTAACAATCTGAACCTGACTATTGGATCAGACATTTCCAATGAATTGAAAATTGATCAGTCTGTAGCTCATAACGGAGTTTGTTTAACGGTGGTCGCACTTGCCGATGGAACGCATACTGTTACTGCAATCGCTGAAACTATAAATAAAACCAATCTCGGAGATCTAAAGAAAGACGATCTGATTAACCTGGAGAGATGTATGCAAATGAACGGTCGGCTCGATGGTCATATCGTACAGGGCCATGTGGATCAGACGGCCGTTTGCACCGATGTGAAAGAAATGCAGGGAAGCTGGGAATATACATTTACCTATGACCCTTCTGCCGGAAATATTACAGTTGAAAAAGGTTCAATATGTGTAAACGGAATTAGTCTTACCGTTGTCAACTCCCTATCAAATTCCTTTTCAGTGGCTATTATACCTTATACTTACGAGCACACCAATATGCAACATTTGAAAGAAGGCGATATTGTTAATCTGGAATTCGATATCATAGGAAAGTATGTGGCTAAACTCACAAGCCGGCACCGGTAAAACACCCTCTGTTACTAAAATTCCCCTACTTACTTAATTCTGCGACTCTGAATCTGCTATATTCAATATAGGCCTTCTGATCAGGGGGAGGATTCGAATTAATATATCTCCGGTAATAAGTTAATGCAGATTTGAATTGTTTCAGTTTCTGATCATATATGGAAGCAATGGTGTATAAGGTGAGAGGTTTATTTTCAAAAAACAAACTCTTCTGATAAGCCTCAAGAGATTGCCTGATCTGTTTATTTTTATCCATTACATCCCCTAGTTGCGCATAATAACCAGACACATTCGGAGAAACAGATTCATTAATAGTCTTTCTGAGATATTCAACCGCTTTGGGGTAATTGTTCAGATTTTTGTAGCTCATTGCCGTGAAATACAAGGTAGATTCTGTTTTCATGTCATTAGCCTCCATTCCGGCAAGAATATCTATTGCCTGCTGATATTTTCCGACATAATAGAACGCCTCTCCTAACATCTTTAGAATACCTGCACTGCGATCACCATCGGTAATGATGGCACTACAAATATCAACCACAACCTTCCAGTTATTTGAAGCATAGGCCAGTTCGGCCTTTCCTCTGAGCAATACTAAATTGCTTGAATCTGCCTTTATTGCTTCATCAAGCACTCTCCCCGCCTCATCATATTGCTTCAGATCTTTAAGTACTTTAGAATAGCTATAGGCGATATCTCCATCCGATTGATTCAAAAGATTGGCTTTCTGTAAATAAGGAGTTGCGTGGAGAAGTCCCTCAGAGGTTTCAATCATATCACTTAACTGCTTATAAACTGAAAAATTGGTACTGTCAATAGCCAGAATCTGCTTATAATAATCCTTGGCTTTCATAAAATTGCCTTTTCGCTGATTAATTCCGGCCATGCTAAAAAGTGCAGATATTTCTGTGGGTTCCTGATCAAGAATACGCTGATAATACTTTTCAGCCTCACTCAGCCTTCCGGCCATCCTCAGACTATAACCGAAACGGGAAAGAACCTTTCTATCTGAAACAGGTTCGGGATATGTTCTTCTTAAAACCTCTGTAGCTTCATCATAGCGCTGATTCTGCAAAAGTTCAAGTATCAGTAAATTATCTGACTCAAGATTCTGGGCACCCCCTTTAAGTGACAGAATTAAAATGACTATAGACAAAAAGATCCTCATAGAAAAATCTGCAAAATCTTTATCAATAAGCAGGATTCAACGAATCCAGAAACAAATGAATCAAAATCCAGCTATTGAGCGGGACGCTATTCGATTGCCTTGCCCTTCATAGCCGATGAAATGGCTGTATTCATCAGTCTTTCAGCAAAAGGCCTGGTAAACTCATTCACTTCATCAATAGATTTCAGAATCAGGTCTTTATCTCCTGAGCCTAATGCATTTTTCAGATTTTGAACCAGTTTTATAGTATCTGCTATTTCTTGAGCAGATACCTGATCATTATTTTTTTGCAGGAACCGCTCAACAGTATATACCATTTGTTCTCCTTCAGTACGAGCTTCAATAAGCATCCGTTGATTTACATCATCCTTTGCATGTTCAATGCTGTCAATAAGCATCTTTTCAACCTGCTCATCCGTCAAACCATAGGTTGGTTTAACTTCCACTTCCTGCTTTACACCTGATCTTAATTCTACGGCTTCCACAGTTAAAATACCATCTGCATTCAGCCTGAAATTTATATCAACTTTTGGAAAACCAGCCGGCATGGCAGGTATTCCCTTAAGATCAAACTCAGCCAACTTCCTGTTCTCATTAACCAGATCACGCTCACCCTGATAAACAGAAATTTTCATATTCACCTGACCATCTATTGAGGTAGTATATTGTCTGCCAGCTTTGGTTGGAACCTTAGCATTTCTTGGAATAATCACATCCATTAATCCGCCCATAGTCTCAATACCTAAAGAAAGTGGCGTAACATCCAGCAGCAAGATATCCTTGCGATTTCCGGCAAGAATATCCGACTGAATCGCCGCACCTAAAGCAACCACCTCGTCAGGATTTATCTGATCATGAACCTCCTTGCCAAAAAACTCTGCTACCTTTTTCTTAACGAGAGGTGTACGGGTTGAGCCGCCAACCATAACAACTTCGTTAATATCTGAAGCGGTTAATCCGGCATCTTTCAAGGCATTTTTACAACAATCTATAGTTAATTCAACTTTGGGAAGGATTAGTTCTTCAAACTTTTGTTTTGTAATAGCACATGGAACATCTCCAACCGATTCATTGAAGATATTCTGTGTAGTCAGTGCCTTTTTAGCCTCTTCAGCTTTCAGACGTAAGGCCTGATTAAAGGAGGATTCAGCTTCTTTTACTGAAAGATTATTTTGTTCAATCCAATAGTTTACAATTGCTCTGTCAAAATCATCTCCGCCAAGAAAAGTATCACCATTGGTAGATAATACCTCAAAAATTCCATTCTGGATCTTGAGAATAGAGACATCAAAAGTACCACCTCCAAGATCATAAACAGCAATTATCTTCTCTTCTTCCGGATCTAATCCGATACCGTATGCAAGACTTGCTGCAGTAGGTTCATTTACAATTCTCAGTACATCAAGTCCGGCAAGCTTTCCTGCATCACGAGTAGCCTGTCTTTGACTATCATTGAAATAAGCCGGCACTGTAATTACCGCTCTGTTCACCGCCGTTTTCAAGGCATGCTCCGCCCTCTCCTTCAATTCTTTCAGAATCATTCCCGAAAGTTCAATCGGAGTATAATATTTATCAGCAACATTAATTTTAACCAGACTTTCCTGATCGTCATCAATGATTTTATATGAAAATAAACTGCTGTGGGCTTCAATGTCTTTATAGGAACGACCCAGTAAACGTTTCACAGAAAAAATAGTATTTGCCGGATCTGAAATAAGATAATCCTTTGCTTCATTCCCGACAACTACACTGCCATCAGGATGAAAATGAACTACAGAGGGAACCAAAACGCCCTTTCCGGTATCATTTATAACCTGTGGGTTAGACTCGGGATTAATAAAGGCCACTAAACTATTGGTTGTACCCAAGTCGATCCCAACAATAATTTCTTCTTTCTGAACTGAGCCGGTTGCAATATTAATAGAGACTTTAGCCATATATGCTTTTCAACAAAGGGCAAAGGTAGGTAGTTTAGTCTCAATAAGGAACAATTCCCTTTGATTTGAAATATTATTACAATTCAATTAGTATTTAAACCATGATTATTCCCGAATTTTTGTCGTAATTTTAATATAACCAAGTCCGTTTCTTATGAAAGCTCTTCTAAGTAATTACCTGCAGTACAATCTTTGGGCAAATGAAAAAATCTGTAAATATCTTGCTGGTATAAACGAGCTGGATATAGCCTCCGATAAACAGAACGAATTCATGACCATCAAAAAAATCATTATGCATATCGCTGATGCAGAGCAGACCTGGCTGGCACGTCTGGATGGTAAAAACGTACCTCATATGCATAATCTGGATATCAGCGGAAGTTTCGTCGGAATCTGCGGAATTCTGCGAAAGAATTCAGAGGATCTCATAGAATTTATTAATCAGAAAGGAGATAATTTTTTTCTCGGTAATACTGAATACATTAATCTGAAGGGTAACAAATTCAGTCAGAATAATGCAGAAATCATCCTTCACTGTATGAATCATTCAACTTTTCACCGCGGACAGGTAATCTGCATGTTAAGACATGTTGGCTATACTGATCAATCAGCAAGTGATTTTATTATGTTTTTAAGAGAGAAGGACTAAACTCTAACCTTACCGATTGAATGTCAGCCTCTTTCCTGTCAGGCCATCCTGAATTCTGCCCTGATCGTAAATCAGATTTCCGGAAACTATGGTCTGTGTTACCGATGCACTGAATGTTTGTCCTTCAAAAGGGCTCCAGCCGCATTTTGAAAGTATATTTTCACGACTTACCAATGATGGCTTATTTAAGTCTACTAATACCAGATCAGCCCAATAGCCCTCCCGAATAAATCCACGTTTCTCAATTTGAAAACAGATTGCCGGACTATGAGCCATTTTCTGAACCACCTTCTCGAGGCTGATCTTTCCCTGTTTGTAAAACTCAAGCATTGCAGGAAGTGCATGTTGAACCAAAGGACCTCCGGAAGGTGCTTTAATATAGGGCTGGGATTTTTCTTCAATGGTATGAGGAGCATGATCAGTAGCAATAATATCAATGCGATCATCCAATACGGCTTTAAATATTTCATCGCGATCTGAAGCAGACTTTACTGCCGGATTCCATTTAATCCAGTTACCTTTTGTTTTGTAATCTGTATCTGTAAACCAGAGATGATGAATACAGGCTTCAGCAGTGATTCTTTTTTGGGCCAGGGGAACGGTATTATCAAATAGTGAGGTTTCAATAGCTGTTGAAATATGCAGGATATGAAGTCTGGAATTATATTTTTTTGCGAGACCTACCGCAAAAGAAGACGAAAGAAAACAAGCTTCAGCATTTCGGATGAGGGGATGCATTTCAGGACTTAAATTATCACCATATTTCGCCTTAAAATGCTCCGAGTTAGCACGGATTGTAGCTTCATCCTCACAATGGGTAGCTACCAGTAAAGGTGCCTGACTGAATATTCCCTCAAGGGTTTTTTCATTATCAACCAGCATATTCCCGGTTGATGAACCCATAAAGACCTTAATCCCGCAAACATTGCGTGGATCTGTTTTTAAAACTTCATCCAGATTATTGTTGCCGGCTCCCATAAAAAAGGAATAGTTAGCAGCAGAAGTCCTGGAAGCAATGTCGTATTTATCTTTAAGTAAATCCTGAGTGAGAGTGTTTGGCACTGTATTAGGCATTTCCATGAAAGAAGTAATCCCCCCCGCAACAGCTGCACGGCTTTCAGTAAATATATTTGCCTTATGGGTTAAACCGGGCTCACGAAAATGGACCTGATCATCAATACATCCGGGTAAAAGATGTAAGCCTTCAGCATTAATTTCCTTTTCAGCTGAAACATTCAGACTTGAACCTATTTGCTCAATCAAGCCATTTTTAACGAATACATCGCCGGTAAATATTTGACCATCATTAACAATATTTGCTGATTTGATAAGAATTGAGGACATGCCCTGAGTTTTTAATTATGATGTAAGTACAAACTTCGGAATTATTTTGTTTAGTTCTCTGTAGACTGACATGGAAATAACAGGTTAATAAAAGAAAGGATAATCAGATATTATCAGCTCCGATTTCATAATAGTTATCCTGGAAGAGTCTGTGTCGAAAAATAATAAAATGAGAAGCAAACTTTAAGTATTAGACGATATAAGTCGGTCCGAAACATTCATAAGGGGTTTATTATAGGTCCATAAGCCAACAAATAACTATCATCCTAATCTAAATTCCAAATACCTACCTTTGCAGCATGTCGATATCCTTTGAAGATTTCAAATTAAACAGACAAATTCTTAATGCTGTTGCAGATGCAGGATACATTACTCCTACGCCAATACAGGAAAGGGTGATTATGCCGATACTTTCCGGTCAGGATATCATGGGCATCGCTCAAACAGGAACAGGTAAAACTGCCGCGTTTGTTTTACCGATACTAATGAGACTCAAGTATGCTCAAGGTAACGATGCAAGAGCATTAATTATTGTTCCTACCCGGGAACTGGCCATGCAGATCGAAGAAAATGTTAAAACTTTCGCAAAATATACAGATCTGAGAACGGTATTGCTTTATGGCGGACTTGGCCCAAAAACTCAGATTGCCGAGCTTAAAAAAGGAGTTGATCTGTTGATTTCTACCCCGGGTCGATTTCTGGATCTTTATCTGGAAGGTCATATCAATACGCAGCATCTGAAGTTTCTGGTAATGGATGAAGCTGATAAAATGATGGACATGGGGTTCATTGGATCAATCCACAGAATTCTGGAGATTGTACCCAGAAAAAGACAGAATCTGCTTTTTTCGGCAACAATGAGTGAGCTGGTTCATAAAATCTCAGGTGATTTCCTGAAAAATCCATTAATTATTGAAGTAGCTGCCCAGGCCACACCGGCACCTACCGTGAGTCAGGCCTTATACAAGGTTCCTAATTTAAAAACCAAGCTGAATCTGTTGCAGCATCTGTTAAAAGATACAGAAGAGTTTTCAAGACTGATGATCTTTTGCAAGACAAAAACTGTAGCCGATAATATATTTCATTTTCTGGAGCGTCGTTACGGTGAAGAAGAGGTAAGGGTTATTCATGCAAACAAAGGCCAAAACACTCGCATAAATTCGATAAATGCATTTAAGGATGGTCGGATAAGAATTCTTGTGGCAACTGATGTGGCATCACGCGGACTGGATATAAGCAACGTGAGTCATGTTATTAATTTTGATGTACCCATCGTTATTGAAGATTATGTACACCGCATAGGTCGGACAGGAAGAGCAAGCCAGACCGGTGATGCAATCACTTTCTGCAATCCGGCAGAAGAGTATTACATTCAGAAGATTGAAAAACTAATCCGGCAGAAAATCCCTCTGTTTAATATCCCTGATGGTGTATTTATAGAAAATACACCCTATGAAGAGCGCCAGAATATTGCAAAAGAAATTGATCTTCAAAAGCGAAAAGACAACCCTGATTTCAAAGGGGCTTTTCATGAAAAAAAAGCTAAAAACACCAAAAGTAATGTCTCTTCAAAGTCAGGAACAAAATCTTCTGCAAAACCAAAAAGCAATAAGCCTGGTGCAGCACGCAGGAAGAAGGGCCCTAAGTTTGATGCTGTTCATAAAAAAGACAGAAAAAGAAAATGAATGTTCGTTTAACGCCGCTGAACATTGTTTCTGCCTTATTGCTTACAGGGATCGTCTGGCTGCTGATTTATTCCGATGAGAACGGCTGGCGCGAATTGGGAACCATACCACTTCTCATTATGTTTCTCATAAGTTCTGTCACCGACCTTGTATTCAGACGCCTGGCTGTTGATCTGAAACGAATTTGGTTATTTGAACTTCTATTTCTCATCTTTGTGACCATATTTATTGTATTGTTCAAAAAAATCTAAAAACAGGATCTCAGAGTTCTAATCTAACGGGATTACTTATAAATCAAAAAATGAAAAAAGCAGAAATAAAACTTACCATTGAACTTGATGAACAAAATGTTCCTGAAACCATTTTGTGGGAATCAACAGATTCTGAAAACAAAGAAGCGCTACCTGTAAAATCAATGATGCTTGCACTTTGGGACCATAATTATAAAAACTCTTTACGCATCGATCTCTGGACCAAGGATATGCCTGTAGATGAAATGAAAAGGTTTTTTTATGAGACTCTTCAAACAATGGGCGACAGCTTTTTACGTGCAACAGGTGAAGAAGCTATTGTAGGTGACCTCCGAGACTATTGTTCACATTTTGCCGAAAAAATGGAACTTACCGAAGGAGGAAATCCACAGGCATAAACCCGGAGGCTATGAAATTTAAAAATTTTGCAGGGATTACAGGTGCCCTGCTGGTTATTGCCGGCGGTTTTCTGCCAATGCTACGTTTACCACTAATCGGAAACTGGAATTATTGGGACATCGATACCTCACTGGCTGCAATCGTATATTCGCTTGCATTACTGGCACTCATTGCTGCTGCCAGAAACAAAAATGGTTTGTTGAAATTCTGTGGCTGGGCATTACTTTTTTTACTGGTATTTACCTTTGCAGCTGTGCAATTTAAAGTAACAGATTATTTTAGTTTTATCCCTTTCAAAAAACTTGCGACTACAGCAAGTAGAATTGTACAAGTCCGCTGGACGGGTTGGGGTACCATTTTGGCAGGCTCAATTATTATCATCCTGTTTTCAGGCAGGAGAAGGAAATAATTTCATTAAATAGTTTATAACTACCATTTAAAACTTACCGACACCAACTGAATTTTATACTTTTTTTTCTAAAAAAAGAGGACAATCGGAAAATAAATTAACCGTTCATAGGTATAATGGTTCAAACGGATGAATAAAAGACAATAATTTAGAATCCTGAAAAAATTATTTCCCAAAAGTGAGCTCCTTCTGAAATAACTTTGAATACTTACGCCTGTCAAATTTATAGAGTTTGGCTGCACGGTAAGAAACACCTTTTTGTTTCTCATCCAATTCTTTAAGAATACCGTAGTTTAGCATCTTCTTTCTGAAATTCCGCTTATCCAATTTTTTATTGAGGATTACTTCATAAAGATTCTGAAGTTGCGTAAGTGTAAACTTTTCGGGCAAAAGTTCAAATGCAATAGGCTGGTAACTGATCTTATTTCGGATTTTTTCAAAGCCCCGCGCAAAGATCTTTTCGTGGTCAAAAGCGAGTTTAGGCAGATCCTTAACCGGGGTCCATACTGCTCTGGATGCATAGTTACTTACCGGTTTAAGCTCCTTGTTTCCGGAAAGTCTGAGCATTGCGTAATAAGCTACAGTAATTACCCTTCCCTGAGGATGTCGGTTTACATCTCCAAAAGTATAAAACTGATCCATGTAGATACCTCTTAATCCGGTCAGTTCGTATAATATTCTCTCAGCAGCATGATCAATACTTTCATCCTGCTCTACAATATAACCGGGAAGTGCCCACCAGTTTTTAAAAGGCTCCTCATTTCTTTCAATCAAAAGAATTTTCAACTCTCCTTCATCGAATCCAAAAATTACGCAATCTATAGAGAATACAGAATCAAACTTAGGCAGAAGCGTTTCCAAGGCAATCATTTTAAAAATTAAATATATAAGGTTTAGTCAAAACTGTGTGAAAAAAGATAGAAAAATTACTTAGTGTAAAAAATACACACTATATTCGTGCAATATAAAAACAAATCAGCATTGAGGGAGATAAAAAAAATAGGAATTTTCACATCCGGAGGCGATGCACCCGGCATGAATGCCTGTATTAGAGCGGTTGTAAGAACCGCTATTTTCCATCAAAAAGAGGTTACGGGTATCAGAAGAGGATACCAGGGAATGTTGGAAAGTGATTTCTGGAATATGAACGCCCGTTCCGTGGGAAACATTATTCATCTTGGAGGCACAATCCTCAAAACCGCTAGATGTCTCGAATTCATGACTGATGAAGGCACTGAAAAAGCATATAATAATCTGAAGGCAGAGGGAATAGATGCACTGGTTGCAATAGGCGGAGATGGGACAGCCAAAGGAGCATTACGTTTATCAGAGCGTTTTGATATCCCAATCATGTGTATACCAGGCACGATAGACAATGATTTACATGGATCAGACTTCACGATCGGCTATGATACGGCGACCAACACAGTCATAGAGGCAATAGACAAAATCCGTGATACAGCAGCTTCACATAATCGTCTATTCTTTGTAGAGGTAATGGGCAGAGATTCCGGATGTATAGCATTAAGAGCAGGAATTTCGGGTGGTGCAGAGGCAGTACTTCTGCCGGAAATTGAAACAGGAATTGATGATCTGATCGCTAAACTTTCCACTGATGCGAGAAATAAAAAAACCTCAAGCATCGTTATAGTAGCTGAGGGTGACAAAAGCGGCGGAGCCTACCAGCTGGCACAACGTGTAACAGAAAAATTTGATTATTACGACGTCAAAGTCACTATATTAGGGCACTTACAACGCGGAGGAAGTCCGAGTAGTTTTGACAGGGTACTTGCCAGTCGTCTGGGCTATGCTGCAGTAAATGAATTACTGCAGGGAAATTCCGGTCATATGGTAGGATTACGTGGAAATTCAGTTGTCTTAACCCCTCTTCATGAAGTATTAAATTCTTCTGAATTTAAGCTGGAAGAAGATTTAATGGAAATGGTAAGTGTTTTATCTATTTAATTATGATTGCGGTAGTTTATAGTGGATCAAGACATGCTGACTGGAAACTGGCTGAAAAAGGGAAAATCATTTCTGAGTTTAAAACTACAGGAATTAACCCATTTTTTAATAATGAGAACAATATCAGGCAGTTTCTCAATAAAAATGTTCAGTTAATAAATAATGCTGAAAAGATTAAATGGGTATACTTTTTCGGAGCCGGCGCATCCTCAAAGGAACGCCAGCTTATTGTTACCAATGCATTGACTGATTTTTTCAGATATAGTAAGGTCGTTGTTGAGCATGATCTTAAAGCAGCTGCCCTTGCTACCTGCGGTGATACACCAGGCATCATAGGAATTATGGGAAGCGGATCAAATGCAGCTTACTTTGATGGCAAGAAAGTTATAGAAAACAATTTTGGTTTAGGATATATCCTTGGGGATGAGGGATCGGCAAACTGGTTGGGAAGAAATTTACTGAAAAGCTTCATGAGCGACCAGCTTCCTGCTGAATTTGAAGAAAAATTCAAAAAGAAATTTGATCTTGACAGGACACAAATTCTCGATAAGGTTTATAAACAACCTCAGCCTGCTTTATTTCTAAGTTCCTTTTCTGACTTTCTGATGGAGAACAGAACGGATGAATTTGTAAAAAAACTAGTTTTGAAGGGATTTGATCTGTATTTCAAAATCTATATATTACCATTACACAAGCAGTATCCCGATGCTCCATTGCATTTTGTAGGCACAGTAGCAGCGGGTTTTCAGGAATATCTCAATGAAACTGCAAAAAATAATGGTTTCACAATCAGCTCCATTGTTAAGGAGCCTATTTATAACTTATTAAAATATTACTCTAATAAAAATTAACAAGATGAAAATTGGAATCAATGGTTTTGGCCGTATCGGACGTTTAGCTTTCAGAGCTGCAGTTGAAAGAGAAGGAATTGAAGTAGTTGGAATCAACGACCTTGTCGAGCCTAATTACATGGCCTACATGTTAAAATATGATTCAACTCACGGTCCTTTTAAAGGCACAGTAGAAGTTGAAAACGGACACCTGGTGGTTAACGGTAAAACTATTCGCGTAACTGCGGAAAAAGATCCGGCTAACCTGAAGTGGGATGAAGTAGGTGCTGAAGTAATTATTGAATCAACTGGTTTATTTTTAACTCAGGCAGATGCTCAAAAACACATTCAGGCAGGTGCGAAAAAAGTTGTACTTTCTGCTCCGGCCAAAGACGATACCCCAACTTTTGTAATGGGTGTAAACCACCAGGAAGTTAAAGCAAGTCAGACAATAGTTTCTAACGCATCATGTACTACCAACTGTCTGGCGCCTATCGCAAAGGTATTAAACGATAACTTCGGAATCCTGGAAGGATTAATGACAACAGTTCACGCTGCTACTGCAACACAAAAAACTGTCGATGGTCCTTCAGCTAAGGACTGGAGAGGTGGAAGAGGTGCATATCAAAACATTATCCCTTCATCAACCGGTGCAGCAAAAGCAGTTACATTGGTTATTCCGGAACTGAAGGGTAAACTAACCGGAATGTCATTCCGCGTTCCTACCGCTGATGTTTCTGTTGTAGATCTTACCGTAAGACTTGAAAAAAACACTTCTTACGAAGCAATAAAAAAAGCAATGAAAGATGCCTCAGAAGGCGACCTGAAAGGAATTTTAGGATATACTGAAGACGAAGTTGTTTCAACAGATTTTCTGGGTGATGCCCGGACCTCTATCTTCGATGCAAAGGCAGGAATTGCTCTGAATGACAATTTCGTTAAAGTTGTTGCATGGTATGATAATGAGTGGGGGTATTCAAACAAGCTGATTGACCTTGTTCAGCACATTGCTACAGTGAAATAAAAATCATATTTACATACATTAATAACTAACCAGAATCCTGTCTTGAAATCAAGGCAGGATTTTTTGTTATTCAGCCGGAGGCTAACAAGTCATTACCGCTTCTACATTGATTAGAATTCCCGGATAAATCCTGATTATAATTGTTAATTTTAACGCTGACAGGGTTTTAAACCCTGTCAGCGTTAAATAAAAAAGGTAAAACCTACAAATGAAAAAAATAGTCTGGGGAATTATTGGTTGCGGAAATGTAACGGAAGTAAAAAGTGGTCCCGCTTTTAATCTCGTGCCTAATTCAATTCTTCATGCAGTAATGCGGCGCGATAGTGCAAAAGCTGAAGATTATGCAAAAAGACACCATGTGCCGAAATGGTATTCAGATGCAGATCAGCTTATCAATGATCCTGAAATAAATGCAATTTATGTGGCTACACCACCTGATTCGCATGAGACTTATACCATAAAAGCATTTCAGGCAGGGAAACCTGTTTATGTAGAAAAACCAATGGCTCTCGATTCATCTGAGGCCCAACGAATGCTGGAGGCATCAAAGAGGTATTCCTGTAAACTGAGTATTGCTCATTATCGCAGAGCACAACCCAGATTTCTGAAAATCAAGAAGCTGATAGAAGAGCAAACTTTAGGTACTATAACTTCTGTTGATCTTAAATTATCATTAGCTCCTACACCCGGAATTGAAAAAACATGGAGAGTAAACCCTTCAATATCAGGGGGTGGTAATTTTCATGATCTTGCACCGCATCAGCTGGATCTGATGCTATATTTCTTTGGAGAGCCGGTTCAGGTTGAAGGAAAATCATCCAATATCGCAGGCTTATACGAAGCTGATGATTTTGTGAGCACAGATATCACTTTTGGTAACAACATAAAATTTAAGGGTGTCTGGGACTTTACCAGTCAACCCAATAATGATCAGGATATTTGTGTAATAACAGGAACAAAAGGTAAAATCAGCTTTGCAGTATTTTCCGACAATTGTGAAATTACACTAAACGGAAAGTCAGAATCCTTGCTATTTGACTTTCTACCTCATGTACAGCAGCCTATGATTGAACAGGTTGTAAATTATTTCCTGGATGAGGCTCCCAACCCATGTACAGCAGAGGAGGCACTCATTGTAATGAAAATGCTCGATAAGATTACCGGAAAGATCGATTAATTCAGTTTAGTTCCGGATTCGTTTAAGCACTATTCCTGCTAATGGTGGCAAAGTCATTAAACCTGAGCAGGGTTTGCCATGCCATGGAATCTCTTCAGAGATCACAACTTGCTCATTAACCAGGCCTGATCCATAATACTGCTGATCGTCCGAGTTGAAAATAATCTCCCATTTACCGGATGCCGGCAGTCCGGTGCGCCATGCCTTTCTCGTAACCGGAGTCATGTTCAATACAACCAGAACATCGTTAACAGGCTCATTCCCCATACGTGAATAAACGATAACTGAATTCTCGGCATCTCCTCCTTCTATCCATTCAAAGCCTGATGATTCAAAACTTCTTTCATACAATGCAGGCTCAGTTTTGTATAATTTATTCAGGGCAGTGATGAGCTCCTTTATACCAAAATGAGGGGCATATTCAAGCAAATGCCAATCGAGGGAATAGCTAAAATTCCACTCTGCTGACTGAGCTATTTCAGCACCCATGAAAAGACACTTGGTACCGGGATGGGTGAACATATAGAGGTAAAGCAATCTCAGATTAGCAAACTTTTGCCATTCATCACCGGGCATTCTTGCCAATAAAGATCCTTTGCCATGCACTACCTCATCATGAGAAAATGGCAGCATGAAATTTTCAGTAAATGCATATTCCGTACTGAAGGTTATCTTATCATGAAGATACTTTCTGTAAACAGGATCCTTCCCAAAATATTCAAGTGTATCATGCATCCAGCCCATCATCCATTTCATCCCAAATCCCAATCCTCCGGTATAAACAGGTCGGCTGACTCCCGAAAATGCTGTTGACTCTTCAGCAATAGTTTGCACATCCGGAAAATGAGCATAGACAGCTTCGTTAAACTCTTTCAGAAATCCTATCGCTTCCAGGTTTTCACGCCCTCCATATTCATTTGGAACCCATTCACCCTCCTTACGGG